>Ga0180015_1000212_pt1 | contig 17502 bp, 13 predicted proteins | sample KR13_S2_MetaG_FD_116508 | JGI IMG/M metagenome (GOLD analysis project Ga0180015, IMG submission 116508) | Groundwater microbial communities from the Olkiluoto Island deep subsurface site, Finland - KR13_S2_MetaG | ecosystem: Environmental > Aquatic > Deep subsurface > Groundwater | place...
CACGGCCGAATTGAAAATTGCTCACATCGAATGGGCGCTGTCGCCGATCGTGCAAGTGGCGGATGGAGAGAGCGAAATTAACTGGGAAGTGAAACTGGTTAATGATTATGGCGAACTGGTGGATATGGAGGTTACTTTTACGCTCAGCGCCGTGAATGTATCGCCGGCGGCTGATTGGACGATTTCGCCGGAAAGCGGACCGGGGCCGGATTTGTGGGGGACGGTGGTTTCCGCCGATTCGTCCAAGGGACAGTTAAAGGTGGCTTATAATTATTTCGGGGAGGCCAAGGACAGCGTCAGCGATCCTATGTGGTTTGTGCAGGTGGACAGACTGCAGTATCGGTTTAGCGCAACCAACGCCTGGGCGGACATGCCGGACCCGTTGTACGTGTGCAAGGATAAGACGGTGGATTTCAAGGCAATCAAGAAGCCGGATACGGCGCCCTCCTGGCCTTCCGGCAAGCCGGTATGGACAGGGGCAAGCGGAGCGGGCGATTATGCGAGCCAGACCTTCACCACCCCCGGCACCAACCTCGTCACCGCCGAATGCGGGAATACGGTCACGGGAAAAGTGGTCGCTATTAGTGTGGAGTTTGTGCACCTTTCAACCGCACCACGAGATGGGATTTCGGAGACACGATTTTATATCGAAGAGGGTGTTCCTATTGCAAGCGGGCCAGCCGAAATGAATGGATTAGTGAGAGTCACGCCAGAAGACCAAGTAGATAAGGTTGTCCTAAGATTAGCTCATAATGTAAAAACATTAAGGCAACGCGCAGTCCCATCTTCTACAACAAACATGTTTCAAATGAGTACAGATGGGGCATGGGTTAAAGACAATGATTCAACTAAGAGTATAACACTCCTTGGTGCAGGGGAAATGCGCATTAGGGGAGAAGATGAACCTATGCACGGATATTGGCGTGATGGTCCATTTTCGCATCCATTACATATTGTGGAAAACCATAAGAATTTTTTGCAATACCAACTTCTTTCCTGTGATTGGAAAACTCTCGGAGTTGTCGAGTGGGGGTGGACAGCGGATGTATATAAAGATGGAGAAACAATAACAACATCGGGCACTATAGAAGGGGAAATGGGCCATGAATCAAATGAAACGCCGATTACTTTACCACATATTCAGGATATTCCGGAGACGAGTATCCCACCCATTGACTAATAATATATCGGTCTTACTGCTGACATTGTTGAGTTGTCGGATGGTTGTCACGTTTCTTTTTGCGATTACGTTTATGCCAAATGTACAGGCGGATTCTACAAATGTGGTATCTAATCAAGAGACGCAACATCAAAGAAATCTATGGAGGAAATGGGGGAAAATGGAACGACCAGCTAGTTCTCAGATGAAAAGCTGGCTTTATAGAGAGGAGGTAAACATAGCGCACACCTCACGAATGCTTAATAAATACAAGGAAACGCAGACGACGAATATGATTATAACTGGTTCAGGGATAGTCAGCAATCGCTCGGATATGGCAAAGTTATGGAAACTAAGGGATATAGAGGCGTTAAAGTTGATTGAGCAATGGAAAAACAATCCGAAAGAAATAGATGACAAAACCGTTGTTGATTTAGATATGCAACATTACGATTTTGTCAAGAGATTGATGAACGACAAAACAAACCTTCAAGAACGCCTTAAAAATCCGGAAATATATAGCGCTTATCAATATCAACCCTATTTTCATCGGCCTGAGACCATGATTTTTACTAATTCGCAGGAATGTATTCTTTTTGTCAGATCTGATTATGACGGGTATCGCGAAAGAATAGTGCCGATAATTTGGGAATTGAACGATTCACATAGCCTTTCTATTTTGGCTGGGATGGCTGCCGATGACAAAAGTGAAAAGGTTCGCAATAAGGCGGCGGAGACATGGATGGCATTGTTGATGCCGGAGGGATCGACAAATGATCAGAAAGCATGGCTGGACAATTTTATCAAGAGCGAGAAGATGCAGGGGAAAGACGGAAAGAAATGGGCGATAGAAGCGGCGGAACGGATATTAAGGAAGATGGCCAAGGAGCAACCCGCAAGTAATGCGCCGCCCAAACAGGTTTTAGGCTCAAATTTAATTTCAGCGATCGGAAATTGAACATTGGGATAAATGCATGGGCAAACATGCCGGACCACCTTTACAAGTGCAAATCCTATGGGATGCTATTGAAAATGATTTAACTATGAATCACCCTTTTATTCTTATTGGATGTCTGCTCCTCGGAACGACATGGGGCCTCGCCGCCACCACGGGCGGACCCGAGTTTAACCGCTATCAGGTGATTCTCGACCGTAAGCCGTTCGGAGAAATCATCCCCGCCGAGACCGCGGCAACCACCTCCGCGCCAACCGAGACGCTGACCAGGGAACTGGAAATGCGGGCGATCATTGACGACGGCAACAACACCCTGCGCGTGGGATTTCTGGATAAAAAAACCAAAAAAACGTTTTACCTGGGAGTCGGGGAAACAAATGAGACCTACGAACTGGTGTCCGTTAATTATGACGACGAGGAAGCGATGCTCAAAAAGGGAATGGAAACGACTATCTTCACGCTAAAACCGAATAAGACTCCCGCCGGTCCATCGGGACCGGGCCTGGCGCCGGGTCCAATCCCGGGCGCCCCCGTGAGAACGCTTGGCACAACACCATCCCAGGGTTTCATCCCAACCCCCTTAACTGACACCAAAAAACCATTTTTCTCGGACCTGAAGAAAAGAAAGTTTTCGCCGTTTAGACCCTTGGGCACCAACGCGCCGGTCCCCTTTCAAACCCAGTCCATCGAAAGCTTCATGAAGGCCAACCCCAATACGGCCCAGGGCTTTCCCGGCCAAGTCCGGCCGTTTGAACCGGTCAATAAGACGGACAGCAAAGGCAACACCATTGACGGCTTTCTACGCGCGAATCCCGATGCCGCGAGCCAATTTGCGCCACTCAAGCCGCCGGACCCGAATGTCAAAACGGAAGGCCAAGGGAGTACGCTTCAAGGATTTCTGACGCCCCAAACCCAGCCCGCTGCAACTCCAACTGAATTGCCTAACGTGGAGGATCCCGGAGAGACCTCCGAGGAATAAATTAGGTTCGGCAACTTTGCCGTTCTAACGAACAGCCCCTACAATCCGTCGGCTGACGGATAGTGGCGGTTCGATAGAACCGCAAGATTGAAATTCCTAGCATTAAACTATCTTCTTGCGATTCGATAATAGGAAGAGCACAGAATTTCTCATGGCAACATCATCGATTTCTTTTCAAGGCATCTCCGTCATTATTCCCTGTCTGAACGAGGAAGCATCCATCGGCCTGGTCATTGACAGGGCGCGGCGCGGCATTGCCAAACTGGCCCCGCCCAACGGGGGGCAGGGTTTGCAGGAAGACATTCTGGTCGTGGATAATGGCTCCACCGATCGATCCGCGCAGGTCGCCCGCGAGCACGGCGCCCGGGTTCTGACCGAACATCACCAGGGCTACGGGTCTGCCCTGCGCAAGGGCTTCAATAATGCCCGCTATGAAATCATGGTCATGGGCGACGGTGATCTGACCTATGACTTCGAGAGCCTGGACATTCTGGTCCGTCCGATCCTTGACGGCCAGGCGGACTTTGTCATGGGCAACCGGATGAAGAGCATCCAGCCCGGCGCCATGCCAAAACTGCATCGTTATGTCGGCAATCCCCTGTTATCTTTCGCGCTACGGACCATGTTCCGCACCCGCTCCGTGCATGATGCCCACTGCGGCATGCGAGCCATCACCCGCACCGCTTACCGCAAACTGCACTGTGTCACCACCGGCATGGAGTTCGCCAGCGAGATGGTGGTGCGCGCCATCCGTTGCCGGCTCCGCATCGCGGAACGCGATATCGTGTATCATCCCCGGGTAGGCCGGTCGAAACTGCACTCATTCCGGGATGGCTGGCGCCACCTGCGTTTTATGATCCTGCACAGTCCGACTTTTCTGGTGCTGGTTCCCGGAACCGTTTTCTGGGTGCTGGGCCTGGCCATGACCCTGCCGCTGGCTTTCGGTCCGATCGTGATCCATTACCGGGTTGTGGACATCCACTGCATGCTGATCGGCGGCGTCCTGAATATCGTCAGCATCCAGATCATCACGATCGGGTTGCTGGCCAAGGCTTACGGCCATCTTTCCGGACTGCACGCAGACCCCGTCATGGCCTGGTTCTATCGCTGGTTCACATTCGAAAAGGCCTGCATAGTGTCCGGCTTGGTGGTGCTGGTCGGCTTGATTATCACCTTGAAGGTCATGATCGAATGGATCGCCAGCGGGTTCGGGGCGCTGAACCAACAGCGATTATTGTTCTTCGCCGTGCTGTGCCTGGTCAACGGGGTCCAGCTGGGCGCGGCCTCATTCCTGTTTAGCATCATGGCCCTGCCGCGGCACCTGGACCATCTGCCCCCGGAAGCGCGGGATACGGGCATCACCGATACATGAACTGTTTCAGAAAATGGAAAATGTCCAACGTTCAATCCCAATCTCTCCCGAAGAACCGGGACGGAAAGGCTGAACATTCAATATTGGGCGTTGGACGTTGAATGTTCGCTTTGTATGAACACCGACTCAAAGTCCCCGACATCACGCGTGTCCGTGGTCATCCCGGTGCTGAATGCGGCCGCTTATCTGCCGGCCCTGCTGAATACCCTGTTTGCCCAGAAACCGGCGCCACCCCGGAACGTGGTGCTGGTGGATTCGCTGTCCACCGATGATACCCGAACGATTGGACGGTCTTACAACAATGTCCGGATTGTTCCCATTGCCCGATTTTCGCACGGCGCGGCCCGCAATCTCGGCGCCCGGGAAGCCGAAGGAGACATCATCGTGCTCCTGACCCAGGATGCCCTGCCCCGCGACACATCATGGCTGGAGGCCCTGCTCCGCCCGTTTTCTGACCCCCAGGTTGGCGCCGTGTATTCCCGGCAGATTCCGCATCCGGACGCCCCGCCGACGGAACATTTCTTCCTGGATTATCATTTCCCGCCTCACACATCCATGCGCCGCGTGAAAACCGGCGAAAAACACCTGGGTCTGGAGGACGTTTTTTTCTCGAACGTCAGCGCCGCCGTACGGCGCCCCCTGTTGCTCCGCTATCCCTTCGATGAAACGCTCATCATGAGCGAGGACCAGCAATTCGCGCGGGATCTGATCGAAGCCGGTTACGCCGTGGTCTATGCGCCGGATTCCGTGGTGGTTCATTCCCACCGCTACTCGCTGAAGACCGCTTTCCGTCGGTATTTCGACAGCGTGTATTCGCTTACCGTAATCTTCCCCCAGCATGGCATGGTAACCAGCGCCGCCATGGGATGGCGCTACCTCAAGCAGGAATTCAATTACATTCTTAAGCGTCATCCCCGCTATTTTCCGTATTATTGCCTGTATACGTTGGCCAAGATAAGCGGTACGGTCGCCGGCCATTTCGCCACCCGCCTGCCCCGACCTCTCCTGAAAAAACTCAGCCTCCACAGCTACCACTGGGCGGATAACCCATGAATTTTCAGTAGCTTCGCCAGGGTGGCGGATTTTCTTGTCGGCACGCATGCCCTCGTCTATGGCGCCCCAGGGGTTGGGCCGGTTTTCGTTTAGGGCCGGGTTGTCGCAATGGTTGTAACGTTTATTTATTGACAGCGCCTAACTCAAAATACTCCATGCGGACTGAAAAGCAACAGGGGCTCCGGATGCCCGGAGCCCCTGCTGGTCTAGACAATATATTCTGACGACCAGACGGCTACCAGATCGTCATGTAGGTATAATAATCGTAGGCCGATAACTTGATGGTCCACTGGCCACTGGTATGGCTATATACCGCCGGGTCGACCTTGCCGTCCCCGTCATAATCCGCCGGTGTCGGAATGTAGCCGGTTCCTCCCAGGGTCCACCCATACACAGATGAGTCGTACACAAAGTAACCCATCGCCGACAGCATGATCTTCCAGACGCCCGTGGAGGACTGGTAGACCGCCGCGTCCGTCTTCCCGTCGCCATCGACGTCCATCGGGATCGCCAGCCAGCCATTGCCGCCAAACGACGCCACCGGCACCACCGCATCCTCCGATCCGGACAGCATCACCTGCCAGTTGCCGGTCGCCAATTCATACACCGCCAGGTCGGCAAGGCGGTCGCCGTCAAAATCCTTTGGAACCGGCAGGCACCCGGCGCCCAGCGTCTTCAGCAATGTTGCATATCCGCTTCCGGACATGCGGATGCGCCATTCGCCAGTGGATGCCTGATAGACCGCCGGGTCGGCCTTGCCATCCCCGTCGTAGTCCGTCGGCACCGCCGTATAGCCGGATCCACCCAGCCATCCTGCCAGAGTAACCAACGCATAACCCGAGTCCGACAGCTTGATCAACCAAGTCCCCGTGGATTCCTGATAGACCGCCGGATCAGTTTTCCGGTCGCCATCGAAGTCAGCGGTGACCAGTGCATAACCCGGCCCGCCCAGCATGGCATCAAGGGAATACAGCGAATAGCTCATCGTTGACAGGCGAACCAGCCAGTTGCCGGTCGCGGCATCATACATCACAAAGTCGGTCTTGCCATCGCCATCGTAGTCTCCGCCGCCGTTTTCCGTCGCCGCAATGACGGGGGACGAATAGCCCCAGCCGGAACTGATCTTGACCGGTTCATAAGCGCTGCCGAACTGATCGCCCAATTGCGCAAAGATGTTGGCTCCCCAAGCCCAGAGCGAGCCATCCGATTTCAGCGCCAAACTATGGTCGTAACCCGCCGAAATAGCCACCCAATCGTTATCGGCGCCCACCCGCGTCGGCACCGCCACATAGAAGTCGGTTCGACCGATCCCCAAGCGTCCGGAGCCGTTATACCCCCAAGTATAGAGCGAGCCGTCTGATTTCAAGCCCAAGGCGTGCTGATTACCGGCGGACACCATCGCCCAATTATTATCCGTCCCGACCCGCGTGGGAGTAGCAGCATTCGGCACATTAGAGCCCAACCCTAAATATCCGTACGCAAAGATGGAAAAGCTATACGTGTTGGTGGCGGTCGCGGTGTGGTCGTAATAAGCGGTGGCTGCGGTTCCCGACCAGGAATACACGGCGCCAGCGTAACCATTATTACCCCACCCCCACAGGGAGCCGTCCGTCCGTATCGCCAGGGTAAAGTCTGAATTCAGCCCGGCGGACACGCTGGCCCAAGTCGTTTCCGACCCCACCCGCGTGGGAACATTTGTGGCGAAAAGCGTAGTATCGCCCAAACCCAGTATGCTTCGGTGGGTGTTGAAACTCGGCACTAACGCATGATAGTAGTAGTTGGTATTCCATGGCGGGATATAGTTCGTCACAGAAACAGAAACGGCATAAAACCCGCCTTCATTTTTACCCCAGGTCCAGAGCGAACCATCCGACCCGATAGCCGCGCTGTGGGCATAACCCGCCGTGACATAAACCATGGACGTCGGCGCCGTGATCTTGGTCGGCGTATTGAGAGCGAGCGCATACTGGACAAAGTTGGTTGTCACAGCGTTGGTAATTATATTGGTGGTGGTTGACACCAGGTAATAATTTGTGGCGGCGTCATTGGTATAAGTTTGAGTGATCTGACAGTAACTATCTCCGCCACCGTAATTGGTCGAAGTAACGACCCTATCGCCCTGCCCCAGTTGCCCCAGCCCCTGGCACTCAGTGATGGCTGTGAATCCGTTCGTATTATATGTATAAGTCTTTGACTCACCATCCGCACCCCAGGACCAGATTGAGCCGTCGGCTTGCAGACCCAATCCGAAAGTACTCCCCGCCGCAACCTGCCTCCAATTGGTATTAATCCCCAATTGCGTCGGCCGGTTGGTCGTCAGACCATTCATAACGGAGTCGGTGTAAATCCTGGTCGTTGTCTGGACCAACCTAAAAATACCAAAGGTATTAATAGTCACCGAAATATTGGTATAAACGCCGGCGATAACCTGACACAATTGTGCTCCCATGCCCAGCGCGCCATTTTGTTCATAATGATTGATAATGACGTATTTCATCCCCAGACTAGTAGCCACAGGCACACCGTCATAGCCCCAGCCCCACAAGGAGCCGTCGGACTGAATACCGAATCCGCGACATTCGATACCCACAACGTCAAGCCAGGTCTTGGCCGTTCCTGACTGCGTGGGGGACGCCACATACGCTCCATTGGCCATTGAGTTGGTGGGTCCCAGCCCCAGTTGCGCTTTGGCAACAGCAACGGTCTGCGTTATCAAATCCAGATAATAGATACCGCCATCATAACCCCAGCCCCATAAACTATTATCGGCTTTGACGCCGAAGCTGTCGTAATAACCAGCCGAAATGACACCCGCTTGGGCAATTAAACCTGTCATTGCCAGAGCGGCTATCACGATCCTGATTTTCCATAACCAATTATTGCCTGTTTTCACTACTCGACTCCTTTTGTTGAGGATTTTCCAATCAAAAGTGTGAGGATGCAGACGTTCCAGACCACTGTCAATAAAATAAAGGGGGGGTATCCACTTAACGCAGCCGTTCACAACGGGCTGTGTGTTTGCTGAATGCACAGATACAACATATTGTGTCTACTTGCGTAATATGGATACCCCCGTTAAAATAAATATTACCGCAACGCCAGGAACTCGGTAAGCGCGTCTTGCCAGGACCGAATAGGATGATCCAGCACCGCCTGGATTTTGGCCGTATTGAACCGGGAATTGGCCGGACGTCGCGCTTTGACTGGAAATTCGCCGCTGGAACAGGGAACGATTTTACTTGCGAGTTTCAGCCGGCCGGCAATAAAGCAGGCCACGTCGTATCGCGAGGCATAACCGGCATTGGCAAAATGATACAGTCCTTGATGCCGCCCCCGGATCAAGCATTCGATGGCTTTCGCCATATCCGCTGTCCAGGTTGGCGCGCCGAACTGGTCGTTGACAACCTTGAGCTCCGAGCCGGCGCGCGCGCGGCCAAGAAACTTGGTGACAAAATTCACGCCATGCCGGCCATAGCTCCACTCTACCCGCAGGATGGCGGACGCGCAGGCCGATTCCCGGAGCGCCAGCTCCCCCTGCCACTTGGATTGCCCATAAACACTGATGGGGGACGGCGTATCGGTTTCCTGATAGGGTTGATCGCCCTGGCCGTCGAAGACAAAATCGGTGGAAATATGAACCAGAAAAAAGTGGTGGCGTTGCGCCAGGCGTCCCAACTGACCTACGGCCGTCGCGTTAACCGCCAGGGCGATATCCGCCTGCTCCTCTGCCTTGTCCACGTTGGTATAGGCGGCGCAATTCACGACCACCGCAGCGCCTTTCACCGCCCGCTCGATGTGGCCGGGACAGGTGATATCCCAGTCCGGCAGATCCCAGACCTGCACGGCATAGTTGCTTTGCTTGAGGATATCGGCTAAATCCGATCCCAGCATACCCCGCCCGCCAAGAATGGATACCGATTCTGCCATAAAGACCATCGTTCGTCGTTCTTGGTTCTTCGTTCGTCGTTGGTTAAGAAATGGAGTTTTAACAGGATGGCAAGATTATCTGGATCTTACCGTAGCCGCTCATAGAGCGGCTGCCATAGTAGCCCATTCGAATCTCTATAGAGAACGGTGGCGGCGGCTCTATGAGCCGACATCCTAAAAAATTGAGCCCGACTCAATTTTTCGGCGGCCGGTCCGCCACCAGCCGGTTGACATGCGCGAGGGAGGCAAACGTGCCGGCATCGCTCCACCAGCCTTGCATCATGTCGAATTTCATTTCCCGTAAGCGGATATAGGCGTTGTTGACATCGGTGATCTCCAATTCACCGCGGCCGCTGGGCTGGCAGGTCCGGATGATTTCAAAAACCCGGGCGTCGTAGAAATAAATACCGGTCACGGCAATCCGGGATTTCGGCTTGCGGGGTTTTTCCTCGATGGACAGCACCCGGTCCCCCGCCACCTCGGCCACGCCAAACCGCTCGGGGTCGTCCACTTCTTTCCCCAGAATGCGGGCGCCAACTTTCTGGGCGCGGAAGGCGGCGGCATAGGGCTTCAGCGAATCCTCAAAGATATTGTCCCCGAGGATGACGGCCATCGGATCGCCGCGGCAGAAGTTTTCGGCCAGGCTTAAAGCCTGGGCGATGCCGCCGGCTTCGTCCTGGACTTTGTAGGTGAAACGGCATTTGAAATCTTTGCCCGAGCCCAGCAAGTTCACCATATCGCCCATGTGGTCGGTGCCGGTGACTACGAGAATTTCCTCGATGCCGGCCCCGGTTAATTTGCCGATGGGATGATAGATCATCGGCATCCGGCCGACCGGCAGCAGATGTTTATTGGTGACCTTGGTCAGCGGCATCAACCGCGATCCGGTTCCGCCGGCCAGCACAATACCTTTGATATTCATGGTTACTCCTTTCCCCTATTTCAGATCCGCATTGTAAACCAGCCGAAAAATAAAGGAAAAACAAATCTCGCCGATCCAACCAAGCTGACGTCGTCATTATTTCCGGCATCGCTGCCGGCCCATGCTCTGACGAACGCTCACATTGAGGATTTCGGCAACCCGTCCGCGGGTTGACGAATACCTTCTGATGTGTTGTTCGCATTATTCTTTCTCCGCTGTCTCATTGCAGCCACCGTTACAACCACAACCGCGACAACCGATGAAAACCCTGTCTGAATTGCAGCCGCGATGAGGAATGCATTTTCTCCTTGTCCAAATCCGTAACCCCATGGGACGATAATCGTCAGGAACAGAAGGCGGTGGAATAGGAACCCGAGGGGCACACCAAGAAGGATGATTGCAACCGCGTAATACGCCACGCACAGTAACGCAGCAAGCAGACAGATTATGGCAGAAGAAACACGCTTTCGGAACGCAATCCAAGCCACGAGGCCGGCGATTACACCGACCCCTACTGCAAAGGGCACTGCCATCATGAGCAGTCTGTCCATTTCTTTATCCTAGTGCAAACGGTATTATTCAGCCAAACTGGGTGAACGCACTTATAAAGCAGTCATCTTACCTATGATTGAATAGTAAGCACGGTTACCTGGGTCTGTCAACGCTTGAAACAGTCGGAAAAATCTCCTTGACGCCCCCAAGGCATCATGAGATATTTTCCGAAACAGTTGTTCTTTAGAATTCGAATATGCGTGGAAGGTAAACGGAAGTCTGTGAAAGACAGACGCGGTTGCGCCGCTGTAACCGGATATCACTTCCCCCGATCGTAAACCGCATCGGGGCCAGTGACCACCCCCGTCAGCTCCGCGATGCGGAGCCAAGGGGCCACTTATCCCGATCCACAATGGGGATCAGGATGACGTGGTTGGTGCCCGTCAACTGACGGGTGCCAGCGTGGCGAAATCCCGCAAGCCACCCTGAGCTGAGTCGAAGGGGAAGGCGGGAGAGTAGGTTTGAAGCCGGAAGCCAGAAGACGTTGCCTTTCATGCTCATCGGGAAAATGCCGGGCAGCATTTTCACTCTTTCGCAGGTAAGGAGGATGAGGGTCTGCATTGTATTCATAGCCTTCAGGTTCCTTGGGCGGGAGCTTGGAGGCTTTTTTTTATGGCCGGGAGGATGGAGGACTTGGCGCAGCCAAAGTCCGTCATCCTCCCTGGTCAAAAGAAAGGAAATTGAGATGATGAAAGCAAGCCGACAAACAATTGTGGGAACGATCGGTATTGTATTGGCATCGGGAATTCTAACCGGCAACTTGGCACAAGAAGCCGGCGCGGCCAAAGAGCCGCTTGAGCCGTCCGCGCCGGTTGCCACCCAGTCGGTTTCCGAAGCCGACACCATTGTTATTACCGCGACGCGCATCCCCCAGTCAGTCCGGGACGTGGGCGTAAGCGTCTCGGTGGTGCCGCGGGAAAGGATCGAGGAAATGAACGCGCAGAACGTCGCCGAGGTCCTGGCGGAAGTCGCCGATGCGCGGGTAAACAGTTACGGCTCCATGGGCGCGCAAAGCGAGATAACCCTGCGCGGTTCTTCCGCCAAGCAGGTGCTGGTCATGGTTGACGGCCGCAAGGTCAATCTTCCCTCGATGGGGATGGCCGATCTTTCCATGTTCCCGGTCGATCAGGTTGAAAGAATAGAGGTGATCCGGGGGCCGGGCTCGGTTCTTTACGGCGCCGGCGCCCTGGCCGGAGTGGTTAATATCGTCACCCGGGACCCGCCGGAAAAAATGCAAACGGATGTATCGGCCTCATACGGCACAAAAAACACACACATGCTGCAACTGGATAACGGGGCGCAAATAGGCAACCTTGGCTACCTGATCACGGCCAGTCAGAACGCATCCGACGGCTGGCGTGAAAACAGCGCTTGCGAAGGATACCATGTTTCCGGAAAGCTGGCTTATGACCTGAACCTGGAATCGCGGCTGACGTTGAACTCCGGTTTTTCACGGCAGAACAAAGGCGTGCCCGGCTCGATAAACTGGCCCACCCCCGACGCCAAGCAGTATGAGCGGCAGTACTGGGTTGACCTCACCCATAAGTACGAGTTCGACACAAAAACATGGCTCACCAGCAAAGCCTTCCTGAATCAAAACTGGCAGGAATACAAGGACCCGGACAGCTTGACCGACGACCTCAGCCGGAACCAGACTGCGGGATTGGATATCCAGCAGACATTGCCGGCGGGCGAAAAGCAATTGCTCCTGGGGGGGATTTACCTCGAAAATGATGCCGTGACCATCAAAAACGCCGAGGAGGTATCGCGGATCGGGGGCAACCGCGATCTCTTCACCGGCGCGGGTTTCGTGCAGGACGAGATAGAGCTTTTGGAGCAGTTGACCGTCACGCCCGGATTGCGCTGCGATATCCAGTCGAAATGGGGCGCCGAGCTCAGCCCAAAGTTGAGCGGCCTTTACAAGATCACGGACATGACCGGATTAAAAGCCTCGATCGGACGCGGATTCAGAGCGCCGACGGTTAACGAACTCTACTGGCGGGATGACTATACCGAGGGGAACCCGGATTTAAAGCCGGAGGAATCATTCAGTTACGATGCCGGAATTCAACAGCAGTTTGGAAAGAAAAGCATGTTGCAGATCTCCCTGTTCCAAAGCCATATGAAAAACCTGATCGCCTGGTTCGACGACGGCAAAGGAATATACAAGGCGCAAAACGTCAACGACGCCTTCCTGCAGGGCGTGGAAACAGAATTGAGCGCGCAACTCACCGAAGAAATCTCCGGCGCCGTGAATTACACACTGCTTAACGCGCAGGATACCAGCGGGACCTACGAGGACAAGACCCTGACTTACCGGCCGAAGAACAAAGTTGGCGGCCGACTGGGATATCAAAACGCCTGGGGACTGAAATTGAACCTGAACGCCGAGTATACCGATTCGGTTTACACCGACCGAGCCAATACGAAAGAGTTGGGCGGCTTTATGACCCTGGGCGCCTACGCGGCGCAAACCTTGGTCAAAGGCGTGGAGATTTTTGCCCGGGGCAACAATCTTCTCAACAAGCAATATCAATTAGTCAACGGTTATCCCATGCCGGGCTTCAGCGTAATGGGCGGCGTGAAAGCAACATTTTAATGACAATGGAAATAAAGAACAGGTTTGCGCGCCGGACCGGCTGCAAAACGCCGGCCATCATGGTCGTGGGGACCATGTCCAGTTCCGGCAAGAGCGTCGTGGCGGCCGCCCTCTGCCGCTATTTCGCGCGCCGGGGTTTTAACCCCGCACCGTTCAAGGCCCAGAATATGTCGCTGAACTCGTTTGTGACCCGGGAAGGAGGGGAAATGGGCCGGGCCCAGGTCGTCCAGGCTCAGGCCGCCGGTATTGAGCCCCATACCGACATGAATCCGATCCTACTCAAGCCCATAGGCGAAGCCGGATGTCAGATCATCCTGAACGGCCGGCCGATCGGCAATTATCCGGCCCGGACATACTACACCATGAAATCCCGAATGCGAACCGCCGCGCGGGCCGCCTATGACCGGCTGGCAGCCCGGCATGACCTGATCATTCTGGAAGGAGCCGGAAGCCCGGCCGAAATCAATCTCCAGGCTGAGGATTTCGTCAATATGGATATGGCGGAATATGCCGGCGCCGCCGTGATCCTGGTGGCTGACATCGACCGGGGCGGTGTGTTTGCCGGCATTTACGGAACGGTTTCCCTTCTTCCTGAAAAACATCGCCGGCTTCTGGCCGGAACCATCATTAATAAATTCCGGGGTGACAAATCGCTTCTTGATCCGGGTGTACAGCAAATCGAGCGCCTGACCGGGATTCCCGTCCTGGGGGTGTTACCATATGTCCCCAACCTGGCGATTGACGATGAGGATTCCCTGAGCCTCGATGCCCGCCAACCCAAGGCAGGATCGGTTCTTGATATCGCGGTCATTCGCCTGCCGCGGATCAGTAATTTCACCGACTTCCTGCCGCTGGAAAAAACCACCGGCGTTCGGGTACGATATGTTCGCAAGGTCCACGACCTGGGCGCTCCGGATCTTATCATTCTGCCCGGTACCAAGAATACCCGGGCCGACCTGCGTTTTCTGGCCGCCGGCGGATGGTGCAAGGCCTTGAAACAAGCCGCGCACCGTTTGATCCCTGTTTTCGGAATCTGCGGAGGCTACCAGATGCTGGGCCGCCGGGTCACGGACCCCACCGGAATTGAGGGAGCCAAGGGAAAAGAAGCTGGGCTTGACCTTCTTTGCGTTACCACCGTTCTGGAGAAGGAAAAACAACTGGCGCAAGTCTCGGGGAAAACAACTTCCGATCTCCCCTTCGCCGCCGCGGGCACGCCTTTCGAGGGATACGAAATCCATGCCGGCCGAACCACAGCCACGGACCCGATCCGGCGCCCGCTGGTCATCACGCGGCGCCGGGCGAAAAAGACGCGTGTTCCCGAGGGCGCCATTTCCGATAATGGACTCGTTTTCGGATGCTATCTTCACGGACTCTTCGACAATGACCGCCTGCGGACGCAATTGCTTGGCTGGCTGTGTAAACGGAAGGGCATAGCGCCGACAATAGCACCTCAACAAAAAACCCTCGTTAATGAATTTGACCGCCTGGTATCCCTTTTTGAAAAACACATCGCCATGAAACGCATTGATTGTCTGATTGAGAGATGAAACCATGAAAAAAAACGAAATCGCTGGCATCATGGCCGCAACGGCATGCCTGGCCTTTCTCGGCGGCTGTCTTTCCAATCGCTGTACCACCGTGCAGGACAGTACCGGCGCCCGGGTTGCCCTGCAACAACCCGCGGCCCGAATCGTATCCACGGTGCCGTCCAACACGGAGATCTTGTACGCCCTTGGCCTGAAAGATCAGGTCGTTGGGGTCACGGAGTATTGCGGCAAAACCTGCGACACAACGGGGAAAATCATTGTGGGCGGATGGGTCAATCCCAATTGTGAAAAAATCCGCGCTCTCAAGCCGGACCTCATCTTCGCGTTCGGCGGGGCCCAAAGAAAAAGGCTTGATCAATTCCGCGCGATCGCGCCCACGTATTGTTTCGAACCGACTACGGTCGAAGAAACGTTCCGGGTTATTCGGGATATAGGCCGGCTGACCCGACGGGCACCGGAAGCAAAAGAAATTATCAAAAAGCAAAAGGAAGTTCTGGTCCGCGTCCAAGCCGGACTTTTCGCCCTACCTTCCCAGGATAGACTGCGCGTAGCGCGGGTATTCGGCACCAGCACCAACGTCACGACAGCGGGCGGAAGGTCTTTTCTAACCGACGTTATCAAGCGCGCCGGCGGAGAAAACATCTTCGGCGACGAAGACGACGACTATCCCCAGGTTTCGTTTGAACGCCTGGCAGCACTCAATCCCGACGTTTTGATCGTCCATGGCGAAAAAGATGAGGTTAAGAAAAAGAAGGTGGCGTTCAGGGAAAGCGCCGCTTTCAGCAAGTTAAAGGCTGTGCAGAACGACCGCGTCCTCGTTTATTCATGCGCCGATATTTGCCACCCCAATGCCGCCATCGCCGACACGATCGCCATGGTCGCCCGGGGGCTCTATCCCGGCATCTTCAATAAGGACAATCATGAATAATCAGGTATTATCGGTCCCTGAAAAAAATACGCCTTTTTTCTGTTCCTGGAGTGGAGGAAAAGACTCCTGCCTGGCGTTGTATCGCGCCCGCCACGCGGGCGCTAAACCTGCCCGTTTATTAACCATGCTCGCGGAAGATGGAATCCGATCGAGGTCCCATGGTCTCACACGAGAGGTGCTCCAGGCACAATCGTCACGGCTCGGGATTCCCCTGCTGTCGCCATCCGCGTCATGGTCAGCCTACGAATCCGTCTTTACCGACGCGCTCCATCAGCTCAAGAAGGAAGGTGTCCCGGCGGGCGTCTTTGGAGACATCGATTTTTCTCCTCATCGCGAGTGGGATGAAAAAGTCTGCGCCCTAACCGGATTGATTCTCTGCCTGCCACTCTGGGAATGTTCCAAGCTGGAGCTTCTCGATCAATTCCTGGCGCTGGGATTCAAGGCCATGATCGTGACCGTGAAAGAGGAAAAGCTCGGCCGGGAATTCCTGGGCCGAACCATCGATCGGGAAATCATCGGTGAGTTCCAGCGGATGGGGATTGATCCCTGCGGAGAAAACGGGGAATATCACACCGTGGTGGTTGACGGTCCTTTATTTTCCGCTCCCCTCCTGCTGGATCCCGGGGTCACGGTTGTCCGTTCCGGTTATTGCATGCTGGAGGTCCGGGTTCGAATTTAAAGAAAGACCGCGTTCATGACCAGCGCTAATGGAGTATTTCGAAAGTTCATTGCTTCCCTGCTTGTGCACGGAATCACATTGGGTTGCATGGCGTGCCTGTGGCACCATCAACCGGTTTCAGCAATCCCTCTTTTCCAGGCCGGTGAATTCTCCCTCGAACTTGGCGCCGCATTGCCGGTGGCGCCGGCGATCACCGTGGCCTCCGTGGCGGAACCTCCCGGGACCGATATCGAAGAGGACCCGGAACCGCCCGACGAAGCGGTTGTGGAGCCGGAAGAAAAAGAACCTGAAGTCATTCAGCTTGCTTCCGAAACTCAAAGGGCGCCGGCTGTTTCGGCGCCGCCCGACGTCTCCCGAAATCCAGACGCTCAGGCCGCCGCGCCAATTTCCGGCGCGTTAAATCCGGGGGTGCCGAATGCGCCCCGCCTGGATTCATATATTCGCCCGATTTATCCGCCGGGGGCACGCCTGCGCGGAGAAGAAGGCGCCGTTACCGTGAGCGCCCTTGTGACGCCTTCCGGAAAAGCCCGGACCGTCGAGGTGGTCCGTTCCAGCGGATTTCCGGCTCTGGACCAATCGGCGCTGAATGCCGTGCTCCGGGCACGGTTCATACCGGCGAGGACGGGTCATACCGCCATCGAATCGCAGACGACTTTGACGTTCCGCTTCACCCTCTTGGATTGATTCCGCCGACAATGGACCAATATTGGCTCTTCGATACAATCTATGGGTAAAAGATATGTTTTCCCTGTGAGTAATACAAGGCGAAAGCGATATCCGATGGGGAACGAATACGACGCCCTGCGGAACAACGCGCGGGCAGAGCGTGG
>Ga0180015_1000216_pt1 | contig 17297 bp, 13 predicted proteins | sample KR13_S2_MetaG_FD_116508 | JGI IMG/M metagenome (GOLD analysis project Ga0180015, IMG submission 116508) | Groundwater microbial communities from the Olkiluoto Island deep subsurface site, Finland - KR13_S2_MetaG | ecosystem: Environmental > Aquatic > Deep subsurface > Groundwater | place...
CGGATACTTTGCACATTTGTTATTGTCACACGCCGACGAGATATCTCTGGGATTATACCCATCAATATATTAATGAACTTTCTTACAATAAATATTTCAAGAAAGTTATATCCTTGGTGTTGAATAAATTACGGATTTGGGATTTTGTGGCCGCACAGCGAGTTGATTTATTTATTGCGAATTCTCAAACAGTGCAAAAACGTATCAGTAAATATTATCGCCGTGATTCTGAAATTATTTATCCACCGGTTGAATTGAGTCGTTTTAAAATTTCAAATGAATCCAAAGATTATTTCTTAATTGGCGGGCGTTTAGCGGCTTATAAGCGGGTTGATATCGTAGTTGAGGCTTTCAAAAAATTAAAAGACAAGAAACTAAAAATATTTGGTAGTGGCGTGGATATTGAACGATTGAAGAGTATTGCCAATGGCGCTGATAATATTGAATTTCTTGGTCGAGTTAGCGAGGATGAAAAAGCTGAACTGTATAGTAATTGCCTAGCTTTTATTAATCCACAAGAAGAGGATTTTGGAATTACCGTTGTCGAAGCGATGGCATCAGGGCGACCAGTTATTGCTTATAAAAAAGGGGGAGCTACCGAAACGGTGATAAGTGGAAAAACGGGATTATTTTTTGATAATCAGTCAGTAGAGAGCTTGGTGGAGGCGATTAATGTCTTTGATAAACATGAGTTCAATTCAAGTGAAATTAAAAAACACGCTGAAAGCTTTTCAGAACAAATATTTAAGGACAAGATAAATATTTTTATAAGTCAGAATAGTCAAGGTGAAATTGATTAAATTTAATTTTTTAGATATAATCTAATTAGATATACACATATATTAATTATTTAAAATCCCTCGGGGTTAATATTAGAAAATTTATGAATGAAGCCAAAATCAATTCAAAATCGTCTTTGGGGGGGGTGGAATCAGTTAATAAATTCGGCGCAACCATGATCCTAGATCTTATAATCAAGGGTTCAATTGCCTTAGTTTTTTTCATGATCCCGTTATTTTTTACCAATCTAACCGCTCAGGGCTTTGGCTTTGACAAGATTGTCTTGTTTTATTTTTTAGTTTTGGTTGGAGTTGTGGCTTGGGTGACAAAGGGCGTAGTTGCCGGTGAACTATCTTTTAAAAAACACCCCTGGACATTCCAATTTTAATAACTTTGGTTTTGTTTAGTGCTTCTACTATTTTTTCAATTAGCGCTAAGGATAGTTTGATTGGTTCTTACGGAAATTCGTCAAAGGGCCTTATTGCTATTATCGTGTATGCTTTGTTTTTTTATTTAGTGGTAAATAATATTAATTTAAAAAATATTAAATTATTTTTTGGCGCTATTGTGACCTCTGGTTTTTTATTGAGCATCTATTCCTTATTACAAATAAACGGAAAATATCTCTTGCCTATGGGTTTTACACATAATCAAGGTGTTAATCCTATCGGCTCTTTATCTGGTTTGACAATGTATTTGGTGATGATTTTGCCCTTGTTTGTAGTGGTTGCAGCACAAGCAAAAGAGTTATTACCGAATGCATCAAAAGCCCTTTTAGTAGCAATAAAAACCATTTCTGGTATTTCAATAATTTCATCATTGACAGTTTTGGCCATCTTGAACGGTTTTACCTTCTGGCCGATTCCCGTTGTTGGCTTGGTTGTGTTGTTGATGTTTTTTATGGCAAAGATTATCAAGATTTCAACTAATAATTTAATAATCCCATTGCTAACTTTTTTAGTGCTGATTATTTTCTTGGTAATGGGAAATTTTCAAATTAAGAATTTGAATTTACCAGCTGAGGTTAGTCTTTCTCGTGGTGCTTCTTGGGACATTGCCAAATCAGCTGTACGTGAAAATCCGATTTTCGGATCTGGTCTTTCTACATTTGATTATAGTTTTTCTAAGTTTAAAAATGTTAATTTTAACATGTCACCGCTTTGGAATGTGCGTTTTGATAGTTCAACCGGCGCCTTGTTTGAATTGATAGCTACTGTTGGCGTGCCAGGTGCAGTTATGGTTATTGTCTTATTGCTAATCTCTCTTTCTATTTTATTTTTGACATTGATTAAGGGTAAAGACAATGAAGCGAATACCGTTATTGTCGGTTTGTTTGCGAGTTTTATTTCAATTGTGCTTTTTGCACTTTTGTTTCCGCAAAATAATTCCATAATTATTCTTTCAGTCTTAATTTCAATTTTGGCGGTTGCGTCTGGCATTGAAATGTATCCAGAAAAATTCAAAATTGTTGGTCTTTCTTTTCGAGCCGAAGCAAAGTATGCCTTGGCTTTGGCGGCTGTCTTCCTGGTTGTTAGTTCTGGAGTGGTAATTTTGTTCACGATGGGTATGAAAATGTATATGGCTGATGTTTATGCCAAGGAGTCATCAATGATTGATGATTTAGCTCAGAAGAATGAAAAATTAAATAAAGCGATTTCCTTGGCTGGTTATCAAGATGTATATTATATAAATTCTGCAAACAATTATATGGCTATCGCCAACAAAGCTGCTATGGGTAGTAACGATCAGGCAGAAGTGGCGAGCAGCTTAAATACGGCGATTGAGCAGGGCAAAAAGGCTATACAGTATGCACCTAACAAAGCAGCAAATAATGAATCCCTGGCCTTGATTTATGAAAATGCTTCTTTCTACACACGGGGCGCCTTGGATGCAGCGGCAGAATTATATAAAAAGGTAAGCGCGCTTGATCCACAAAATCCAACCTCATATCTTAGAATGGCTTTAGTTAATATGGCTAAGTCAAATATTGAAACTGCTGACGAGGAAAAGAAATTTTATATCGAAGAAGCGATAAAGAAGTACGATGAAGCAATTGCCAAAAAGGGTGATTTGGCCGCAGCATATTATGGCAAGGCGATTGCGAGTGAAAAATTAAATAAAATCGACGACGCGATTGAGCAATTAAAAAATGCTAATCTGATCGCGCGCGACAATCTGGATTATAGATTTGAATTAGGTCGCCTTTATTTTAATCGCGGCGTTGTTGATCCAAAGGTGCAACAAAACGCTCTTGATGCAAATGGGCAAAACCTAAGCGTGCAAGCCGGACAAGCAGGCGGAAAAATCGAAAGAAATGCCGACCTAAACACTGCTGAACAATTATTCTTAAGTATCCTGCTGGACCCAACTCAGGGTGGTAACCCAAATCATGCCAATGCTCGCTACAGCCTAGCTGTTCTTTATCAAAAGATCGGCGAGAATGATAAGGCAAAAATAATGGCTGACTATTTAGTTAATAATGTTTTGCAAGATCAGGCAACAAAGGATGCCGTGAGTGTGCAATTTAAGGGATTGTAGAAAATAAAAGATATAAAATTTAAAAACGCTTCTCTGTTGAGGAGCGTTTTTGTTTATGTTTAAAAAAATATTGTGCCACTTGCAAAAATATGTTATAATGAACTTAACTGTTAATAACTCAAATCTATCCCCATGATAAAAGACAAAAATAAAAGTACAGCGTTTATTGATTTCTTGAATAATGAATTTCAGAGTCAGAAATCAAAGCCAGTCGTGGCAAAAGTTTTGCCAAAGCAAACAATTAAGAAAATTGAAAAAGCACTAGCAAAAAAAGTAGAAACTTCGAAGAAGTCAGTTGTTAAAAAAGCTGAGAATGTTTTTGGTAAGAAGTCCAATGTGAAGAATCGACTAGCGAATGCGAGTAAATTAATTAAAACTATGGAGGTATTTTTGGATGGCAAGAATACAGAGATGCAGGTTGATTATGTAACTTTTGAGGGCTGGGATGAGATTTATAAGAATATGAAAGTTAATATTCATAAAGACGTAGAAGACTTAATTAGAAAAAAAACTCATAATAAAAAAAGAAAAACATTTTCTATTTTAATTAAAGAAAAATTAGAATATGTGCCCCAGGGCAATGTTTTGAATTATAGCGTGATGGTAATGTCTGTATTAATGATTTCTTTTTTCTCAACTGCAATTTTTCCCAATTTCACCAATAAATCAATTTCAAAAATTGATTCAATGTTTGAATACCCAATCAATAAAATTGTAAAAATGCAAAATATTGTCGATGAGACTGAGGGTATAATGACCGCAAAAAAAACAGAAGTTGTTACTAAGGAGCAATTGGCGGAATATATTAAGAAGAATTTTGATAAAATTAGAAACAATCAAACAGTGCCCGTGGAAGATATTACTGGTCAAGTTGCTGGTGTTGAGGAGTAGAATTTATCTTGTAATATTAGGTTAAAAAAAGTCTTGTTTTAACAAGATTTTTTGTTTTTTTGAGGGTGGTGTTTTTAAAATAATATGTTACAATAAAAATAATGAAAATAAATAATATCGCGAAAAATACATCTTATTATACGATGGCCTTGGTGATGCAAAAGGTTGTTTCTTTTGCGTATTTTGCCATGTTGGCCAGAACTTTGTCCCCAGAAGACCTGGGTAGGTATTACTTTGCTATATCATTTACATCTATTTTTGGAATTTTTATTGATATCGGGCTTTTTAATTTTTTAACTAGGGAAGTGGCCAAGAATAATGACCAGGCACCCACTCAGGAGAATGGCGGCAAAAAAGCATTTGCCCAAAATCTCTTAAGCACAGTGATGGCGATTAAGATTCCAACGGCTATTTTTTCGGCTTTATTAGTGGCAATGCTCGCGAGTATTTTTCACTATTCACCGGTGATAAAATTTTTAATCTATCTGTCTTCGATTAGCATGGTCTTGGATTCTTTTGCAATTACCTTTTATGCTGTTATGCGCGGTTTTCATAATTTGAAATTTGAAAGCGTGGGTGTTTTTATTTTTCAAGTCATTGTCTTTGTTTTTGGCTACTTTTCCTTGCGCGCTGGGCTCGGCTTAAATTGGTTGATTATCGCCTTAGCATTGGCTAGCTTGTTTGGTTTTACGTATTCAGCATTAACACTTTATTTTAGATTTGGTATTAATATTCGACCAAGGTGGAATAAGACTCTGATGTGGAGCATGATGGTAACGTCATCATCGTTTGCTATTTTTGGAATCTTGCAAAGAATGTATACCTATGTCGACCAAGTGTTATTGCAATGGTTGGCCGGGGAGAAATATGTCGGGTTGTATCAGGTGCCGTTCAAGATAATTTTCGCACTTCAATTTTTGCCAATGGCTTTTACAGCTTCGCTGTATCCAGCCTTCTCATCGTACTGGCGCAATAATCGCGAGCAACTGCCGATTTCTTTTTCCCGTGCAGTTAATTATTTGTTGATTATTTCCATGCCGATCAGCGGCGGGGTAATGATTTTGGCATATGATATTGTAAAAATATTTAAAACAGAATATGTGGAAGCAGTTGTGCCTCTGCAAATAATTATCGCTTCTGTGGTGTTTATATTTTTAAATTTCCCAATCGGCTCTTTGCTTAATGCCTGCGACAAGCAAAAAATTAATACCAGAAATATGGCCATTGGTTTGGCGGTGAGCGTAATCATGAATCTGATTTTGATTCCGCAATATCAGGCCATCGGTGCCGGCATTACAATCTTGGCGACAAATTTTTTGATGTTTGTCCTTGGCATGGCGCAGGTGGTTAAGATTATTGATTATAAATACAAGAATAATGTGCTGACATTTTTCAAAATCCTAGCATCAGTTGTTGTGATGGTGAGCGTAGCCTTTGCCTTGAAACAGTATTTAAATATCTTTGTTAATGTCGCTATTTCCGGAGTAGTTTATTTGACTACCTTATTTGCAATGAGAGGTTTTACCAAAGCAGATGTTTTTAGTATCGCGCAATCCTTTTCGCGCAAATAAATAGAAATTTATGAAAGTTTTATTATTTACATTAGAATATCCACCGTTTAAGGGTGGAGTGGCGAATTACTATGAAAATATAGTTAAACACTGGCCAGACCAGGATGACATTTTTGTCATGGCCAATTTTGAGAAAAAAATTGTAAATAAAAAAATTACCCAATGCTGCTTGATCTCGAAATTGGTCTATCCTAAATGGATTACCAGTATATTTAAATTGTTTTATTATATTTTAAAAAATAAAATAGATCATGTTATTGTTGGACATCTTTTGCCATTGGGGACAGTGACGTATCTTGTTTCACGATTTACTATGACTGACTATTCGGTGGTAATTCATGGTATGGATTTTGCTTTTGCAATCAGGCGAAAGAGAAAAAAGTTTTTGACAAAATTAATTTTAAATAATTCAAAAAATATAATTTGCAGCAATAATTTTGTAGCTAATATGGTGAAGGACTTTCTTGGTGAAGTGTCCGCGGTGAAGGTGGATGTAGTAAATCCGGGAATTAATGATGACTTTAAGCGCAATGATGCCTTGGTGGAAAAAATTAAAAAAGAATATGACCTAGAAGATAAAACTGTTCTCTTGAGTGTTGGCCGTCTGGTCAAGCGTAAGGGCTTTGATAAGGTTGTGGAGGTGATGAGTGAGGTAAACAAGGTCGTACCGAATGCGAAATATGTTTTAGCAGGCAAGGGTCCTGATGAAGATTATATAAAGAGTTGTCAAAAAGTAGGATCAGATATTTTGTATTTAGATAATCTGTCCGATGAGGACAAATGGGCTTGGTTGGCGCTTTGTGATATATTTATTATGCCGTCACGCAATATCGATGGCGACTTCGAGGGCTTTGGTATCGTTTACCTGGAGGCGAATTTAGCCGGCAAACCTGTAATTGGTGGTAATAGTGGTGGCGTAGCCGATGCCATCCGTGGTGCTTATTCAGGTGTTTTGGTTGATTCAGAAAATATGGAAAATATCAAAGAGGCGATTATTACCTTGGCGACGAATAAAGAGCTTTGCCAAAAACTAGGTACGCAGGGCAGAGAGAGAGCGATTGCGGAGTTTAACTGGCCTAAACAGATTAAAAAAATGTATCAAATAATTAATTAAATACCTTATGAAATTTGTCCACCTCCATGTCCATACTCATTATTCACTACTCGACGGTTTAACCAAACTTGATGAGTTGGTTGATTTTGTCAAAAAAGAAGGATCTCCAGCGGTAGCGATTACGGATCACGGTGTAATGTATGGAGTAATTGAGTTTTATCAAAAATGCAAAAAAGCGGGAATCAAACCAATTATTGGAGTGGAGGCCTATTTAGCACCGCGGTCGCGACACGACAAAATTACGCGGACAGATGAGAAGCGAAATTTTCATTTGATTTTATTGGCGAAAAATAATCAAGGTTATAAAAATTTATTAAAATTGACCTCGATTGCTCATCTTGAAGGATATTATTACAAACCGCGTATCGACTGGGAAGTTTTGGAAAAATATCATGAGGGTATAATTGCTTGTACGGCTTGTATTGGTGGTGAGATTCCAACTTTGATTCGGTCTGGCAATTTGGAAAAAGCACGCGAGCGAGCCTTGGAATATAATACACTTTTTGGACAGGATAATTTTTATTTTGAATTGCAACATCATCCCGACCTTGAAGGGCAAGATTTGGTAAATCAGGAATTAATCAAGATTTCGCGGGAATTAAATATTCCCCTGGTTGCAACGAATGATTCGCACTACTTGCGTAAAGAAGATGATGAGGCGCAGGATATTTTGTTGTGCATGCAGGGCAAAAAGAAAAAAGAGGATACAAATCGAATGTGTCAGTTGGGAAATGATTTTTCATTCCGCTCTACCGCGGATATGATCGAGGATTTCAAGGACACGCCGGATGCAATCGAGAATACGGTGAAAATTGCTGATATGTGTAATGTGGAGATAGAATTGGGCAAGGTGCAATTGCCACATTTTGACGTGCCTGAAGGATTTGATCAAGCTAGTTATTTGCGAAGATTGTGCGAGGATGGTTTGGGTAAGCGATATGACAAAAAATATAACGAAGTTAGTGATGCGATACGCGAACGAATGGATTATGAATTGTCCGTGGTGGAACGTATGGGTTGGCCATCATACTTTTTGATTGTGGCTGATTTTGTAAACTGGGCCAAAAACCAGGGGATTGTGGTTGGACCAGGACGTGGATCCGCGGCTGGGTCTTTGATTTGTTATTTAACTGGTATTACCAATCTTGATCCGTTGGAATATGATTTGTTATTTGAGAGATTTTTAAATCCTGACCGTGTTTCAATGCCTGATATTGATCTTGATTTTGCTGATACTCGCCGTGGTGAGGTTTTGGAATATGTGGAAAATAAGTATGGCAAAGATCATGTGGCACAGATTATTACCTTTGGAACTATGGCGGCCCGCGCGGCGGTCAAGGACGTTGGTCGTGTTTTGGGTGCGCCTTATGACTATATGGATAAACTGGCCAAGGCGATTCCGATGTTTACGAAACTGGATGAGGCTTTACGAGACGTGGATGAATTTAAACAAATGTATAAGTCTGATCCGCAGGCCAAAAATATTATTGACTATGCGCGTCGACTCGAAGGCGTTTCCCGTCATTCCTCGACGCACGCTTGTGGTGTTTTGATTACCAAGGACCCCTTGGTAGAAAATGTGCCCGTGCAATATGCATCTTCAACCGATCGTAGTATCGTGTCGCAATATTCCTTACATCCGGTTGAGGATTTGGGTTTATTGAAAATGGACTTTTTGGGTTTAAAAAACTTGACCATCATTGAATCGGCGATCCGTATTATTAAAGGCACAGCCAATGTTGAGATTGATATTGAAAAAATCCCTCTTGATGATGTGAAGACTTACAAACTATTTGCCGATGGCGAAACAACTGGTGTCTTCCAATTTGAATCTAGTGGCATGAAGCGCTATTTGCGTGAATTGCGTCCCACTGAGTTTGAAGATATTATTGCCATGGTCGCACTGTATCGACCAGGTCCAATGGAGTGGATTCCTGATTATATTGCCGGCAAACATGGCAAGACTTTGACCTATCTGCATCCAAAATTAGAACCGATTTTGAAAAAAACTAAAGGTGTCGCGATTTACCAAGAGCAAGTCATGCAGATGGCTCGCGATTTGGCTGGCTTTACCATGGCTGGCGCCGATGTCTTGCGTAAGGCGATGGGTAAGAAAATTGTAAAATTATTAGCCGAGCAAAAAGAAAAATTTATCAAAGGCTGCGTTGAAACCAATGGTATGTCAGAGGGTTTGGCGGAAAAGATTTTTTCATTTATCGAGCCTTTCGCTGGCTATGGTTTTAATCGTTCGCATGCGGCGTGTTATGCCATGATCGGTTATCAAACCGCTTACCTCAAGGCGCATTATCCAACTGAGTTTATGGCGGCGCTTTTGACGGCTGATCAACAACATATTGAACGTTTGGCTGTGGAAATTGAAGAAGCACAAAGAATGGGTATTATTGTGAGCCGTCCTGACGTCAATCAATCATTTGAAAAATTTACGGTGGTGAAATCAAATTTTGAAAATGGGGAATTAGTGGGCAAGCGCAAGTCTGGCGACATGATTCGCTTCGGACTCGGCGCCGTCAAGAATATGGGCTCTCACATCGCTTCGGTCTTGATTGACGAACGAAAAATCAACGGTCCATATAAAGATATTACGGATTTACTTGAACGTGTGACCGACAAAGATTTAAATAAAAAATCCCTAGAGAGCTTGGTAAAGACGGGCGCCCTCGATGATTTTGGCGAACGCGGCATGCTCTTGGCGAATGTCGACAATATGTTGTCCTACAACAAGGAAATGTTGAAAAACCAAAACAGCAAACAAACCAGTCTCTTCGCCGACGTCTTGGATGTTGGCGTGCGTAGTATGATTCGTTTAAACAGCGCCCCAGCCATCAATAAGCAGGAAATGTTGCGCTGGGAAAAAGAATTACTAGGTCTATACGTCTCTGATCATCCTTTTTCTGATTATCGTAAAGAATTAGAAGGAATTATTGTTCCTCTTAAAAGAGTGCCTGAGTTTAAGGATGAAGATCAAATGACAGTAGCTGGTATTATTACCAAGATTCAAAAAATTATCACCAAAACCAGTAAGTCAATGTTGTTCGTTAAAATAGAGGACGATTCTGGCGGTGCTGAAGTTTTGGTATTTCCAAATTTATACAAAACTACTTTCTCAATCTGGACAGAAGGCAAGGCTGTAATTATCCAAGGTAAAAAATCCGACAAAGATAACGAAATAAAAATCCTCGCCAATACAGCCGCGGCTGTTTCGCTACGCAATATCCGTGAAGTGGTAGCAAAATTCAACTCAGCTGAATATGGCAACAAAGCCAAAAGTAGCAGTCACGTCATTAATCAAGACCTGCGCTTAATTTTCAACAAAACCATCGACGCCGGCGTCCTAGAACGTTTGCGTGATTTGTTTACGAAATACAAAGGTGAAAATAAAGTCATCTTCGAAATTGGTCTAAATGGAGAAAAGAAAGTTATCGAAACCGATTTCCGCGTGGCGAATTCGACTTTTTTGTTGACGGAAATTAGGAACAAGGTTGGGGATGCGGTGGTGATGCGATAATTATTTTATCTATTTAAAAATTATATAGTATGCACGACGAACGGCCACAAAACGATAAAATTGATCTAAATAAAACAGAAAATGTTATTGATAAGTCTATTGTGACCAATGAAAAGGTTGCTACAATAGAAAGTAAATTAAAAGTAAGTTATTCTGACGCAGAAAAAGTGGCTTTTTATGATTGGTTTTTACAAATACCGGAAAATTCAATCAATAAGCCAATAACCGTATCGACCGTTGATGAGGTGATTGAGATGTTGCCAAAAAATGCTAATTACACAGATGAAAAAATCAATCTATTTTTTAGTAAAGAGAATTTTTTGCCAAGTGAATTGCATTTAATTTTGAGTAGTTTTGCGAAACTGAATAACTCATTTGAAATCTCAATCGTTAAGCACTCTGATGAATTGATTTCGATAAGTATTGGTAATAAATCAAGGAATAGTGGTATTATTTTTAGTGAAGAATATTTTGGTCATTATCACCCGACTGGTTTTGAATTTGAAAAAGCCAAAGAATTGCCAATATGCTTCGTTGCCGGACTGATGCCAAGTAGCGGTGACCTTAAGGGCTATTTTAAATTTCCAGAAACAATAAAAAATGTAACGAGGATTTATTCGAAAAATGGATTTGTGGAGATTAAACCGGTTGGCGAAATGAAAAACAAGGATCAGGAATTGGATGAGTTTAGGGATAAGTATTTTGATTTGTTTATAGGGGTAAATAAATTAAATATTAAGTCAGACGATGAGGTTGTGGAATATTTTAGGGAAAAATTTGGCCTGGAATTGAAATTTGATTATAATATTTAGCTAAATTGATTAATCCTCCCTATAATGCTAAAATAAACTCATGGAAATTAAGAAATCAAAGCTAAAATGGCCGCATGTCGGCAATGCTCACGTAACTGAGTATTTGGAGCGATTATTAGCCAATAAACATAATGAAAAAGCTAGTCAATTGACTGGGACTTTTATATTTAATGGACCAGAGGATTTGGGCAAGACTACCGTGGCGAATTACTTTGCCAAGTCTTTATTGTGCCAGGCTACTGATGGGGCTGACGATTGCGAGTGTGAATCTTGCAAGTTTTTTTCGGCGTTGGATATGGGACACGAGATTGCGCATGGTGATTGTCATATCGTGAAGAAAGATATTGAAAAGAAAAATATTTCTGTGGAGCAAGTCCGTGATTTGATCAATGTTTTAAATATGAGCTCGTTTTTGAATTCGTTTAAAATCGGCATCATCAAGGACGCGGATATGCTGGGCGAAAAGGCGGCGAATGCGCTTTTGAAAACTTTGGAAGAACCGAAAAAAAATGTTATCATTATATTGATTACTAATGACCTGGATGCGATTCCTTTGACGATCAAATCGCGCGCAAAGGTGATGAATTTTTGGCCCGTGCCCGTGGATACGATTTACGACCATTTGCTAAATGTCGGCAAGGCAAAACGTGATGAAGCGAAAATAATTTCGCGCATGAGTTTGGGGCGCCCGGCCTTAGCGATGAAGTTATTACAGGATAAGGGATATTATAATAAATATATTAATCAAATTGAATTATTTTTGAATTTTATTGATCAGGATATCAACGAAAGGTTGCAAGCGGTGAGCGATTTTATTGGCACTAAGAAAGTAGACCAGGACGATGTGCGTGAGGCAAAGAAAATTTTGGAAATTTGGGAAGGTGTGGCGCGTGATTGCTTCCTTTTTAAATATAGTAATAATTTCTTAATCCAAAATGGCGAATTTGAGACTCAGATTAAGAAATTTATGATGGCACGAACAAGTGCAGATATAATTAAGTTGTTAAAAAATATTAAAATAGCGAAAAATTATTTAGTCGCGAATGTTAATTTTAAAACCGTTATCGAAAGTGTAGCGGTGCAAGTTTAAATATATGAAAAAATACTTATATTTCTTACCAATTTTAATGTTTGTACTTACCGGTTGTATTACCATCAATACTGGTGGGTCAGGCACAGCGGCCAAGAATCTTGGCGGTGTTTTTAAGTCAGTGAATAAGGGTGAGACTTGGGCCAATGCTTCAATTATTGCAACGGCAGGCGGCAAGGCTTCAAATTTTAACAGTTTAAATGTATCTTCAATAACAATGGATCCGAACGACAATAAGGCGCTTTATTTTGGTAGTATTGATAATGGTCTTTTGTATACTTACGACGCGGGTGTTTCTTGGTTACTTGATAGAGGGTTGGGCCAGGGAACAATCGAGTTTCTCGCTGTAGACCCGAAAAACAAATGTAATATTTTCGTAACTAGGGCAAATAAGATTTTGAAATCTACTGATTGTAATCGTACTTGGTCACAAATTTATCAAGATAATGATCAAGTATCAATGGTAAATCGCGTCGCCGTCGATCCGATTAATAGTGCTATTATTTATGCCGTTATTTCGCGCGGTGATTTAATTAAAAGTGATGATGGTGGCAATGCTTGGCAGGTGGTTAATCGTTTTGAAGACAGAGTGTCTAAGTTGATTATTAATAACAAGGATAGTCGTGAAATGTTTGTAGTCACCTATAAAAAAGGTGTTTATAGGACCAATGATGCTGGTCAGAATTGGTCACGCATGGTTGAGATTGATAATGCCTTGAAGGATAATGAGCTAAAGTATGATATTAGAGATTTTTTAGTGATTGATAATGAGAACGGGCGCACTTTATATTTAGCCACTTATTATGGATTGTTAAAATCAACTGATAATGGCGCTACTTGGACAAAGCTAGAATTAATTTCTGCAGAAGATCGAGCGACAATTAATGCCATAGCCGTTAACTATGCTAATACTGATGAAATCTACTACACTACCAATTCGACTTTTTACAAATCGCTTGATGGTGGCAAGAGTTGGAAAACTTTGCCCTTGCCGACTAGTCGCGCTGGCTGGAGATTGTTGATTGACCAAAAAAATCCAAGCGTGATTTATTTGGGAGTAGTTAATTTAAATAAATAATGTCGAAAATCTTGAATTTCAAATTTTGAATTTTGAGTGATGGATTATAATAATTTAATTTTTAATATTAAGAAAAAAGTATGAATAAATATATTCAAGAACACGAGGAAGAATTTGAAAATGTGATTGATTTCTTTAAAAAAGAAATCGCGACTTTACGAACCGGTCGCGCCAATCCGGCAATTCTTGACGGTGTCCAGGTTGAGGCATACGGATCTAGAGCTGGCCTGAACAGCATGGCCTCTATTACCGTTGCGGATGCTCAGAGTATCGTGGTGGCTCCTTGGGACAAAAGCGTGTCAAAGGCCATTGAAAAGGCTATTGTAGAGGCAAATTTGGGCGTTGGAGTGGTAAATGAAGGCATGCAATTACGCATAACAGTGCCAAGAATGACGGAAGAAAACCGCAAGGACTTAGTAAAGAAATTAAATGAAAAACACGAAGAAAGCCGTATTAAATTCCGCAAGATTCGAGAAGAAGTAAAAAGCAAGATTGAAAAGGCAGAAAAGGATAAAGAAATTTCCGAAGATAATCGTTTTATTTTCATCGGCGACTTAGACAAGGAAGTGCATGAGAAAAATGAAGAGTTGAAGGCACTTCGGGATAAAAAAGAGGTAGAGGTGATGACAATTTAATTAAACACAAGTAAATAAAAATAATCTATGTTTCTAACAATAATAGTATTTATCTTAGTTCTGTCAGTACTAGTCTTGGCGCATGAGTTCGGCCATTTTTGGGCAGCCAAGAATCGTGGCTTAAAGCCCGTGGAATTCGGTCTCGGCCTGCCTTCACGAGTGTGGTGTATTTACAAGAGCACTGATGGTACTTGGAAAAAGGTTTGGGGAAAACGAGAAATAATCGATGCGGCGGACACTATTTATTCAGTCAATTGGATGCTGTTTGGTGGTTTTGTGAACCTACTTGAAGACGAAGATGCGGGCGGTGATCCCAATCATTTTGCTAATAAGAAAATCTGGGAAAGGGCAATGATTCTTTTAGCGGGCGTAACCATGAATGTGCTTTTAGCTATGTTCTTGTATTCCATCGGTTTTGCCTTTGGATTGCCACAGTCATTAGATGGCGTTGATCCCAAGGCGATTGTTACAAATCACGAAATAATTATTGACCAAATTTTGAAAGACAGTGCGGCCAGCGTGGCAGATTTAAAGCCTAATGATATTATTGTCAGTATTAACGATGTTGAGTTTGGGTCGACGGCGGATTTAATTCTTTTTGTTGATCAAAACATTGACAAGGAATTAACTTATAAAATTAAGAGAAATAATGAAGTACTGGATAAAAAAATTACACCGAAGAAGTTAGTAGAAACAGGCAAGGGCGGTATCGGTATTGGCATTACTGACGTGGGCGTTGTTCGTTACCCTTGGTATTTAGCAATTTGGAAGGGAATATCCTTCACGATTTTATTGTTAATAAAAATGGTGCTAGCCTTTTTCCTTGTTATCAAAAGCTTGGTCATGGGTCAAGGCGCTGGCACAGAAGTGGGTGGACCAGTTATGATTGCAAAGTATGTCGGCCAAGCCGCCCGTATGGGTTTTGGTTATTTAGTAAACTTAACCGCATTATTATCAGTGAATTTAGCCATTATTAATGCTTTGCCGTTCCCAGCGCTAGATGGTGGTCGTGTTTTATTCTTGATTATTGAAAAAATTAAAGGCGGTCCAGTAAAAAGGGAATTGGAAAATGCTGTGAATACTGTCGGTATGGTTCTCTTATTGTTGTTAATGGCGGTGGTCACCTTGAAAGATGTTTTGAAAGTTTTTAAATAATATACTTCTCCCTCTCCCCGCCGGGAGAGGGTCGGGGTGAGGGAGCATTAATAAAGTTTCTACCTCACCCTAACCCTCTCCTGCAAAGGCGAGGGAAATTAAATTGTAATCAATTTTTAATCAATTTTTAATAATTAAGTACTATAATAAAAGTATGAAAATAAACATTAAATCCACAAAAATCGAATTGACCGACGCAATCAAGGATTATGTTCAAGAAAAAATGGACATGCTCGAAAAAAATTTGGGCAGTATCAAAGTCTTGAACTGTGACGTCGAAGTAGGGATGACATCTAATCATCACAACAAGGGCGAAATCTTTCGCACTGAAGTAAACCTAAACCTTCCCGGCGAGTTACTACGCGTTGAGAAGACAGAAGAGGACCTATACCGATCAATCGACAACGTCAAAGATCATTTGACCATGGCGATCAAGAAGTACAAGGAAAAGAGAATTGATAATAATCGACAGGTGGAAGAGGTGTTAGTTGAGGATGTGATGGGTGAGGAATAAAATTTGAATCTTAATTAAAAAACTCCCTTTGGTGGAGTTTTTTTGTTGGTTGAAAATTAATGTTAAATAAGCTATAATAAATATTATTAATGATATTTATTATGCCAATACCTAAAATATTAAACGTCGGATTTAAAATCGATGAGCCAAAATTGTGGGCTATGAATATTCCCGTGGAAGAGATAAATATATCCGAAATTGAATATAATTTAGATATTCCATATTTAGAACAGGAGGGAACTGATGATTGGAATTTATCCCCAAGAATGTTAATTGCTAATTTTGAAAAAGAAATTACGCATGCCAAACAGGTTGAGTTGGCTGAATTAAAATACCCGATTGAAATTTATAAACATCAGGGGAAATGGATTATTCTCGATGGCGTTCATCGCTTTACGAAAGCAGTCCGTCTTGAGTACAAGACGATAAAGGTGAGAAAGATTTCCAATGAGATCGCGCAGTTGGCCAAAAGAATTGATGGCGAGTATTTGAAATGGATTGGAGAAATGAAATAATTAATGGAAGTAATTATGATAAATGGATAAATTCAAACTAAAAATCCGAATACTTCTCTGGTCTTTATTGACGGCTGTCATTGCCGTGCTTTTGTATTTGGGGATTGTGCCTTTTGGAAGGATTTCCTATATTTATCGTTTTGATAAGACCGATGAGTTTATTGGCGCATTGACGCCGAAGGAGCGGGTGAATAATATTCAATATCCGAATACCATTCTGGGCGACCCGGTTTATTTTACTTTGCACACTCCGCGGAGTTTCGAGTCGGCGGTTTTGCATTTGAGGTATAAGAATATAGGCACAGATAATTTAATGAATCCGATTATTGAGGTTGGTCCATTGGTGGACAAGGTTTCTTGGCGTTATAATCTACAACCAGTAGAGAATAAATTAATCGACTCAATTGCCTTAGTGTGGGATAGAATTAATGACGGTGATTTGCAGTTATTGCAAAAAGAAAAGAAATTTGCGAGCGTGAATGAATTTTTGTCTGCGCTGGATGATCCAGGAAAAATTGATTTAAGCAAGGTGGCGGTTTTCAATTATGATTTGAAAACTGAGTATTTACTCAATGACTATAAGGCAATGCCTGGAAATTTAGTGATTGACAAGGCGATGCGTGGGGCGTATCAGTTTTATACTTATATTGATAATGAAAACTTGGATTATAATTTTGAATTTATTGATCTGAATAAAAACAGGGATCAAGATCCGATTGAGGTGCGACTTTTTTACGATAATGACTTAATTGAAACTCGCCAGATAAATGATGATGGGAATAGTACCGACGATGGTAAAGAAAATGCGGTGCAAAAAATGAGTTTTGAGATGCCGGACCTGGGCACTGGGGTTTATAAAATTGAAGTGAAAGTTAACGATGATATTGTGACTAAGAAAATTAGCACAAAACAAAATAAGCTTGCTTTTATAAATGGAATTAGACTGCACGAGGCCGGCAAAAGAAATTTGACCATTTTTACTGATAGTAAAAAAATTCAAAGTAAAACAACTTACCCTAGTTCCTTACAAATAATCAAGGTGGGTGAAAATGAATTGCCACTGACGGAAACCTATAAA
>Ga0180015_1000217_pt1 | contig 17245 bp, 7 predicted proteins | sample KR13_S2_MetaG_FD_116508 | JGI IMG/M metagenome (GOLD analysis project Ga0180015, IMG submission 116508) | Groundwater microbial communities from the Olkiluoto Island deep subsurface site, Finland - KR13_S2_MetaG | ecosystem: Environmental > Aquatic > Deep subsurface > Groundwater | place...
CAAACGGCAGTCGTTGACAATGGTCAAATTTATATCTCCACAGATTATGGCAATACTTGGACCGCGAAAGATTCAGCTCGAAATTGGAAATCTGTGGCTATGTCCGCCGACGGATCTCGTCAAACTGCACTATCACTGAGTGATTATGGTCAAATTTTCACCCTTAATTCCGTTATTGCTTCGTCATTATTAGATATTTTATATCAAACTTCTGGTATTTTTACTTCTGGTTTTATTAACACTGGCCAAAAAAACAATGCTTGGGGCAATCTTGGTTGGAATGCGACACCGAATGGTCAGACTATTGCCATGAAGGCTAGATCGTGTGCGACCAGTGATTGTGCTGGAGCGACAGCTTGGACTACTTGTACGTCTATAGTTAACGGTCAAAATTTATCGACAGGGGGTTGTGTTAATAGTGGCGATCGCTACATTCAATATCAAGCGGCTTTTTCATCGACAGACGAAACGGCGACACCTATTTTAAATGATGTGACGATTGGCTTTATTAATTTCCCCACAGCTGCCTCTTTAATTTCATCACCATATAACTCTTCTGATGCGACGAATATGTTAAGTAAGATTACTTGGGCACAGGGCAGTAAGCCGGCGGGGACGGATATTAAATTTCAAATTCGAACTGCTCCAAATTCCGGAATTGTGCCTGGGACTTGGACAAGCTGGGAAGGTCCGGACGGAACCAGTGACTCCTATTTTATTAATTATGATGGATTAGATATTATGCCAGTTAATTTTCAAACTGGTGACAATGATCAATGGTTTCAGTATAAGATTACTTTAATTTCCGACGGTGTTAGCGCACCATCAATTTCAGCGGTTAATATGATATATGTTATTAATGCTGCACCGACGGTGTCTAGTGTTACAGCTGAACAGCTTACTGCTAACGCAACAACCACGACTCCACAGGGAGATATTTTGGCGCCGGCAGGCTCTGTGGTTATAAATGCCAGCGTTGTTGATGTCGATACGGACCAAGGCTCGTATGCGGGTGGAGCGATGCGTAATAGGGTTGAAGTAAGTTTGAAATATTATGATTCCGGTGTTTGGACGGATATTGCCACCTCGGCAGTTCAGGGATTACTTAGTGACTCTGTTAGCACGCACTATCTTGATCAGGTGAGTACCTCAACGCCACACACGTTTAACTTAATCTGGAATCCCGGTGATGGATTTAATAATCATGAAAATGATATTGATTTTAAAATTCAAATTGTGGCCAGTGATAAAGAGGCAGCTAATAGTATCGGCACTTCCAGTTCACTAATTTTCCCAGTTGATGCTAAGGCGCCAACCGTGGATACTGATTCTGATTCATATAATGTTCTCAAAGTTGACGCGCGTCAAACGGGAGCCATGGCTGCTGATGAAGTGAAAATTACGTTTAAGGCGACGGATATTTCTGATACGTATTATCGTTATTCTTTATCCTCTTCAACTGTAAATGGTTTATTGCTAGCGGATGGTCTTAATATTGATTCCGGTCAATGGATTTTGGATAATGGTATTAAAAGTGGAGCGAGTACGACTATTAAGGTTATAGCCAGCACAACAGCGGTTTATATTCAATATAAAGATAGTTTGAATAATTTTGATCAGAATTTTTATGACGCAATAATTCCGCCGAGGGTAACCTCTATTATGGTTCAAGATGTAACCAATACTTACATTACGCCAAGTGATGTTCATCTGTATCTAGCCTGGAAAGAGTCAGTGATGCCAGTGGGGGGAGTTAATGTTGGCGAATTCAAAGCTTATCACGTGGAACGAGCCGAGTATGCGACTGACCCAGGAGTAAATTTTACGCCACTAAATAGTGATTTTGCGCCGCTTGGAATCAGTACGGATCGGCATGTTAATTTTTTCACCGATAGTAATGTTGTAAAAGATTATCATTATTATTATCGTGTTTATCTCGAAGATGGTGTTGGTAATTATTCATACTACACCAGTAAGAGCGATACCAATATCGTCATGCACGGGGTGCCAAACGGAATCCAGGATTTTGGCGAGGGCGGCGGCGGTACTTCAGTTGGTGTTCCGCCAGTAATCACTAGCGTGGAGATTATAGAAATTTTAACGACTCAGGCTGAGATTGTTTGGAATACTAGTGTCTTGTCTAATTCTAGTGTGGAATATATTGCTACAACCACAGTGCCAGTGCTTGCTGGTTTTGCCAATGCGCCTTTCAAAGGTATTGCCACCATGTTGAATGATAATAATGGCTTGGGCAAACATCGAGTTGTTATTGACGGTCTGGACTCTAATACTGAATATTATTTCCGGGTTAAATCAACAAGTGCTGATGGCACTGAGGGCTCTAGTCTTGATGAGACCTATCATTTTACCACACTCGATGGTCCGAAAATTGCTTCCAGTACTATTATTGTCACTGGCAAAACCAATAATAGCATGACGATTGTCTGGGCGACGGATATACCAGCGAATTCGTTTGTTGGCTATTCTCTTGATCCTAATATGATTAGTCCGGCACCAGTGGAGGTGGGACAGGATGATTCCGAAACTAGCCATTCAGTTACTTTAAATAGTTTAAAGCAAGGTACTAGATATTATTTTTATGTTAAATCGGGCACAGGCAAGGATAACAACCTTGGTCAATACTATTCCGATATGACAACCAGTGATGCCACTCCGCCAGGCAATACTAATATCAATAGTCAAGTTAAACGAACAAGTGCGGTGGTTACTTGGCAAGCCGATGAAGTTTCAAGATCGATATTTAGTTATGGCACCAGTACAAATGATTACGCCATTGGTATTAGTAATGATATATTAACGACTACACATCTGGTTGATCTTGCAAATTTGAAATCGGATACTACCTATTATTATCAATTATTCTCGGTTGATGCCAGTGGCAATGTATCAGCGACGACAACGGGTGAATTTACAACCGAGGGAATCAGCTTGACTGATGTAATTGCCTCCACAACTAGCGAGACGGCTGTGAAAATTACTTGGAGTACAAATGAGAATACAAGTTCACAGGTGGAATATAATTCCGATCCAGCTTTTCCGACATTGACTAGTGCATTTGAGCCAATGTATCCTAGTGACTCAACTAAGAATCATGAAATAGAAATTAGTGGATTGGTACAGTCTACAAAATATTATTATCGCGTTATTTCCACTACCGCCGATAATTATACTACTCAATCGCCACTTTATTATTTCACTTCCGGCGATCTAATCGCACCGGTCATTTCCGGAGTGATTGCAATCAATGTCAGTAGTAATGGTGCGACAATTAATTGGCAGACCGACGAAACAGCTAATTCGATAGTGGAATGGGGTACGAGCACGGCAAATTATCTTGCTAGCACTAGTGACGATATTATGACCAGAACACATAGTGTTAATATCTCCGGTTTAAATGCCTTTACTGATTATTACTTCCGAGTTACTTCATTTGATACGAATAGCAATGCAACCACCAGCGCGGAGTATTCTCTCAAGACCAGTAACTTAAAAATTACTAATGTTTTTGCCAGTGCAGCCACAACGACAACTATTATTTCTTGGGACACGGATCAAGCGGCTACTTCGCAAGTTGAATATACAACCAATGCTAATTTTATTGGTAGTAATTTCTCAACCGATGCTACAGCAACAACAACGCACATTATTACACTTTCTAGCTTGAGTGACGGTACAGTGTATTATTATAAAGTGCGATCTGTTAAAGATGGCTACTCGCAAGAATCACCAGTCTATACATTTTCAACAACAGACCAGACTGTGCCAGTGATTGAAACAAGTCCGCAAGTTTCTATAATTACCGATACTACGGCTACCATATTTTGGGAAACAAATGAAACTTCTGACTCAGTTGTTCATTATGGCGAAACAACTGGTGGTCCGTATGTCTCTGAAAACTCAAGTCGCTTAAGCACTTTACACTTTTTGAAATTAAGTGGACTAACTGCGAGTACAACTTATTATTACTATGCTAAATCACAAGATGGTGGAGGCAATCTGGCTACCAGTTCAGAATATTCTTTTACCACGCTAGCCACGCAAGTAACTCATGAAGAGTTGGTTAATCCTGGCGATCCGACAGTGATTCAATCAGATACGGAGGCAATTGTTAGTATTCCAAATACTAACACTACGGCCACTTCGAAAATTTGTTACTCAACCTTGGTCGGTATCAATATGGACACTTGTACTGGACTAACGATTCTTACACCGACAAGAACCCATAGTTATTATTTAACTAATTTAATTGCTAGCACTACTTATTATATTAAAACTAAAACAATTGATTCAGAGGATGGTAATAAGAATTTTACATCAAATGAAGTAAGTTTTAAGACATTAGCTATTAGATACACGGGTGATGATTTGGCAGAAAAACAAAATTTAATTGATAGTCTTGAGTTGCAATTATTAAGTTTGCAGGACAAAGCTTATACTGAGGTGGAAATGCAGGCAAGGATTGCTGAGATTAATAGTTTGAGCGAGCAATTGTCTAATGCTACCGCTGGAATGCATACAGATGCTGAATTACAAGAAAAAATAAACAAAATTAATGAGTTGCAAAGTCAACTAAATCTTGTTAACAGTAAGAGCGGTGGTGGCGCTTTAATTATTGATAAAACCGATAAGACGGCACCGGTTATTTCTAATGTTAAAATAGTTGAGCAAGGAGATGTCTATGCTAAGATAGTTTGGAGCACAAATGAAGAATCGAGCTCAATGGTCGGTTATGGCTTGTCGTCTGATTATGATTCGGCCGAATCTGATTATCAGAGTTATCTAAAAAGAATTAAGAATCATGTAATTTATTTGAAAAAACTTTCTCCAAATACTACTTATCATTTCTCGGCGGTTTCTGCTGACTCTTGGGGTAACATGTCTGCATCACCAGACTTTGCCTTGACTACGTTGGCGGCCGGCGAAGAGGCTAAGAAAGATGTTGCGGCAGAAGTAAAGAAGGATGCAGAAAATACTTTAACCAAGATTCAGGAAATGATTAATGAGTTGTTGTCATCCGGTAAGGTTAATCCTGAAGATATTCGGGCAGCAATTCAAAAAACTGGTGAGCCGCCAATGATTTCTGGCGCCGGACCTGAGATTAGCAATGTTACCGCGAAGTCAGTGACTATCGCCTGGAAGACAAATCGCAAGTCTAATAGTATTATTTCCTATTACATCGAATCAATGGGCCGTGATAGCGCGGAGCAAGTTGGTAATTATTCCGCCCTGGTTACGGATCACACTGTTAATATTTCCAACTTAGCGCCGGGACGCAAATATGTTTTTGTGGCTCAAAGTGTCGATGCTCTTGGTAATATTGGTGCTTCTGATCAAAAATCATTTGAGACTACCGGTATCCCGTTTGTTTCTGAAGTTTCAATGTCTAATATAACTAATACGAGTATCGAAATTTCTTGGCTCTCTAATACGGAAACTACTTCGGAATTAGATTATGGCTCCACGCCGGCTTATGGTCAAACTGCTAAAGCAGATTCAAATAACTCCGTTGTTAATCATAGCCTGAGATTGAGTGATTTGAAGTCTGGTCAAACTTATCACTTTAAAGCCAAGGGGGCGAGTCGAAAGGGTGATGTTATCTCTTCTGATGACTACACTTTCACGACACTAACTTCATTTGATGTCCTTACTTATAGTATTAATAAAATCACCGATAAATCAGCAAATGTCACTTGGAAAACAACTAATGAGTCTACTTCGGAAATTGAATATACCAATATTACCTCCAAGGTGACTGATTCAATGAGGTCAGGTGATTTTACCAAGGACCATGAGATCAAATTAGTTAACTTGTTTCCTGGTACTAGGTATACCTTTAAAATCAAGGGTAAAGATAAACACGATCAAGCTACCGAAAGTAAGGGTTTTGAATTCTCAACCTTAATCGATACCCAGGCTCCAATTATTGAATACGTGCAAACCGACATGGCCTTGATTAGCAAGGGTGATCAAAACAGCGTCCAGGCGGTGGTTACTTGGAAAACTAATGAGCCATCAACGAGTGAGATTATTTATGCCGAAGGGGGCGCAAAAAATTTACCAACTCTAGATTCAACTGATAATGCCGCCAGTAGTACAGGGAAGAAAGTCTCCACTGAAGAGGTTAGTGTTGGTAATGATAAATTTACCATTGCTAAAGATGGTGGTAGTCTAACTAGTAAGCATGTTCTTGTCATCACCGACTTCAAGCCATCCACTGTTTATACCTTCAAGGCACGAAGTATTGATGAGGCTGGCAACGTCTCTTATTCCAAAGACTACACTGTCCTTGCTCCATCTAAGGAGGAATCCGTACTGCAAATCATTATCAAGACTTTTGAAGATACCTTTGGCTGGTTGAAGATGAAGTAAAATTTGCGAAATAAAAATAAGATAATTTAAGAATAAAATCCGGGCAAAGTCCCGGGTTTTATTTTGTAAAAAAAGAAAAAAATGTTATAATATAATCTGATATACACAGTTTTTAAAACTATATTTTAGCTTTGATGACTAATCAAGGAGGAACACAAGATAACACTTCCGATTTAGCCGGAAAAGAGCCATTAACAAATGATGAGCTCTGTTTTTCGCTGCCAAAAGAAGAGCGGTTATTATTGCCATATAAGCAAATTGTGCAAGAGGATAATTTTATTATTAACGCTGAAGATAAGGCAGAGATTATAAAAAGAATTGGTGGCAATGACAACATGAAGGCTTCTCCTGTTAAGACCGTGGTAAAGGATGATGAAAAGATTAGGCTAGTTCATATTAAAATTGAAGATGCGGATTCAGTTCAGGAGCCAACAGTACTTAAAATTAAAATAAATAAACCGCCTGTTGAACGAGAAGTTGAAAAGGCGGTTGAGCAAAAAGTCGAAAAAAAGATTGATGTTTCGGCAGGTGTAGCGCAGATGGCTACAGTCGACAAGAAAAAAACCTCTTTTTTCAAGAAATTAGCAAGTAAATTTTTTAATGCTAAATCGAGTGATTATAAAGATGATGATGGTTTGCCCTTGGTCAAGAGGGTGCAAAAAGTTTTCGAGGAAGGCTTACGGGAAGAATATCTTAAAATTGGGATTGAGCGTCGAAAAGAGATTAGTCGCAACGGTGATGCCTTAGTGGCTAAAGTTTTGGAATTAAATCCAGAAAATAAAAAACTTTCTCAGGCGGAATATGACAAATTAGCAGATAATATTAGAGTTTATATTCTATATTGGTTAAGCTCTTTTGCTTTGCCAAATAAAACTGTCGAAAATGCAGTTGAGGTAAAATTTGATAAAATTGTAAAGATTTTGAAATTAGAAATAATTCAAGAAAAAAACAACAAAGAAGCCGTTATCATTCCGGTTGTCCCTGAGGCAAAAAAAGTGCTTAAGTCCGATCCAGAATCAGTTATTCTAGCTTCGGTTGAAAAGACGGTTGAGCAGCCTGTAAAAAAGGAGCTCTCATTTCGTGAAATGGCGGAGGTAAAAGCGGAAGAGAAAAGTAAAATTCAGCCGGTTATTTCCTTAAAAAATATTGATATTAAATATAATTTTGGTAAGCCGACGGAGTACTACGCAATCAAGAATGCGAGCGTCGATATTTATGCCGGTGAGTTAATTATTTTTTTTGGCCCATCTGGATGTGGTAAATCAACCTTGGTAAACGCGATTGCCGGCCTAGAAAGACCGGTTGGGGGCACGGTTGAGGTGATGGGTAAGAATATTTTAAATTTTAATTATGATCAGATGGCTGACTACCATGCCGATACAATCGGTTTCGTTTTTCAGGCATATAATTTAATTGAATCATTGTCGGTGGAGGACAACATTATTTTCCCGCAAATGTTTCGTAATGTTTCACGGTCTCAGCGTAAGAAGAAAGCGCAGGACTTGTTAGACAGATTTGAAATTAGAAGACATGCCAAAAAGTCACCGGTGATGTTGTCTGGTGGACAGCAACAAAGGGTTGGTATTGCTCGAGCCCTGGTAAACGATCCAGTGATTATTTTGGCAGATGAGCCAATGGGTAATTTGGATTCTGCTAGCGCTGATATCGTAGTGAAGATTTTCCGCGATTTAAGCAAGATAGAAAACAAAACTGTTATTTTAGTGACGCATAATCCGGAATTATTAAGTATTGCCAATCGTATTGTCTATATGAAGGATGGGGTGATTATTAGAGAAGAGGTGAATGATGATGTGCGACCGGCAGAGATTAAAAAAGAAAAAGAAGAAGAAAAGGTTAAGGATGACCAAAACATTCCTGTCGAATTGAGAAATTTATTAAAAATCTATGGTGGCATTACGTCTAGCCAGCTAAATTCAATGTGGATTCCCCTAAAGGCCAAGATGATTACGGATCAGATTTTGCAGAAATATACCAGGGAACAGATTGAATTTATTGAAAATGTTATTAAGCGTCGCTTAATGGGAATTATTCCGCGTGAAGAGGTTTTTAGTTTGATTGATTTGCCAATAGAGGAAGGAGGCGCTGGTTTGGATAAGCGTTCGGCCGAAACTTTGGCTGACAAGATTGAAATGATATTATTGGAGGTGGAGATGATTAAGAAATATGTAGACAAAGAGGTTAGTAATCCGCAGGAGAGTACATTAGCAGAGGAGGATGCCGTAACCGAAATAAGAAAACAATTATTATTACAAAGTGAAGCGCATATTATCCAGAAGAATATTGATAATTTGGAAAAGTTTATTAGGATGCGTTTGGAAAATAAAATTGATAAGGGTGGATTTGTCGACGGGGTGTCCAAGCCCTTGGCCTTGAATGGTGCTGGTTTTGGCAAGAGTGTGGCCAAAAAATTCGCCAGAGAATTGGAGTTACTAATGTTGATTAAGTTTGGCGAAGAGTCCGAATCGAAACCGTATAAGAAATAAATAAATAAAATATGAAAATATTAGATATCTTACAACTTTCCACTAGAATCTTTAAGACGAATAAAATGAGAACAATTTTAACCGTGCTTGGTATTGGCGTTGGTATTGGTGCGATTTTATTTTTGGTGTCCTTGGGTTATGGTCTGCAAAAAGTTATTCTGGATAAAATTGCCAGCTCTGACTCTTTGTTGGCCTTGGATATTATTTCAGGAACTTCGAAGGAGTTAAAATTAGATCAACCCTTGATTGAAAGAATGGTGAAGAATCCTTTGGTTTCAGAAGTGAGCCCCTTGGTTAGTTTTAATTCTTTAATTGATGTTAATAATTTTAACGGAGGCGCCGAGGTGGAGTTTGTCAAAAGTTCGTTCTTTGCGCTTTCGGGCATGGAGTTGGAAATGGGAAAATTCTTTGACGATAAAACTGAGAATGAGATTATTGTCTCAACGGCAATTTTGAAATTATTTAATTTATCTGAAACTGATATCACAAAAGGAGTTAATGATATTAAGATGACAATTATTGTGCCCAAGGGGGGGAATGAAAATTTATCATCGGCAACAACAACGGAGGTTGACTCTCGGGCCTTGGATGAGAATAAAAATGTTGAAGGTGAGGTGGAGCTAAAAGAGTTGCCTCAAAAATTTAAAATAGTCGGCGTGGTCAAAAATGATAATTCTCCGTATATCTTTTTGAATATCGCCAACATTAAGGATTTCAACATTTCTGAATTTAATCAATTAAAAGTGAAGGCTAAAACTCAAAAAGATGTTGACAAATTGCGTGGCGAAATTTTTGATATGGGCTACGGTGTATCTTCGATTAGCGAAACTATTGATCAGGCAAATAAGATTTTTGCGATTATCCAAATCATTTTGGCCGCTTTTGGTGTAGTTGCTTTGATTGTGTCAGCAATCGGCATGTTTAACACTATGACAATTTCACTTTTGCAGAGAACAAGAGAAATTGGAATTATGAAGTCAATTGGAGCCAAAAATCGTGATGTGAAGAAATTGTTTTTGACAGAAGCTTTTTTGATTGGAACTTTAGGTGGTGGTGCAGGGTTGGCAATTGGTTTTTTCTTGCAGGGTATTTTTAATTTACTTTTAGGCTTGTTGGCTAAAACTTTGGGTGGAGTCGCGATGGATATTTTTTATACACCGACTTGGTTTATTTTATTGATTATTGGTTTTTCTAGTATCGTTGGTCTTTTGACCGGTGTTTGGCCAGCTATTCGCGCGTCCAAGCTGAATCCGCTTGATGCTTTACGTTATAAATAAATATTTTTGTTTGACTATTTTTCTCAAATAATGTATTTTTATTTTATGCACTTTTGGAGAAAGGTGCATAATTTTTTTTGCTCTTTATGATAATAAGCAATAATAAAGGAGGGCGGTTTATGACTAGTAATGTTTTAAAGCTGTTAAGTGAAATAGTGACTAGGGATTTTCCTGATTGTTCCAAGGAGGCGGTTATTTTAAAAAAAATTATTGCTTCCGGGATGAACAGCATTAACACTTACGAGACAGTTATTTTTAGTCAATCAATTTTACCAGTTATCAGGAATAACACCTGTGAATGTTGGAGTTGTAATGTTGATGTAAGCGACAGAGTTGTCGATGTGCTTTATGAATTCTTGGAGACAGGACTTTGCCCTGTGTGTAATGAAGATGAGGTAATAAGGGACGCCGCCGCGCTGTAGTGCTTTTTCGAAAAAATAAAAAAATAACCGTCTAGTGATAGGCGGTTTTTGTTTATTTTTGGCATATATTTTCTCGGTTGATACTGAATTGGGGAATGTGCTATAATGCTTCTATGTTTAAAAAATTCAAAATCATCTTATATATATTCCTATTTTTGGGTGTCAGCGGTGTTTATTGGCAATCTAAAAAAGAAAACAATACTATAGATAATAGTCTTATCAAAGAGAGCAATGCGCAGGCTGATATTCAGGCCCCGGAAGACAAAAAAGACCGTGTGGAAAGAATTGAAATCGTGGATGGTGCAACTTACGGCGCCTTGATGGCTAGCTCAGGCGTGGACAATGTTACGGCAATGGCAATCTATGATAGTGCTTTTAAATCTTACGATTTGGCTAAGGTGCGTTTGGGTAAATTTATCGAGTTGACGTTTGATAAAGACACTAATGAATTGCGTGAGCTTTATTACAAGATCGACACCGAGGATCAATTACATATTTGGCGCACGATTACGCCGGGCGTCGCCTCGAGTAGTCCGGAGATGTCTGCATGGCAATCAAAGAAAGAGGCAATCCCTTATGAAATAAAAATTATCACCTCCAAGGGTGTAGTGAAGTCATCAATGTATCAAGCCGCTTTGGATAATAATATTGACGAGCGGGCGATTATGGCCTTGGCTGATGTATTTCAATGGACAATAGATTTTGCCATGGATCCACGTGTAGATGATATTTTTTCCTTCGTCTGGGAACAGCGCTTTTTGAATGGCGAATACGTTATGCCGGGTCGGGTTTTGGCTGGTAAATATGTTAATAGCGGTAAAGAATATGCCATGTATTATTCCGGGGAGAATAATGGATATTTTGATCAGGACGGTAATTCGGTACAAAGAATGTTCTTGCGTGCGCCAGTTGAGTTTAGGTATATTTCATCTGGGTTTACGACGGGTAGGCGCTATGTTGAGGCTTTTAATGTATCGACAGGTCACAGGGCAATCGATTACGCGGCAAGTATGGGCACACCAATTCGAGCTGTTGGTAATGGCACAGTGACTAAGGCCGGCTGGGGCGGACCTTATGGTAATTTAACCAGTATCAGACATAATGGAACTTATTCAACGAACTATGGACATCAATCAAGGATAATTGTTAAGGTTGGCCAAAGGGTAAAGCAAGGTGAAATTATTGGCTATGTTGGTTCAACTGGTTTTTCAACTGGACCGCATTTACATTATGAAATGGTCAAAAATGGCGTTAAAATAAATCCATATAACGAGACAATGCCACAAGAACAAGTGACAAAAGTTAGCAATAAGGATAGTTTTATGCAAGAGGTGGAAAAACTTAAGGAATTAATTAAATAACCTTTTGACATTTAAATCACATTTTGGTAAAATACTAAAAGATATTTAATTTAATTAATATAAAGAATTGCAATATATTTGCATATTCGAGTAATGTTTTATTATGAAGAAAATCATTATTTTGAGCCTTTTGGCTGTGTTTGTAACTACTGGTTGCAAAATTGAAAACAAAAGTGCAGCAACTGTTAGCGTTGATGACGCTAAGAAATTAACTGCTGATTTTATCAACAATAATTTGATGCAACCAGGTAACACTGTTAACATCAAAGAAGTAACTGAAGAAGGTGGTCTGTATAAGGTGGTAGTAAGCATGCCAAATGGTCAGGAGATTAATTCTTATTTATCAAAAGATGGTAAGAAGTTTTTCCCACAAGTAATGGATATTGAAGAAACCAAAAAAGAAGCTGAGGCTAAAAATGGCGGTGATGCAGCGGCAGCACCAGAAAAAACTTCTGTGACAACAAAAAAAGCAAAAGCAAGTGTTGAGCTTTTTGTAATGAGTCATTGTCCATTTGGCACTCAAATCGAAAAGGGCATGTTGCCAGTTCTTGATGCCTTGGGCGATAAAGTTGATTTCACTTTGAAATTCTGTGATTACGCAATGCATGGTGAAAAGGAATTAAACGAACAAATGACACAATATTGCGTGCAAAAAGAAGACTCTAAAAAATTGTTACCTTATTTGAAATGTTTCTTGGGTGGTAAGGCTGGTGAAGCAGCTGAAAGTGATGCTTGTATCAAATCAACCGGTATTGATGCTGGCAAGATTAAATCTTGCGTTGCAGCTACTGACACCAAATATAAAGTAAGTGCAAATTTCAAGGACAAGTCTACGTATAAAGGTAGTTTTGCTACTTTTGATGTCTACAAGGAAGATAACGCAAAATACGGCGTTGGCGGATCCCCAACTTTGGTAATCAATGGCGAGAAGATTTCTTCCGGCCGTGATTCTAAGACTTTGATGGATACTATCTGTTCTGGTTTTGAAAATGCTCCCGATGCTTGTAAAGAAGAAATGTCAGCTGCATCTCCATCAGCTGGATTCGGTTTTAACGAATCAGGCGGAGACGCTGCCGCAGCGGCTTCTTGTGGAAACTAATACGGTTTGATAAAAATTCTAAAAAGCGAGAGAAGATATTTCTCTCGTTTTTTGTTTGCCTAAATCCAAAACAATCTATATAATGTTGATATGGAAACCTTAAAAAAACTTCTTAAAATTATTTATTATATCCTTCTTTACGGCCTGGCTGCGGCAGGGTTTGTATTGATTGGCGGCTACTTGGCTGTAAAATTTAAAATTACCAATGTTCCGGGCAGGGTCGACTTGAATAATAGTTATTACGAAAAAGCGGCACGTTTTTATGAGCCGATAATGGAGCGAGCAACAAGTTCTGATTTGACCTTATCGGAAATCGAGAAGCGGATTACCTCCTTGGAGAGTATTAAGAAATTTAAACAAGTTAATCTTTGCAAGATTGCGGTATTAAAAAATTCTTATCCCGATAATGCGGCTGCGATTGCTGATGTTTATGAATTAAAAAATTCTGAAGTTTTATTGAGTAAGATGTTGGTTGCGGCTGAGATTCGTATTAAGAATAATGCTGAACTTTATAAGGAATATGTGGCGTGTGAATATGCGCCTGATAAAAAGATTGATGAAAATATTTTGGTTACGATGGTGAGCGCCTCTAGTACAAATCTGTACAATTGGGCTGACTCTGAAGAGTGGCAGGTGATTAAGAAAGCAATTATTAAAGATGAAGCTAATATTAAAAAGGCGGCTGAGATTGCCGGCATCAATCCACGTTTGCTTGTTTCCATTTGCATTGTCGAACAATTCCGTCTGTATTTTACCCAACGTGAATTATATGAAAAACTTTTCAAGCCTTTGTCGATTCTAGCCAATGCCAACAAGATGGCTTGGGGTGTGATGGCAATCAAAGAGAAGACGGCGATTGATATCGAGGATCATCTAAAGGACCCTAGTTCTGATTATTATCTAGGCGCAGCTTATGAAAATTTATTAAATTTCCAATCTTCTGATATCGCCGCTGAGCGTTATGCTCGTTTGTCTGATGAAAAAAATGCTTACTATTCTTATCTATATGGTTCATTGTATGTGAGGCAATTTGAAAAGCAGTGGGAGGGGGCTGGTTTTGCCATCGGTGACCGTCCTGAGCTAATGGCCACTCTTTTTAACATCGGCTTCAAGAACTCCAAGCCCAAAAATAATGCTGAAGCGGGCGGCTCTGAGTTGGAAATTAACGGTCTTAAGTATAGTTTTGGCTCTCTAGCCTATGAATTCTTTTATTCTGGTGAAATGAGAGAGACATTCATTTACTAGCGCTCTTATTTTTTAGCTAATTTTACAGAAATTAGTGAAATTCAGACAATTGCTCCATTCGCGAATTTGGCTTTACATTCTTGATTGTTTTTGTTACAATATTAGTATAAATAAACACTCAATTTGGGTCGTTTTTTCGGTCAAGGAAGATGAATTCCCGACTATATATAAAGATTTTTAGCTTTTATAATATTAAATAGAAAATTTTATGACCAGGAGGAGTTCTAAAATTCAAAATCAAGAAGAAATGACAGCTAAAAAACCGGTCCGAAAAGCTGGTCGACCTAAAAAAGAGGAAGTTTTGCAAAATAAAAAGGCTGATATTAAAGTAAAAGTAACTAAAACCGCAACGAGAAGAGAGTCATTTGTGCGAAGCCAAGAAGATGATAAGGCAGCCATTCTAGAAGAAATTAAATCTTCTCATGCGAAAGAAAAGGCAGATAAAGCTAAAAGAGCTGCTGAAAATCAGTCTAGTCGCAGACTTAATTCACTGGCTATTTATGAAAGGGAGGAACGGAAGAAGATTTTGATAATGTGGGCCGGTGTTGGAGTGTTTATGTTTTTGATTGCCGGTTTTTGGATTTATGATACGAAAAAGATTTTTGAAGAAAGTCGTTTGGAGCCAAGCGCTAATGCTGATTTCTCCTTTGATAAGCTAACAGAATCAGTCAAAGATGTGTCTGGTAGAATAGATGAGCTTAGGCAAGAATTAGCTAAGGCGAGTTCAACATTGGCTACAACAACAATCGATCAGAGTCTGGCTACTAGCACTACTACATCAACAAATTTAACTGATCTAGCGAGCACAACGGCATCATCAACTTATTTTGTTGTGGGTGTGACTGAGGCTGAAATGGTATCAACCTCCACCGTCCCTAAGCCTGAATTAATAGTGAAAGAATTGCAAGAGAAATTAATGTCTAGCACCACAGAGGATGGCACAGTTAAAGGCGTCTTCGAGGAAAGGGATATTATTAATGAATTAAAAAATAAATTAGAAAAATAGTTTTAAACTCCCTCGCCCCGGCGGGAGAGGGTCGGGGTGAGGGGAAAAAGCGAGTATTAAAATTATTAAAGAAATTATTAAAAATTTATATATAAATTAAAATACGTATATGGCAAAAAGGATTATAAAAAGAGATGCTCCAAGGAAAAAGGAGAATGGAGACAACAAAGAGGAGGGTGAATTAATTGATGGTGAGGTGGTTGATGGTGTGGTGGCTGAGCCGTCTCATCATATTTCGGCGGAAAAAGAAATGACCGCTTACGGCATCGTGCAACCCTTGTCAATCAGTCATGAAATGGAAAAATCCTATCTTGACTACGCGATGAGTGTTATTGTACAACGGGCTTTGCCGGATGTGCGTGACGGTTTGAAACCGGTGCATCGTCGTATCTTATACGCGATGTGGAGCGTTGGTCTTCGGGCTGGCGGTAAGTATCGTAAATCAGCGACCGTAGTCGGTGAAGTTTTGGGTAAGTATCATCCGCATGGCGATACTTCTGTTTATGATGCGATGGTTCGTTTGGCGCAAACATTTTCTCTTCGTTACCCATTGGTAAAAGGTCAAGGTAACTTTGGTTCGATGGACGGCGACTCTGCGGCGGCGATGAGATATACCGAAGCCAAGATGTCACACATTTCTGAAGAATTACTTTTGGATATTGAAAAAAATACGGTGAACTTTATGCCGAACTTTGACGGTTCCCACAAAGAGCCACGCGTGATGCCGGCGAAATTACCAAACTTGCTTTTGAACGGTACGATGGGCATTGCCGTTGGTATGGCGACAAACATTCCACCACATAATTTGAGTGAATTGATTAATGCCGTTAATCATTTAATTGACAATCCTGAGGCGACTGTTGAAGACCTAATGGTTTTTGTGAAAGGTCCTGATTTCCCAACCGGTGGTATTATTTATGACAAGAATGCAATCAAGCAAGCCTATGCGACTGGTCGTGGCGGTATTGTTTGTCGTGGTAAGGCAGATATCGTTGAGGACAAGTCTGGCAAATTTAGTATTGTAATTACGGAGATCCCATATCAAGTAAATAAAGCGACCTTAGTTGAAAAGATCGCCAGCTTGGTAACGGAGAAAAAGATTGAAGGTATTCGTGATTTACGTGATGAGTCTGACAAAGAAGGTGTGCGTGTAGTGGTAGAATTGAAAAAAGATTCTTACCCAAAGAAAGTTTTGAATGCGCTTTATAAGATGACGCAATTGCAAGAAACTTTCCATGTTAACATGTTGGCATTAGTCGATGGTATTCAGCCAAAAGTTTTGACTTTGAAAATGGTGCTCGAAGAATACATTAAACATCGTGAAGAGGTGATTCGTAGACGGACACAGTATGATTTAGACAAAGCCAAAGAGAGAGCGCACATTTTGGAAGGTTTGAAAATTGCTTTAGATAATATCGATGCGGTCATCAAAATCATCCGTGGTTCCAAAGATAAGGAAGTTGCTAAGCAAAGTTTGATGGCAAAATTTAAATTATCTGAAAGACAAACAATTGCTATTTTGGAAATGCGTTTGCAGAACTTGGCGAACTTGGAAAGATTGAAGATTGATGAAGAATTAAAAGAGAAATTAAAAATCATCAAAGACTTAGAAGCGATCTTGAAATCAAAACTAAAGATTCGTGATATTATCAAAGAAGAAATTAACAAGATTAATGATAAATATGGCGATGATCGTCGCACTCAAGTAGTTTCTCACGCGATTGGTGAATTCTCTATGGAGGATTTGGTGCCGAACGAAGAAGCAATGGTGATGATGACTCGTGATGGCTACATCAAGCGGATGGACCCAGATACTTTCAAGGTTCAAGGTCGAGGTGGCAAGGGTGTCGTTGGTTTAACGACCAAAGAAGAAGACATGGTTGAATTTATGTTCACAACCATGACCCACGATGACCTCTTAATGTTCACATCGAAAGGTCG
>Ga0180015_1000218_pt1 | contig 17228 bp, 26 predicted proteins | sample KR13_S2_MetaG_FD_116508 | JGI IMG/M metagenome (GOLD analysis project Ga0180015, IMG submission 116508) | Groundwater microbial communities from the Olkiluoto Island deep subsurface site, Finland - KR13_S2_MetaG | ecosystem: Environmental > Aquatic > Deep subsurface > Groundwater | place...
CTAATGCCTGCATGGGCCTGCCTCCTTTGGTTAGAGTTGCCGATATGTATCCATGTCAGATACAATATACCGCAACAAAAAGAAAGACGCAAGGCCTTTTTTTGATTATAACCAACTTTCTTGACTTACACCCGGCATTGATAGCGTGCGTCATTTGTTGTTGTTGTGCCATGATATTCTCCTAAAACTTTACATAAAGCCGACTCTACCTTTCCCTTTCATATGCCAAGAAGTGTCCGGTACACTACACTAACAGCGCCCCTACAAGCCGCACTCGGCAATCCGTAATCCGTAATTCCTCACGCCAGCTTCCCGGCCTTCAGCACCAGTTTGGCCGTCCGGTCGCGGAGCTGACAGATTGTCCGGCAATTCATGCAATCCAGTTTGGCGCCGTCATGCTGGGGGCACTCGATCAGGATTTTGACCTCCTTGAGCAGTTCTTCGGCCCAGCAGGCTTTCTCCTGCGGCCCGCGCGCCTTGTTGATTTCTTCAGTCATGTGGCGGATGGCCGGCTCCTGTTTATTGAATGTCGGACAGCTGATTGGATTTTGTTCCTTATCCATAATTTTGCCTTTCCGTTTATTAAATCAGGCACAAAATCCCATGTAGGATGCGCGCTGGCGCGCGATTCCGTGATGATCGTCCGCAAGCGGGCTTCCTACATTCTGTTCTGTCCACTTCTGCCTCTCTTCACAGCGCTTTCCCAATCGGTCCCAGATCGATATTGAGATCATCCTCCTCGAGGCCGAACAATTTCTGCATCTGCTGAACCTTGCGCTTGACCGCCTTCAGGCTCAGGCCCAATTTCTGGATTTCGGCATCCGACAGGCTCCCTCGCTTGATGCGGCGGAAGGCTTCTTTTTCCAGCAGGCGCCTGATCAATTCCACCAGCGTGAGAACCAGTTTAGCGATGCCCGCCTCGGCCTTCTGCGGCGTATCAAGCTGAATGGATGAGGGAATAGCCCGTTCAATTTGTGCAATTTCCCGCTCCAGCTTTTCAAGATAAGCCTTATCATCATCGGTCATCGGGCGGTCACGGAACGAATAGCTTTTTCCCGAAAGTTCTTCGGCCTTTGAGATTGAGGTCAGGATAAGCCGCAAACCGATATATATCAGGTCCACGTCGGCCACACTGATGGCCACTTCGCCGTTGACCACCGCGCCTATTTCAAGCACTTTGTCCAGGGCGTCAACCAGCGTCGCGTTTTTTTCACAAGTTTCATTCATTGGCAAACTCCGTAAAATGATATGGCGGCCAAGGGCCGCTCTGCTCAACCAGAAACCCTCCCGGCGCAAGTTTTTCACGCAGTTTTGCGACTGCATTTTTAAATTCCGGCAGATGATTATTCGCGACGAGATAGGCGGAATTGAGGATCATGCGTTCGCTCCGGCCGGTCAATTTGCTGTCCAATATTTTCACGAGGGTTGCTTCCGCGGCGAAAGGTTTAAGCTCTTCAAATGTTTCCATCGCTTCCTCATCCAGTCTGCGTGAACATTCGCGCTCAAGCTCCTCGTTAAATTCCTCTTCCATAAAATACGCCATTCCCGCGGGAAGGGCGGCAAGCGTTTTGCTTTTCTCACGAAAAAGTTCGCTCTGTTCCATGACCTGGTCTTTGATTTTCTGATTATCCTTGAGAAAGAGTTTGACGCTCCACTCCTGTTTGGCGCGAATGCGGTCAAAAGCGGCCCTGATTGCCGCGCTTTGTTCGCTGATGACTTTTGCGAGGCGTTCCTCGTTGTTAAAAATCACGCCGAATTTAACCGGAATGACCGGGGAGGGATTAAGACGGCACGGCGAGGACGCCGTTGCCTTCTGACAGTCGACGGTCGACGGTCGACGGTCGACAGTCTGAGGTAGGGCGAAGGCCTCCGGCCCCGCCGTAGCCTTGGCATTTCTATCAATTGAATCATTGGCCGACAAGCCCATCGCTTCCTCAATAACCATTTCATGGGCTAAGGCTTTTTCTTTTATCCAATGAATATCCTCCTGCGCCTTTTTCTGCATTTCCCCAAAATCATCAAAATTCACTTCGCTGACAACCGCCTCAATGCCGTCAAAAGCGCGGATGGTTACCCCATCCTTGCCATTCACCCCTTGCGATTTTATCACGCTTAAGGCGTGACAAGTCACGCTTAACTCGCCACGCGCCACGCGTGGGGCAGAACAGTTTTCCGGCGGTGTTCCGGACGGTTCTCTAAGACAATAAAGATATAAACTCATTGAATCACCTTAACGGTTCATCCTCCCTCTTTTTCCTCCTGAATCGCCTCCAGGCGTTCCAGCAAAGCCGTTTCCTGTCGCCGGTATTCTTCCTCGCTGATTTCGTCCATCATCAGTTTTGTCTGCAGTTCCAGCAGGTTTTCCTTCATCTTGCCTTCATCATTTTCTTCGTGTTGGATGACTTCATTAAATTTGCGGCCCATCCAGATAACGCCATGCAACGGCGCCAATAAAATATCATCAAGTAAAAACATTATGTCCTCCGCAATTCAGGCCTTAGACTCTGGATTCCCGTTTTCACGGGAATGACAGAATGGATACTTTTTCTTCCTTCTGCATTCTTCATTCTGCATTCTGCCTTTCCGTTTTACAGATCCTCCGTGCTGATTTCCACGTTGACAAAATTAAAGGGCGGCAAAGTGCCGATGTAGCGCCAGGTTATCAGCGCGCCAAAGCGCTCCTCCAAGGCGCGGAACGCGCCGTCAAACTCTTCCTCTCGCTTGCACTCCACGAGGAAGGCGCCATTGAGAATCATCAACTCGCCGTATGGTTTTGCGGTTTTAACTTCAATGGCCAGGGGCGTCAATACGACCATGATTTCATCGCGGCATTTATCCCTTTCGCGCTCCAGCGCTTTCTCAACCATGCGCCCAAGCTCCATTTTCTGGAAATATATTTTATCAGCCGGCAGGGCGGCCAGGCGGTCGCGCGTCTGTTTTATATCCTTCTGCTCCGCGATTTGGGCATAAATCTTTTCGGAATTAAAAATCGCCTTCACGCCCAGTTCCTTGCGTCCCTCCATTTCGCGCAGGAGAGAAGAAAATCGTTCTGCTTCCTTCAGCAGTATTTTCCGCACTTTTTCCTCGCTTTCGGCCACGGTGGCAAAACGGACCGGAAGGACGGTATGGGTTTTCATGACATCCTCAATCGCGCGCTCGTGCGCCAGCAGGTTGTCGCGCGACATTTTAAACTTCTGCATCGGGCTGCGGCTGACCACGGCGCAAAGCCCGTCCCCCTTCGTTCCAGGAGCTCCCGCCTTCGCGAAGCCCGCTATGGCGGGCGTAGGAAGGACGGGGGACAGGCCCGCCTGCAGCGCCTGAGGCGCAGCCTCTGCGGGCAGGTCGGCAGAAACGCAGTAAAGTTCGTCCCCGCGTTCCCCGATGCCGGGCGCGCCGAAGCTCGGCGGCGGGCTGGAGCCGATGATACAATAGATATATATGCCCTCTTTATCCATAGTTTTAAGTTGTAAGTTTTAGGCGCCAAGTTTCCTGGAAAAGCTATATATCATCTTGCTTAGCGCAATGCCTTCATTTGTTAAGTCTTCAGTTTCTATTCTATCTTTTACAAGCTTTAATTCAGCATTGAGCTCTAAACAAGTTAGCACTTCATTAACGGAACGATAGGAATAACCAATAAATCGAGAAAATTCTTTATCAGTGCTGCAACCAGCTCCTTCAGATATATTTAATGGCATAGAAATAGCTGCTCTTCTTATCTGAGATATTAATCCATATTTCTCATCCGAAGGTAATTTGGCAGAGAACTTGTAAATATTTATACAATATTCAATTGCTTTTCTGTAAATATTTAACTTTCGAAAATCTTGCATATTTAATTTTCCAAACCTAAAACCTAAAACCTAAAACCTACCACTTACTACCTCTTGCTCTCATCAGCGCTGGCGGCCACCAATGCTCCTTTCGCCACACTTCGCAAGGGTTGGGCGGCCATCCTTGCGGAACCAACCGGAACGGGCAGCCTTAAGGCGTCTAAAGTCTGTTTAAATCTGTGAGAAAAACCTTTCGGCAATGATGTGCCCCCGGAAAGGATAATAGATATAGGTTTTGTAATCCGCGGCAGTCTCCTTGTCTTTGCAAACTCCTGTTTTATGTTTTCAATCACATATTCAATCAAGTGATTGTAATAAATTGATAAAGCGCTCTCAATTTTACTTAAATCCCCTTCCTTGCTTAAATCAAGGGAGGATTCTTTTATGGCGGAGACCCGGCTGGCGGTTTCATCCACGGCCATAGCCACCTGCTGGTCTATCCAATCTCCCGATTTGGCGACCGAAAACTTAAAAACAGGAACCGACATGAAACTCAAACACACGTTGACCATACCGCCGCCAAAAGAAATTCCCATCCCGGTAAAATCTTCTTCAGCCAGCTCAGATAATATAATCGCATGGCCTTCATTGATAGGCTTGGGAGTATATCCCAGGGTCTTTAAGAATCCTTCCGCCATCTTGATGTGATATAAGACATTGAAATCGGCATCCAGGGGCTCGCCCGGAACGGAAAAATACACCACCTCATCTTTACAAGCGGGCTCGCCGACCACGCTTTTTATTATTAATTCAACGATAGGAAGGGCCTCTTTTTCGGTGGGACTTATCACTCCTCTTGCCAGGGGTCTTCTGGTCTCCTTGTTAAACATATTGGCAAATTCCAGGGCCTCATGACCCACCACGTATAATTTATTTTCTTTAATGATATATCTGACCTTGGAATTATCAAGAATGCTTCTGGTAAAATCAGTGTGTTCAACCTCAAAGAAGGCGTTGCGCTGCGACTTAAAAACAATCTCATCGCCTTCTTTTTGGGCGCATTTCACAAACATTGTGCCGATATCCACGCCCTTGCCCTTCTGGATCGGGCCTTTGAGACTTGCAACTCCTTTTTCATCTTTAGACTTGATCATTATTTCCTTTCCAGAAACTTCCACCATGAAGCACATGAAGAAATCGAAGGGGATAAAACTTCCTGCGCTTCATGATCTTCATGGTGAAAAATATTTAAGTTTCTTTCAATGGCGTTTTTTCTTAATTTCTTTAAATATTTCCACGGTCTTATCCATGCCGGCGGATTTCTCTTTTTCCGTCTGGACCCCGATTTTATTGATATTACTTTCTAAAACCAGGCTTTCATCTTCCACCGGGAAATCAAAATCCGTCTTTATATTTATGCGTTCTTCCGGCGTCTCAATTCCCGCCTCTTTTTTCCAGCCGGAGGCTGGTCCGCCTTCGGAGGATATTTTTCCGGCCGACGCGGAAATTTTGATGCCTTTTACCGCGCGCTTCAGCTCGCCGCTGATTTCCCGGGCTACTTCGCCGGCAATCTCTTTAAGCAGCTTCCGGTCAACTTTTGGCGTCTCTCCCGCCAGGAGGGTCTTCAGCCCCTCTTTTGCCAGGAAATAATGACCGGTAGAAAAACCAAGATAGCCTCTTCTAATTAAATCCCGGCATAGAAAACCTATATACTCCAGAGAAAAACCGACTTGCCTTCGTATCCGATCTTTTGTTGCTGTTCTTAATCGGGCAATACAATTGATAATGTCTGCTTCTGTCCCGGTCAAAGCCATGCTATTTTTCCCAATCCTCGGGATAAATGACAATATTGGCAAAGTTAAAGACCGGCATTGGTCCGGAGTAGGCAAACTTTATCCGGTCCTCATATTTTTCACTCAAATCATCCATGGCGTTATCAAATTCTTTTTCCCAGCCTTTATCCACCAGAAAAGAAGCGTTTATAAACATCTCATCGCCCGCGGTTTTATTGAGTTTATGGTCAACGGCGATTTTTCTTAAGGCATCCACTATCAATTCCTGCTCGGCTTCTTTTTTTCTGACTAACGCGCCTTCAACCAGTTTACCCACCTTCACTTTAGCCCGGATATTATTTTTATCTCCGGCATTCTGGATTGCCTCTTTAGCCTTCCTTATTTCTTTATTTTCTTCGGCAATCTCCTTAAAAATAATCTCCATATTTTTCCACGTTCCCCGCACGCCTAATTCCACTTTATGGTCCATATTTCTGAGCAGGTTCTTAAATTCCACGCATCTTCTATCCAGGAGATTTCTTATCTCATCGGTGCTTGCCGCGATGGTGCCGAACCTGACCGGCAGGACGCTGTCAAACTCCTTCATTACCTCTTCAATCACTTTCTCATGCGCGATCATATTTTCCCGGCTTGCCAGAAGTTTGACCGGCAGATGATTGCTGACCACCATGCTCAGGTCCTCATAGCCGATGGTCAGGACCTCGGCGCCTCCCTTTTCACCCCCCCCAACTCCGATCGGGCCGAAATTTCTTTCCTGGCGCGTGCTGATGATGCAATAGATATAATGGCCGCTTTTATCCATGATCTTCCTCGTATCTTACGAAGTGTTTAGCGGGTAGCGGATAGCGTTTGGCGGATAGTTTTTCCCTGGCCGCCGCTCGGTCAGGCTAAACGCTCCACGCTATACGCTCTACGCTACACTACTATTCCCATTCCTCACCTTCACCAGCAAAGAATTCTGCCGGACTTTTTCCTCGCTGAAAATAATTTGCTCTTCCTTTACCGTCTGTTCGCAGGCCTGGGCGTATTCCAGCACAATCCGTCGGGCGGAGTTTAAGTCGTTAAAAGAGCGTTCCGTTTCAGCAGATTGGCCGCAATGGTCCGGATGGGTCGCCCGGGCAGCTTGTTGAAAGGCTTTTTTAATCTCCTCCGCGGAGGCGGTATCGCCCAGGCCCATAATGCGGCGCGCCCAATCAACGTCTTCCCACCGGATTGTTTTAAGCTCAAGGGTATAAAAGCTGTAGGGCGCCAGGGGGCCCACGCAACGGAAATTAATTTTTTCGGCAAATTGGGTATTAAGTTCGTCCAAAACGCGCTCAAATTCGGGTCGACGCTTTGCTTCAATGAGGAAGGCGCTGTTCAAAATCATTTGATCATCCATATTTTCATGCCGGCATTGCGCGCAACTTGCGCTCTTCAGTTTTTCCGTAATCTGCCGGCAGATTTCCAGCCGTTTGCGGTCCAGCGCCTCTTTGATCATAAGACCAACTTTCATCTGGTCATCAACGCTGACGCCTTTGGGATTGCTTGCAAGGGATTGTTTTAATTTCTTTATTTCATCTTCACTGCTGATTTCCTTGAGGACCGCGGCGAAGTCCGCCCAGGTGACGACCACGTCCATCTCTATTTTGCCGCCGATTGCCTCAAAAAGCGGGCGAATAAGTTTTTGTCCCTTCAAAAGGATTTCAGTAACCGACTCTTCGGACGGCGCATATGTTCCAAGCCGGAAAGGGAGAACGGTCGCGGCGCCTTGCATGATGAGTTCAATAACCTTCTGATGCGCAATCAACATTCTGGCCGTGACGTCTTTGCGCATTTTTGTGATATCAACTTGCTTGGCCGGGCTGACAATCGCGGCAATATCTTCATAGACTATGACGCGGACGCCATCATGGCCGATGATTTCATTACCTGACGCTTGCACGGCGGGGGCAACAACGCCCTGTGCCGCCGCAGGGATAACACCGTAAATATATTGACTTAATGGTTCAGCGTTCATAGTTCATCCGTCTTCGCTAAGAAGCTACGCCGGACAAGCGGTTCAGGGTTCATAGTTCGTATTTCGCATCTTGTAAATCATTTGCAAAATCGTCTCTCATTCTTTTCTGTCATTCCCGCGAAAGCGGGAATCCAGAAAATTTAAAACTGGATTCCCATTTGCATGAGAATGACAACCACGCTAAAGGGCGTGGCAAGCCACACGAAGCCCTGCAGTATGCGCTTCGCTTAACTACAGGGCGAAGCGCATTTCCGTTCATTCTGCATTTCCTCATGCTGACTCCTGACTTCTTCTTGCTCCATTTTTTCCGTAAACGAAGGGCGCGCGCAAGCGCGGCCCCTACTATTTCAGAACCTCCTCAAAATGTCTTTTGGCAATAACAGGACCATCTTTATTAGTTTTTTTATCTAAATACTCCCGAATGGCGGCCAAGGTCGCCTTCCGGCAATAACCCTCAATATCCGAGCCGACTTTGCCTTCGGTCATCCGCGCCAGCTCGGCCAAGTCTACATCCTTAGCGAGCGGCTTACCGCGGGTGTGAATACGGAAAATGGCTTCGCGCGTTTTTTCATCCGGCAAAGGCAGTTCAAGGATGAAATCAAAGCGCCCACAGCGCAGGAGCGCGGGATCAATAATATCCAGCCGGTTGGTGGCCGCCAGGACCACAACCCCCTTCAATTCCTCAATGCCATCCATCTCGGTCAGAAACTGGCTTACCACCCGTTCGGCCACATGGCTATCGCCACCCGAGCCGCGCCGCGGGAGCAGGCTGTCAATCTCGTCAAAGAACAGGATAGTCGGTGAGGCCTGTTTGGCGGTTTTAAATACCTGCCTGATTGCCCGTTCGCTTTCGCCAACAAACCGTGAAATTAATTCAGGTCCCTTGACGGATATGAAATTTACGCCAGATTGTTTTGCCACGGCTTTTGCCAGCAGGGTTTTGCCGGTGCCGGGCACGCCGGTCAATAAAATGCCCTTTGGCGGCGTAGAATGGGTTTTGAAAAAGATGTCCGCGTGTTTGAGCGGCCATTCCACCGCTTCCTTCAGAGTCTGCTTCATTGATTCCAGTCCGCCGACGTCGTCCCACGAAACATCGGGCACTTCCACGAAGACTTCACGAATGGCTGAAGGCTCCACTTCCTTCATGGCTTCCAGAATATGATCCATGGTAACTTCCAGTTTCATCAGCGTTTCGTAGGGAATATCGGCCATTTCAAAATCTATGTGTGGCAGAATTGTCCGCAGGGTAATCATGGCCGCTTCCCGCATAAGGGCCTGCAGATCGGCGCCGACGAATCCATGAGTTATCTCGGCCACGCGGTCAAGGTCAACGTCCGCCGCCAGGGGCATGCCGCGACTGTGAATCTGCAGAATTTCATGCCGGCCGCGCCGGTCGGGGATGGGAATACAAATTTCGCGGTCAAAACGGCCCGGACGGCGCAGGGCGGGGTCAAGCGTGTTGGGAATATTAGTGGCGCCGATGACAATCACATTTCCGCGTGACTCCAGCCCATCCAACAAAGCGAGCAGTTGGGCAACCACGCGGCGCTCAACCTGCTTTTCGCCGCCCATATCCTCGCGCTTGGGGGCGATGGCGTCTATTTCGTCAATAAAAATGATAGCCGGGGCATGTTTCTGGGCGTCTTCAAACACACCGCGCAGGCGTCCCTCGCTCTCGCCGTAGAATTTACCCATAATTTCCGGGCCGGAAATACTGGTAAAATACGCTTCAGTTTCGTGGGCCACGGCGCGGGCAATCAGTGTTTTACCGGTGCCGGGGGGACCGTGAAGCAGGACGCCTTTGGGGGCCTCAACGCCGAGCCTTTCAAAAACCTGCGGAAACCTGAGCGGAAGCTCTATCATTTCGCGGATGCGCTGGACCTGGGAGGAAAGACCGCCGATATCCTCGTAGGAAATGCCTTCCGATTTCGTTTCACCTTCGCCTTTAGTCTGGGATTCAATCCGGATCAGGGTTGCAGTGGTAATGACCACTATGCCATCCGGCATGGTGTCCGAAACCGTAAAGTCGCAATAACTGGAACCGAAAAGCGAGGCGCGCACCGTATCGCCGGAAGAAACGGCAAGTCCCGCCAGCAACGATCCGAGGTATTGCGTGTCCTTTTCGCGCTGGGCGCTTCCGGCCAGGGATAACGCTTTGAGCGTGATTTTACCGGCGGGACTTGAATCTGTTTTGCAAACGCGGACCTTCTCATCAAGACCGATCTGCGCGTTCTTGCGGCAAAGCCCGTCTATCTGGATGATATGCTTGCCGCGTTCCTCGGAATAACAGGGCATTGCCTTCGCCGGCGTTTTTCGCTTGCCGTCAATCGCGATAATATCGCCGACGTCCAGGCCGAGAACTTTCATCTCGTCCGGGTCCAGGCGGGCAATGCCCCGGCCAACATCCTTCGGCAAGGCCTCTTTGACTTTCAAGCTGAGGGTTTTGGTATTTTTTTCCATTGTAATTACTCAGGCAACATATCACGGTCTTCGTAGTTTTAATTGAAGAGGACTTCGTAAGCGAAGCCCCTACAATTTCTTCTGATTATCCTTTCCCCCCTTCAAACAACAACTCCTTAAATCCATCCAAAGACTCTATTCCTTTAACCTCGCGCGGCTGTAAGGGTATGAGAGTAGTCTTTAAATTGTTAAATTTCCCCCTGATTTGTTTTATATATTCTTCCTGGGCTTTGCTTCTTTCCCGGCAAAATTCGCAATGCCCCGACTCTAAAACATTGTTCACCGCCAATTGCCCGACTTTTATGCCGTATTTATTCAGATTATTTATCATTCTTTCGGTTTCCAGAATTGCCATATCTTCGGGAATTGTAACCGCAATGAACTCGCATCTATTCTGGTCTTTAAGCAAACTTTCTATTCTCTTTACGGTCTTCTTCATCTCCATCAGAAAATCATCGCCTTCGTCAGGCTTATATTTGCCGGAAAAGGTCTCTATCATATACCGGTACTTCCAGCGCATCTTGGCTAAGACCTTAATCCATTCATCCAGCAATTCCGGCAAGGTCAGGAGTCTCAGGGCGTGACCGGTGGGGGCGGTATCCACAATATATTTATCAAATTTCGCCTCATCTATTAAATCCACAATTGCTTTAAACCCCATTACTTCATCTATACCCGGAATAGGCAAGGCGAAAACGGAGTCAATATCTTCCTGGTCTAAATAAGTGGAGGTATCAAATATCTTCTTTATCTGGCCTTCATATTTCAGCTTGAATTGAGAAAGAGCCTTTTCCGCGCTCACTTCAAGAGCGCTCAGGTTTTTTACCCCCTTTTGCCCCCCGTAGCCCGCAGGGCGCAGGAGGGTTACCGCTGTTATCTCATCTCCGATTTTCTGTCCAAAACTATCCGCGAGAGAATGGGCTGGATCGGTTGAAATAACTAATGTCTTAAAACCTTCTTTCGCTAAATAAAGACCTGTGCTTGAGGCGCAGGTTGTCTTTCCCACGCCGCCCTTTCCGCCGAATAAAATTAACTTTAACGCATCTTCTTTTAAACCGGTTAAGGCCATTTATACCTTACTCCACACTCTTACGAGTGTGGTATCTTGCATTCCCCGCGCGTAAGCGTGGGGTTACTTCCTGATCTTGATTTCCAATATGCCGTTTTTATAGGAAGAGGCGAGGTTTTCAGACTTCAACTTTGCGGGAAGCAATACCTCTTTATGATATTTCCGATCTTTATTGCCCGCTTTTATCTCTAATATATCGCCTTTCAACTCCAACGAAATGCTTTCTTCGCTTATGCCGGGCATCTCGGCTATAACCACTACTTCTTCCTTTTCATCAAAGACGTCGGTAATCGGCTCTCTTTCTTCTTCAACCCGGGGGCCTTTGGGCGTCTTTTTAATATTGCCGAAGGGCTCCACGACGGAGCGGCCGCCTTCCATGGTCTTTATGGAAACACCAAAGACTCCCTTCATGCCCTTTTTTAAGTGGCTCAGGTCTATTTCGCCCTCTTTTTTAACTTCGCCGCCGGCTTCTTTTAATTCTGAGGCCAGCTCCACTAATTTCTCAAGCCCCTTGAATAAACCGCCCACGCTGAAATCAAAACCTTCTTCTTCCTTTCCGCCCGAGGTGGATTTCTTTTCTCTTATCATTGCCTTCCTCCTTTTTCGTTAATCACTTTCAATATTTTCACCATGAAGACCATGAAGAAATACAGAAGGTAAGAAATCGGGCCTTTCCGCTCTGATTTTCCCCTTCATGCTCTTCATGGTAAATACCCGCTCGCTATCCTATTATCTTACCCTGCTTTTTCCTTCTGCCGTTATCCGGCAGGATGAACGCGTAAAAAACCCGACGCAACCCTGCTTTTCCAACGACGAACACAAGAAATAAGTATACCCTATCTCAAACCCCGCCCGGCTGCTCAGTTCCTTCATCGTTATCAGGCCATTCTTTTCTTTTATAATCTTTAATACTTCCAATTCTGTGGCGGTTATACTCATTAATAATTTATAGCCACCCGGTTCCGTGAAATTCTTATTTTATTCTCTTTTCTTATCTTCTGAATATTCTCTCTCTGGCTCTTGATTTTGAATAACCAGCTCTTTGCTATCACATCTTTGCCTTTTTCCGTCAGACGGCATATTCCTTTGAATGCGTCAAAATCAACATGCCCGTTCCTTTCCAAACCCTTACAGATCACATACGCATAATGAGCGCTTATCTTCAACTCCTGGGCTATTAAATAATAATGAAGCTTGCCCTCATTTTCGGCAATAACATCCAGAGCTTCCTGCTCCATGCTGATCATCGCTTGCTCCGTTATTCGTATTTCGTGAAGCGTGAAAACCGTCGACAGTCAACTGTCCACGGTCCATAGCCGACCATCGACCGTGGACCATGGACTATGGACTATTATAATAACGAACGACGCTTCACGCTCGTGGTTTCACCTGAGCATCAAAAAGTCTTCCATTTAGCGCGGTCTTCTAAATATCTCTTTAACCCTTCCTGCCGCTCGGACTTTTTGCCTAATCCCGCCCAGCCTTTTCCTGCAATTCTGATTTTACCGGATCTGAAAGTATCTATAATATCACTCTCGCCCATAGAGCGCAGAATTATCCTGACATAGCCCGGATCAAGACGCATTTTGGCGGCAATCTTTCCCACGGTGCATTCGCCGCCTTCGGCTTCAATTATCTTGAGGATTTTACCTTCATCCGGCGTGGGCATTTTTTATCTTTCCTTCCATTCCAATTAGGCCGCAAAAGACAGCGACAAAAAAATCCTGGATTCCCGAGCCTACTCCGCCGAAGTAAAGCCTTCTGGCTACGAAGGCCGGATCAAGTCGGGAACGACAAACACGCGCACCCATTCTGTCATTCCCGTGAAAACGGGAATCCAGAATATGTGTTGCATTGAAATTCTTATACATCAATCAAGTTTTCCATCTGACGGATTTTTCTGCGCAATGCTATGTTTTCTATCCTTAAGCATCGTCTTTTTAAGGCGCTCTCATTTCTTTTAAGCCTGATATCATCTCTTGTTCTATTACATCCGCTGACAGCCTTTGGCGCGGACCACACTGTGCGGGCGCTGCACATTGTCCTGATCTCATCTGAAGTCCTGATCGGCATGATTGTCTTGTCCTGATTTATAACTACTCACCACTGATTACCCAGGCTTCGCCGAGGCGAGCACGGATGGCACGGATACGGTCAGACCGTCGACAGTTGACCGTCGACCGTCGACAATCAGACTGATTTCACCTTCGCCTCCAACCGCTCTAATCTCTTCTTCAGGGCAACGTTCTCTTTCTCCAGCTTTGAGTCTTTTGCTTTTGGAGACAGATAAGAATCCTCCTGCCACCAGTTTATGCCCATTTCCTTGGCCTTATCAACCGAGGCGATCAGCAGACGGATTTTAATGGTCAGCAAGTCAATATCGGCGATCTGAATCTTAATATCGCCGGCAATCACGATGCCCTTATCCAAAACCCGCTCCAGGATATCGGCCAGATTAGTGCATTCAATGGCATGAGTTATTTGTTCTGACATAGTCTTCTCCTTAAACTGTTAACTGTCCACTGTCCATAGTCTACGGTCGGCTGTGGACTGTTGACTACCGACCGCGACCATTTTATTCTTCTTTCGTAATCCCTTCCTTGCGGCCATAAGAACTTACTTCCAGATCATCGGTCAATTTAATCTCGTAGACATTTCTATCCTGGACCTTGGTATTCAGATTCAGACCTAAAGCTTTAATGAGTGAGTTTTCTTCAAAAACCTCCGCCTCCCCTGACCAGCCATCCTTGGATTTTGCTATCTTTATTATTTTTGCGTCTCTACCCAGAGTCTTTTTAACAAAGTCTTTAATTGCCTGGCTTGCTTCTTCAATTTTCATAATCTTCTCTCCTGATTATCTATTTTTTTGTAACAACTCCTTTACCTCTGCATTTTAAACAAGGCAGCTGCTCGCCGCGGGCGCGACCGTTTCCCCGGCAATGACTGCATACTTCAATGGGCTTCGTAATGCTAACCACGCCTGCGCCTTTGCATACTGTGCAGGTAAGGTTTGTTCTCGGCGGAGAATCACCCCGGCCTTTGCAATAAGCGCACACCATGGCTGGTCCGGTTAAAGAATTTATACCTGCGCCCCTGCATACCGGGCATTTTATTCCTTTAGTTCTGGGCAATATTCCCTTACCGGAACATAATGCGCATAGAAACTTATTCCCTTCTAAAATCTCGCCTGTTTTGCGGCCTGATCTTGTTCCGCCGCCTTTAAAATTAAATGTGCTCCAACTCATTATGTTCCCCCTTTAACTTGTATAATTAATAATTTAAAGACATCGTCTTCCACTCTTTTTTAATTCCTTCTTTCTGCGTGAGAGTATGTTTTGAAAAACCTGAGTCTGCGTCGGCTTTAATAGCGGTTTGAGCCCCTTGCAGTTTGTTTATCTCCAGGCCTATTGCTTCCAGGCGTTTTTTATTAGTCTCCATTAACCGGCATTGTCTCTCATCTTCCTTTAGAATCCTTTCCTTTTCTTTGCCCAGCATAAACAAATCTAAATAGACTGAACGATGAACCCCCGGTATGGCACGCTTCTTTGCGCTGAACATTGTGCTTACACTATGAAGTCCTGGCAAACTATTAACATCTCTCATACTGTTTGTATCCTTTAAGATTCCGGAATGATCGCCCGCAATCCGCCTTCTCCGCCAGTGGCGGATACGGCGGGACAGGGCGGACATTCTACAAATAATTATCTGACAACTTCTCTTGATGTAACAATAATGCTCTTTTTTCTGCTTGCTCCGGTAATCTTCAGTTCAACCAACTGGCCTGTCTTTAAGTCAGCCGCTCGTTGAATATTACCGGGAAGCTGAATTTTGCCTTCTTTATCCACTCTGGAAAATGCTCGCATCAGTGTCATTTTTGTCTTCCTCCGTTATTTTTCGTTAATTCGTGAAACGTGAAAACCGTCGACAGTCAACTGTCCACAGTCCATAGCCGACCGTCGACCGTGGACCATGGACTATGGACTATTATAACGAAAGCCGCTCCACGCTATCCGCTATCTTAAACCGCCGCCGTTTCTTTCTCGGCCACCTGACTGACCTCGCTCTGAGTTTTGGTTTCTTTTTCGGCCTTCCGGCTGACCTCTTTTTCCTTGCTTTCCTTCCGCTGAGTTCCGACCTGGCCAAATTCTTTCTCCACAAGTCCCTTGAGTATTTCTTTCACCCTGGCCTGGTTTGTCTTGGAACCGACCCGGCTTGTCTCAGAAGCCAAGATATCCTGGCACATCTTCAGGAATGCCTCGGAATGAGAAGGAGTCATATTCTGAGCCTTAAGGGTCTTGGCAATCATAATACATCCGCGCACCGTGGGCGAAAACTCGCACTTGCCCGATTCCCTTAAACCCCTCACAATCCTGACAATTATCTCGGCATGGGGTTTTGAGAGTTTGGATTTTTGCTGGGTGATGGCGAGTTCGGTATCATAGTCAAAGTAGTCTACATCCATGGTGATCATTCTATCCCTTAATGCATCCTGGCTCCGGTGAACCCCTGCATATTCCTCAGGGTTAGAGGTAAAAATGGCGGTGAAATCAGGATCAACCCTTAAATACGGATCTTCGCCGCCGCGCCCTACCGGCAAATCCATCATTTTCTCCTGTAAAATGGAAAGCAGGATGTTATTTGCCTCCGGCCGGGAGCGGGTGAATTCATCATAGATCAAGGTGAATCCATACTTACAGGCAACCGTCAAGCGGTTATCAACCCAGCGTTTAACCATGTCTTCTTCCACCTTCAAAACCCTGGATACAAAGCGGTCAACCACTTTCCTGAACCTATAACCGGATTCGCCGCCGACTAAATCAGAGGTGGTGAATTCTTCATCGCCATGAATCATTACCACCGGCCGGCCGATCTTACTGGCGATGTGCATGGCCAGCGTTGTCTTGCCGGTCCCGGATACCCCTCGGAAGTGCACCGGATAGCCCGCCTTAATATAGGAAAGTGTCCTATTAGTAAGATCCTTGACATACTTTGTCTCCACAAAGTCCGACATAGGACTCGGTTCTAATACAGTCGTCATCTCATCAATCATTTCTATTACCTCCTCTTATTTTGTTGAACTTTTTCTCCACTCATTTCTTTGGTAATGGGTCAGTTATGGTATTTCTTAGTAGCGTACCGCACGTTGGGCGGTAAAGGCTTGGGCGGCAAAGGCGCCACGCCGCTCGTCTGAGCGGAGCGCTCCGGCGGAGCCTGGTGGCGCGCTACAGCCTGCCCGAGCTTGGCCGGGGAATCGGTTGCTATTTTCTTCCCCCATGACGGAGGTATCACTATCATTGCCCCGCAATCAGGGCAATACTTATTATTACTGGTGGAGAGACCGCGCTGGCAACTCCATCCGCATTTTGGACATTTTATAACAAGGGATTGACCACAATTTGAACAATACTTGGAATTGCCCCACAGTATGATCCCACACTTCGGACACTTAAATGCTCCACTCATATTTTCATCTTCTCTTTTATGGCAACATATCCTGCCACCACCATAATTTTTTGCTCAATTCTTTAAAGATTCCGCGTACTTCTTCAAACTCAGCTTTTACTTTAGTTTCTCTCTTTTTAAAATTTTCTCTAAAAGAGTTAATTTCAGTCAAAGCCTCTTTCTTTTTCTTAAGAAACATTTCCCTTGAAAAATTTAATTCACTCATTTCTTTGAAATGACCCCTTTCCCTCCACATTTAAGGCAGGGAAGGCCACTATCTGCTGTTGCGCCAGTGCCTTTACATTTTGGACACTTATTTGTCGCGCCTTTCATTGTCACCATCCCTTTACCATTGCAGACTGTGCAGGTAAGCCGTGTATTACGATAGACGCCGGTACTTTTACAAAAAACACATTTAATCGCCGGCTCTTCAACCTCAACCTTGCCCGTTCCTTTACATACCTGGCAGACGGAAAGTTCAGACAGCAGATCAAAAGGATCTTTACCTGTGCCCTTACAAAACGCGCACTTTATCTCTTTCATTTTCTCTCCTCTCAACTCCGTTGTTATTATTTAGAGCCTGTCCCACGGGGGAATAAATTTAGATACCCCCTGGGCGATCAATACCCCAACAGATAACATTTTCCGGCCGGGTAATTCCAATTTCACATATCGCCGCTAAAACTCCCGCAAAA
>Ga0180015_1000219_pt1 | contig 17202 bp, 14 predicted proteins | sample KR13_S2_MetaG_FD_116508 | JGI IMG/M metagenome (GOLD analysis project Ga0180015, IMG submission 116508) | Groundwater microbial communities from the Olkiluoto Island deep subsurface site, Finland - KR13_S2_MetaG | ecosystem: Environmental > Aquatic > Deep subsurface > Groundwater | place...
AAGACAAATAGACGATGAGCGGCGACAGGAGGAGTTGGATTACTGTAACCCGCTATGGGACAGGCTGTTGATCGAATCGCTGATCCGCGCCTGAAAAAGCGCGGATCAGGAAGTCTGAATTTACCCGGCGGTTGGATCGAAATTATTCGCCGCGCTGGCGGCGGTAAAGCACAGGCCGGGGTTCAATTTCCCACGATGGCGCGCAAATCCACCCAGTACACTCCGCGATAGCCCTCGTGAATCGAATCGAAGGTGATCGACAGGTCGTCGGGCATCCATCGCGGATGCAGGTCGCAACGCAGGTCCGTCGTCTTGCTTGTGGTGGATTCCGACCGGAACCGCCCCAGGGTGAAGCCCTCACCGCGATCCAGCGAGTAGATTTGTAGCGGACGCATAGTGTCCTGGTCGGGGTAACTGTCGTACAATATCCAGCGCCGGTCCCGGGAGTATGAACAGTGACCGTCTTGGCGGAAAAACGAGCGGTCGATGATCCGTCTTTCGTCGGTGCCGTCACTGATGAGCATGAGTTCCAGCCCGTCGGCTCCAGTCGCGTTCGCATAGAAGAGCATGCCGTCGTCGTCCCGCCAATGGTAGTGGGAGGCAAGCCCCCAGACCGGATGATTGCGCAGTCCGCCGCCCGCCGTATCGGCCGTCAGGAGGAAGGTGGCCCAGGCGGCGCCCGGAGCTTTCGGGAAAGTCCTTAGCAGAAACAGATAGCGCGTGGCCGAGGGGTTGAAGGTGACGTGGTTGACGAGCACCTTATGCCCGGCAATTTTTTCGCCCGACTTTTCCAGAAAGTCAACGATCTCGGCCAGGGACACGCTCAACCGGACATCCCCCGTGATCAGATCCATCAGGAAAATCCCGTCGTCATTCGGAGCTGCAACGTCAGTGAATGGGTCGGGCGCATCCTCATAACCGTAGCCCGGCCGGAAATCGAAAAGCCGCGCCATATTGATGCCCAGCGCCTTCGTCCCGTCCTGGGAAACATTGGCCACAGGAAGGGGAAACCGGCGCCGAGTTCCGGTTCGAACGTTGTGCCGGCAAGCCCCGAATTGTCCACCTTCGAAGATGTTGTACAGGCAGGTGTCCGGCTCCGAAGACAGCCACTGCAGCATGGCGCCCTGCTGGAAGTTCCACGCGCGCGTCTCAGCGAAGCACTCAAATGGGATCTCGGTTTGCGGGTCGTCGGCACAGTGCGGCAACGGCATCCACCCGAGGATCGCCGCATCGTCAGGCGTCGGGAAGCGATCCCGGAACCGGACCCGGTGGCACAGGTGCCGGCCGGCGGCATCCGCCGCGGGGATGTCGTAGTAGCCGAAGAAACAGTGTTCTCCCCTGGAGGAAATTCGGCGCACAGGAACAACCAAATCTGCGGTGTCAGACATAAAGGCTCCTTATCTTATAAAAACCGCATCCGGGCAATAATAATCCATACCACTTTTTTTTCGAACAATCGGCAATGGGAATATAACGTCAATCCGCCTATCCGGCCGACAAGTGATGCGCCGAGGGAACGGCGGGCGGGTTCCAGTATTCCATTTCAGGCCGGAGGCGGAGCAAGCCGAATTCCTGAAGAACCTCGATCGCCAGGCAGGCGGCGAACAACACCAGTATCAGCCAGGCCAGCGCCCGGGCGCGCATCGTCCCGGCCTTTTTCAGATAGATAATCGCGGGCAGAATCCCGAACAGCACAACAATGCCGACCCCGCCAACCAGGTCAATGGCCTTCAGGAAGATATCCGGATAAATCAACGACACCAACAGCGGCGGGAGAAAAGCCAGCGCCAGGTCCAGTCCCTTCACATTGACATGAAAATGATTGACCAGCAAGTCGCGCATGAAACTGCGCAGACCAAGACCGTTGGTCATATAGGCGGTCGTCAGTGCCACCATTGAAAACCCGACCCCGCACAGCACAAACAGGCGCGACGACACCACATGCGACATGGGCACCGTGGCGGGCAGGTTTTTTTGAAACGCCCAGAAAAGCCCGTTCTCGCTCGCGCCCATCGGCAGGACGCCGATGCTGACCTGGATCCACACCGCGTTCATGATGTAGCCGATCACCATGCCCAGCAAAATTGTCTTCCACACGGCGGAAAATGACCAGTTCATCTCCCGGCACACGTTGGGAATGATATTATGGAAATGGAACGAGGTCACCAGGATCGCCGCCGTGGCGGGCAAGTAGGCCCAGTCAACATAGCTGTAGTGGCTGACATCAATGTGCGGCTCCGCGATACCGGTCATAAAAAAGAAAGCCGCCACCTTGAACGCGACCAGTCCGGCCATACAGGCCAGCATCAAGCCGCTGCGCAATACAGTCAGCATGCTTGCCACCGCGAAAAAGCCGAGCATGATCAGCCAGTGCTGCGAGTCCGGCACATGGAAAATATCGCCAATGATTTTTGCGGTGCCGGTGATATAGGCCACCAGCAAGCCGTAAAGGATCAGCATGTTCGCCAGAATGGCTATCCATTTGCCCGCCGAGCCGATGTATTTACTGTAGAGGCTGGGGTAATTGAAGGATTCCACTTTTTCGGCGATGGCCTCGCCGCTCAACACCACGGCCGAAAAGAACATGGCCCCGCCCAGCACGAGCATGCCGACCAGCGAAGGAATAAAGCCGGACAATCCCGTGTTGATCGGCAGCGCCAGAATACCCGCGCCGATCATGTTCCCCACAATCAAACAGACAATTAGGAAAGCCTTTTTGATCATCAATTCTATTCCTTCTCCTGAATCAGTTATCGGGAGGGGTGTAGCGACGATTCGGAAGGAACCGCAATCCGTCAGCTAACGGACCGTTCCAGCGAACGGATCCTTCAACCGGAAAATCAGCCTGCCATGAAACCAGTATTCCCCTGTAACTGACATGCATTACCTGGTCCTCGCAAAACATACTGGACAACAACCGATGGCATATTATCATACCACCCATGCCACCCATTGCCACTTCTATTTTCGATTTATTCAAGATCGGGCCCGGACCTTCGAGTTCGCACACCATCGGCCCCATGCGCGCCGGCAACAATTTTATCCGCCTGCTCCAGAATCTTCCGCCGGCCGAACTGGCGTCGGCGCGGCGCTTGCGCGTCCTGCTTTACGGCTCCTTGAGCGACACGGGGCGCGGGCACGGCACCGACCGGGCCGTGCTGGCCGGTCTGCTGGGACATGAACCCGGCAACTGTTCCGCGCAAACGCTGGACAGCCTCGACATTGACCGCGGGACCCAGCATACCGTCGCGGTACGTGAACGCTCGCTGACCATCACGCCATCCGATATAATATTTACAACCGAACGGCGCGGCGGACGCCGCGACCGGGCGCCGCATTTCCCGTACAGCAATACGCTCGTCATCCAACTCATGGACAGGACGAAAGTCCTGTTTGAGCGCGAGTATTATTCCGTGGGCGGCGGATTCATCGAATGGAAGGGCTCCACGCCGGAACGCCGGGGCCGTCCGCGCTTTCCCTATTCCAACACCCTCCAGCTCCAAGAACAGCTCCGGCGCCATCGCGTCACCCTGCACGCACTGATGCTCGCAAACGAACAAGCCATTACCGGCGTGCCCCCCGCGCAGATTCAGAAACAGCTCGATGCCATCCTGGACGCCATGATCGCCGCCGTGGAGCGCGGCATGGTTACCGAGGGATATCTGCCCGGACCCATCCATCTGCACCGCAAAGGCCCCCTGCTTTTCCAGCGGGCGCAGAAAATGGCGCACAGCCCGGACCGTTTCCTAGTTGATCTGTGCGCCTATGCGTTGGCCGCCGCCGAAGAAAACGCGGCCGGCCACCCGGTCGTCACGGCCCCTACCTGCGGCTCGGCCGGCGTCATACCCGCGGTGTTATATTTACTGCACCGCAATAATAAACTGCCGCGTGCCGTCCTGCGCGACGCCCTGCTGGCCGCCGCGGTTGTCGGCTTCATTATCAAGCATGGCGCCAGCCTGTCAGGCGCAGAGGTGGGCTGTCAGGGCGAGATTGGCGCGGCTTCCGCGATGGCCGCGGCCTTCATCGCCGATGCCCATAGTCAGCCCTTCATGATCCTTGAAAATGCGGCTGAAACCGCGCTCGAACACCACCTGGGCATGACCTGCGACCCCGTCAAGGGCTATGTCCAGATCCCCTGCATTGAGCGCAATGCCATGGGCGCCGTCAAGGCTTATACCGCCTACCTGATCGCCTGCGCCGGCATCCCGGAGTGGCACGTAGTGGGCCTGGACAAAGCCGTCAAAGCCATGGCCCTGACCGGCCGCGACATGCCCAGCCAATACAAGGAGACCTCCCGCGGCGGCCTGGCCCGTTGCTGTTGAATTCCGTTTTTTGCCCGGCAAGGTGGTTAAAATCGAACGATTCAATTCCATCAGGAATTTGCAGATCGATTGCCGGCGCGTCAATCTCTTTATTGGCGAACCGAATGGAGTTGTGACCGTTATGTTCGAGAAGGATCGGTTTCTATTTGCATCGCAGGGAGCACTTGGCCGAGAAACTACTCGCGGTAGATGCTGAGTTTCAGAAACTCAGAGAGTGGATCCGGTAAATGTCTTCCCAAACACATCGTCGAACCGGATCGCATCCGGCTTCGGCGGCAGGGGCAGACCGTCGCGCAGGGCGTCTTTCAGTTCGGCCGCGGCATCCTCGTCGGCCCACCAGTACCAGTAGGCGGCACGTTCATCCCCGTATTTCCCCAGGACCGTCGGCGGTGTGCCGAACTTGTTCCAGTACAAAAGGCGGGTGTAATTGATGTTCCACAGGAGGACATAGGGAACGGCTTCGGTCAGGAGACGGTCAATCTGGCGGCAAATCGCATGCCGTTCCCGGATGTCGAAGATGGATCGCTGACGGACAACCAGGTCGTCGATTGCCGGATTCTTCACCCCGCTGAGGTTCTGGCCTGAACGCCGCTCGGCTTCGGCCGAGTACCACATGGGCTCGGGATCCTTGCGGACGCCGGAACTCCAGGCGGCCCAGGTCATCTCGAAGTTGAATTCATCCATGTCCTTGGCCCAGGCGGCTAAATCCTTCTTGTCGATCAGCATCTCGATGCCGGCATCCTTGAGCGCCTCCTGGTAGATCACCAGGAATTTGTCGGTCGAGGTCTCCCGCGACAGGAAATGGAATCGGAACGGTTTCCCGTCCTTTTCCAGCAAACCGGTTTTGGCGTTAACGCTCCAACTCGCCTCTTTCAGCAACGTCCGCGCCTTGTCCTTGTCAAAGAGCGCCTCCTTATTCGGACAGGGCTGGTCGGCAGAATACAGGTCCTCGTAATACGAGCGGTGGAGGAAATACTGGTTGTGCATGAGCGTGCTGTTCATCCGACGGCGATCGAGCAGGCTGGCCATGGCCTGACGGACCCGGAGATCGTCGAACGGCGGCCGGCGCAGGTTCATCGCGAATCCCTGGAAGCCGACCGGGTTGTAGTTGAAAACCCTCTGTTTCACGATCCAGTATTTGGTGAATTTTTCTCCGTCGGTCTGCGTCGCCCAGAGATGGGCGGTATAGACCGGGTACAGATCCACGTCCCCTTTTTTGAACGCCTCGAACGCGTTATCGCGCTCGGCGTAGAATTTGAATTTCAGCGCCTGGAAATTGCCGACACCCTTGACCCGTTTGGCCTCCCGATTCCACCAGTCACTGCGCCGCTCAAGGACGGCAAACCGTCCTTCTTTGATTGTTCCCAGCCCGTACAAGCCGGACACGACCGGAAACTCAAAATTAATCTTGTTGAAATCCAGTTTTTCAAAGACATGCCGCGGCAGGATGAGGAATGAGGCCAGGGCATCCAGGTTCTGCCAATGCACTTCCTTGGCCGTAAACCGAATGGTCCGGTCATCGCTTACAGTCGGAGACTCAAAGCGGGCCAATGACACCTTATGGGCCCCGGTCAGGTTTTCCGGTTTCATGACCGCGTCGAACGTCCATTGGACGTCTTGGGCGGTCACCGGCCGGCCATCGCTCCAACGGGCCTTCGCATCGATCTGGAAAGTGAATGTTTTCTTGTCATCGGACATGGACCAGGCCGCAGCCAGGCCCGGCTCAAAGTCCAGTGTCACAGGATTTTGCGTCAGCAGGGTTTCATACATCGCGCCGAACAGCTCGGCCGAAAAGGTGTTCTGGTCAAGGTAATAATTAAAACTCTTCGGATACTCGCCGACGTAGATGGACATTTCGCCGCCAACGACGGCGGCCGGCGACGCCAGGGGATTGGGCGCATCTTTCCATTCTTTTCCGGGAAACCATGTCTCCACCGCTCCCCAGGCCGCCCCCCACCCGATCGCTAAACATGTAATCGCACATATTGACACAATGGCTTTCATGACTCCCCACGAGATAAAAGAACACGGGCCTGCCCGCCGTAGTGCTTGGGCAAAGCGGGCCTGCCCACCGTAGCCGCTTTGGGCGAAGGTGGGTGGTGGGGGAAGGATTCGAACCTTCGAAGGCAATGCCAACAGATTTACAGTCTGCCCCGGTTGACCACTTCGGTACCCCACCGGATGGAATGCAGAGAAACATGCATTAGTCGGTCGGTGAAAGCAAGCCCAAATCACAGGTCAGATTAGCGCCCGCGTGGGGTTCGTGAAGCCCGCACCCGTTCAAGACAAGGCGCAAGAGACAGCCTGTTCGACCTTTTCCCAAGCCCCTGAAAAGACTTTTCTTTTATTTACCGGGTAAGTATGGTTTATTCAGTTGGTATTTCTCGCTAAGGACCTATGAACACAATGAACCAAAGTCATGATCGGGCCGCTCTGCAAGCGGCCCGCCGGATCGTGATTAAGATCGGCAGTCGCATCCTGGTCCAGGCATCCGGGCGGCCGGAAACCCAGCGCGTCCGCGCCTTGATTCGCGATATCGCCGCCCTGAAGCATGAGGGACGCGAAGTGGTCGTAGTGACTTCCGGCGCCATTGGCACCGGTATGGACGCCCTGGGAATTCGCCGCCGCCCCACCCGTCTTCCCGACCTTCAGATGACCGCCGCAATCGGGCAAAGCCGGCTGATGACCCTCTATGACCGGATGTTTACCGCCGAGCGCTGTCTCATCGGCCAGGTCCTGCTGACGCATAATGACCTCAAGCACCGGGTGAGCCATCTGAACGCGCGGAACACCATGCTGACCATGCTCCAACGGGGCGTGATCCCGATCGTCAATGAAAATGACGTCGTGGCCATGGAAGAAATCAAATTCGGCGACAACGATCTGCTGGCGGCGCTCGTCGTTCACCTGCTCAACGCCGATTTGCTCATCCTGCTGACCACGACCGACGGCCTCCGCAAGACCGACGCCGGCGGACGCGCTCATCGCGTCTCCGCGGTTCAGGCCATCACCCAGGACGTCCTGGAACTGGCGTCAGGAAAAGAAAGCCCCCTTTCCACGGGGGGAATGTTCAGCAAGCTGGAATCCGCCGGCGCGGCGACGAAAGCCGGAGCAACCGTAGTCATTGCCGACGGCCGCAAAGCGGGTATTCTCCAGCAGATCCTGGCGGGCGAAGACACGGGCACGTTGATCCCGCCCACCGCGCGCAATCCCCAGGATACTCTTAACGCCCGCGAACGCTGGATCGCTTTTTTTCACAAACCGAAAGGAGTTCTGCTGATTGATGACGGAGCCCGACGCGCCTTGGAGCAGAACGGCAAGAGCCTGCTTCCCATCGGCATCAAACACATCGAAGGCGACTTCGAAGCCGGCGATGCCGTGGAAGTCAAAACTCTCGACCAAGGGCTGATCGCGCGGGGGCTGGTTGCCTATTCCAGCCGGGATATCCGCCTGATCCGGGGACACCGGACTGATGATATCGCCAGGATTCTCGGAACCGACGGGTTCGACGAAGTGATTCACCGGGACAACATGGTCCTGATGAAAAAGCATTCGGATCGCGGCCTGGAGGCCGCTCCTGCATTTCAAGGAAACGGGAGGCACTCATGAGCCTGCACGACGAGTTGATGACCGTGGGCCGGCAAGCGGTAGCCGCCGCCCGGGCGCTGGCCCTGCTCAATACCCAAAAAAAGAACTCCATTCTCAACGCCATGGCCGATGAAATACTTCAACGCAGGAAGGCCATCCTGTATGCCAACGCCCGGGACATGGAGGCCGGGCAGAAAGCGGGTTTGTCCCCTGCCCTGCTGGATCGGCTCCAGCTGACGGACACCCGCATCGATGCCATGGCCCAGACTATTCGCGAGGTCGCCGCTTTGAAAGATCCTGTCGGGCGAACAATCCGGCGCTGGTCAAGACCCAATGGGCTCGTGATCCGAAAGCTTCGGGTGCCCATTGGCGTTATCGGCATTATTTATGAATCCCGACCCAACATCACGGCAGACGCCGCTGTGCTTTGCATCAAAACTTCCAACGCCGTCATTCTGCGCGGCGGCAAGGAAGCCATGGCTTCCAACTCGGCTATCGCCCAGGCGCTCCAGGCAGGCGGCGCCAGCAAGGACCTGCCGGATCATGCCGTCCAGCTGATCCAGACTCCCGATCACGACGCCATTCGCGAACTGGTTCAGATGGAGGGCCTGGTGGACCTGGTCATGCCGCGCGGCGGCGAGGCGCTGATCCGGGCGGTCATGGAACACGCGCGCGTTCCGGTCATCAAGCATTACAAGGGGGTTTGCCATGTGTTCGTGGACGAAACCGCCAACCCGGACATGGCGCTGGCAATCGTTGAAAACGCAAAATGCCAGCGGCCCGGCATATGCAATGCAATGGAGACCCTGCTGATTCACAACAGGATTGCGCCCTCATTTCTACCCCAGGCGGCCCGACGCCTTGCCGAGCAGGGCGTGGAACTGCGCGGCGACCCTGCCAGCCGGGATTTGGTTCCAGCCATCCAACCGGCCACGGAAGACGACTGGTATACCGAGTATCTGGCGCTGATCCTCTCTGTGCGCATCGTGCCATCCGTCAAATCAGCCATTGAGCATATCAACCACTACGGCTCGCACCATTCCGACGCCATCGTCACCGAGTCAAAGGCATCCGCCAGCCTGTTCACGCAGGAAGTGGATTCGGCGGCCGTGTATGTGAACGCCTCAACCCGGTTCACGGACGGCGGCGAATTCGGCCTGGGCGCGGAGATCGGCATCAGCACGGACAAACTTCACGCGCGCGGCCCCATGGGGCTGGAAGAACTGACCACCTACAAGTACGTCGTCAGCGGCCAGGGCCAGGTTCGAACATAATGCGGATTCTGACAATTCAGGGGCAACCCGAAAACAGTCTGCGCAAAGCATATCGACCCTGCGCCGGGAAAAATCATTCGCTCCAGTTCAGGATGACTTTGCCGGATTTGCCCGACTTCATCACCTCAAACGCCTGCTGATATTCGGTATAGGGAAAGCGATGCGTAATGAGCGACGCGATATCCAGTCCGGTCTGAATCATCATGGTCATCTTATACCAGGTTTCGTACATTTCCCGGCCGTAGACACCCTGGATCGTCAGGCTATGGAATACGACCAGGTTCCAGTCAATGATGGTGTTGGGTTCCGGTATCCCCAGCATGGCTATTTTGCCGCCATGGCACATATTCTCAAGCATCTCGCGCAAGGCGGAGGCGCTCCCCGACATTTCCAATCCCACGTCAAAGCCTTCCTGCATCCCCAGTTTTTTCTGAGCGTCTTTGACACGCTCTGTACCGGGATTCACAACAAGGGTGGCGCCCATTTTTTTTGCCATGGCCAGACGGTCCGGATTGATATCGGTCACGATGACATACCGGGCGCCGGCATGCTTGACGATGGCGGTGGCCATGCACCCGATCGGTCCCGCGCCGGTAATCAGCACGTCCTCACCCAGCACCGGAAAGGACAAAGCCGTATGCACGGCGTTGCCGAGCGGGTCGAAACAGGCGAGCACATCGGTGGGAATCCGCGTGTCGGCATACCAGACATTCGTTTGCGGCAGCACGAGGTATTGCGCAAATGCTCCATTACGGTTAACACCGATACCGCGGGTATTCGGGCAGAGATGGCGGCGCCCGGCCAGGCAGTTCCGGCAACGCCCGCAGACCAGATGCCCCTCGCCACTGACCAAGTCACCGACCCGGAAGTCGGTCACGTTGGCGCCGATGGCCTCGATGCGCCCAACAAACTCATGCCCGATGACTAACGGCACGGGAATATTTTTCTGAGACCAGGAGTCCCATTTGTAAATATGAATATCGGTGCCGCAGATGGCCGTTTTTTCGATCTTGATCATGACGTCGTTGATGCCCATTTCCGGCACCGGCACATCCTGCAGCCATATCCCGGGCTCAGCCTTGCTTTTCACCAGCGCTTTCATCGTATGCATACAATCATCCTCCTAAGATTTGTAATGGGTAAGTGACTGAAGAGTGTAGCGGCGGTTCGTGAGAACCGCAATCTTGACGCTCCACGAGGTCGGAACCTTTCTGACGTTTATCCGCCCGCGGTGGAACCCGGCCTCTCCAACCGGAAAATCAGCATACCTTAGAACCCGTGTTATAAATTTGTCGCCAGAATTCACTTCGGCGGCTTTTCAACAGGTTTGGTTTTCGACGTTGTAGTAGACGCCGAAACATCCGCCGGTTTTACCTCAATGAGTTCGGCCGGCGCAAGATCGCCTTTTTCCTGCTTGAACTCGCGCTTATCCAGGGGAAGCTTGGATCGGGGCGTGTCATACGGATTTCTAGCCCGGCGCGCGGCGTTCACATCCGTCAAACTCAACCCGTACCGACCGGCCAGCCATTTCCACTCATGCTCCCGGAACATCAGGGTCCGGTCCAGGCTGTTAATCAAGTCCGCGACGTTCAGAGTCTTAAGCCGCTCGATATCAGAACACCACGGCAGACTGCGCAAGAGGGTGGCGGGAACCGTCTGATCGTCACCGATGACAATCGTTTTTGGGACGCCGGCCGGGATGAATGACTTGTCGGTAAAATCCGGCAGGCTTACATGCTTCCAATCCGAACCGGACCAGACGTGAAGCACCGGCTCTGCCGTATTGGCTTCGCCATGGTAGGCCACGACCGCGACCGACCGTAACCGGATCATATCGAACGCCAGTTGGACCGTGCGCGGACGCGCCGGAACCACCAGCAAGGTCACAGATGACGGCGCACCCCAGACGCCTTCCAAAGTCAACCCGATGGCGGCCAAAACCAGGATTCCACAAATTTTACTCCTCATATCACACCTCCCCGGTTAAAAATCAGGGTTACTCTACCATAGTGCACCCCATGTCTGCAACCCCATACAAAGTGTAGCAATTCTAGGCCCAAATATGAGATGCTTCACTTCGCGCAACATGACAACTTCAAAAAAAGTAAAAAACAAAGGGATTGTCATTCAGAGGCGCTTTCAGGCGCCGAAGAATCTCGTTCTTTCCGATTTGGACAACACACCCTCAAATGATGGCACGCCTTGGCGGAACATCTTCGTAGGCGCGGCACTCCTCAAGAGGGGGGGCAGGTTCCCGCCGCGGCGGTATTTTTTCCCGGGTTCCCCCCTGAAAAAATCATCATTTTTTCAGGGCTTTTTTAAAATCACGCGTCAGGAGGGGCAGAATCTTGAAGAGATCGCCGACCAGACCGTAGGTGGCCATCTTGAAAATGGGGGCATCCGGATCCTTGTTGATCGCCACGATGATATCGGACGACGACATGCCCGCCAAATGCTGAATCTGACCGCTGATGCCGCAAGCGATATAAATCTTTGGACATACGGTCTTCCCGGTTTGCCCAACCTGGTGGGAATAGGGAATCCAGCCGGCATCCACGGACGCGCGCGACGAACCGACGCCGGCGCCCAGAACCTCGGCCAGATCCCGGACCAGCGAAAAGTTCTCCGGCGCCTGCAGTCCCCGTCCGCCGGAAACGATGATATTGGCCTCCGCGATATTGGTCGTGGTTTCCGTCTCGGGCACAAACTTTAAACGGCGCGCCCTGGATTGCAACACGGCGGCGGCCACTTCTTGAATCAGAGTTTCCCCCGTCCTCTTCGGATCAACCAGGGCTTCCTTCATGACCTTATGGCGCACGGTCGCCATCTGCGGGCGATGATTGGGCGTGATGATTGTGGCCATGATGTTGCCGCCGAAAGCCGGGCGAGTCTGAAGCAGATTGCCGGTGTGCGGATCAATCGCCAGACCCGTGCAGTCGGCCGTCAGACCGGCCTTGACGGGAACGGCCACGCGCGACACCAGGCTCCGTCCGATGGTGGTGGCGCCGCAAAGCATGATGGCGGGCTTGTGCCGGCGGATCAGATCGACCAGTACCGCCGCGCAGGGTTCGTCCTGAAAATAAGCCAGTTCGGGGCGATCGACAACATACACCCGGTCGGCCCCGCGTTGAATCAATTCAGCGGATTTTTCGCCGATCTGGTGGCCCAGAAGGACGGCAGACAGCTTCATACCCAGCTGATCGGCCAGTTTGCGCCCCTCGCCCAGTAACTCATACGTGATGGACTGAATATTGCCACCCTTCTGCTCCGCGAAGATCCAGACATCTTTATAGACGGATAAATCAACCTTGGGCGCCTCATTTTTCCTGATGATAATGGCTTTGAACTTCTTGCAGGCATCCACACAGGCGCCACACAGGTTGCATTTCCCCAGGTCGATGACCGCAAGTTTCTCAACGATAACAATGGCGCCGAACGGACACGCCTTGATGCACAGGGTACAGCCCACGCACTTTTCCTTAAGCACGACAATCGAGGTATCTTCCATACATCCTTCCATTCTTACGAGGCCGCCGCTATCACGGCATCCTTCAGCTTTTCAACAACCCGCGCTACCATCTGGTCCGGTTCCCCCTTGAATATGATTCCGCCTTGCCGGGGAGTCGGCGTGAATATTTTCATAACTTTGGTGGGTGAACCATCGAGTCCCAGCTTGGCACTGTCGCAGGCGAGGTCGGCGGCCTTCCAGTGAACGATCTGGGCTTTCTTGGCCGCCAACTTGCCTTTCAACGACGGCAACCGGGGCTCGTTGATCTCCTTGACTACCGTCAGAACGCAGGGCAGCGGCGATTCAATAACTTCAAAGCCGTCTTCCATGAGCCGTTCGGCCACAATATGTTTTGCATCCACAGTTTCAATTTTACGCACATAGGTTATCTGGGGAAGATCCAAGTGCGCGGCAATACCGGGACCCACCTGGGCAGTATCGCCGTCGGAGGCCTGCTTGCCGCAGAGGATGATGGTGTAATCTCCGATCTTTTTCAACGCCATGGATAACGTGTAACTGGTAGTCCACGTGTCACTGCCGGCAAACGCCCGGTCCGAAACGAGGATCCCCTGATCCACCCCCACGGCAATGGCGTCGCGCAGGGCGTTCTCGGCCTGGGGCGGCCCCATACTGATGGCGGTGACCTTGCCGCCCAGCTTTTCCTTCAACCGGACCGCCTCCTCAATCGCGTACATATCAAAAGGATTGATGATGGACACGACCCCTTCGCGGATCAGGGTGTTGGTTTTTGGATCGATCTTGACATTCACCGTATCCGGAACCTGCTTGATGCAGACAACAAAATTCATACCCAAGATCTCCATTCAATTTGATGACAACAACATGGAAGGCGTTTATTCTATTCATCATCGGCGGCTTTGCAAGCGGATTGAAAATAAAATTGTATCCCATTTTACCCGCCGCCATGCAAGCATCCCGCGATCCGGTGCACAAGAAAATCCTCGAAAGCGCCCAAGTCCTTCCATTCCGTAGCCACCCGAACATGACGCGCCGTGTCATCCATGCGGGTGTATCCGTCATCCGTGACCCGGATACCCAGGTCTTCCATGACCAACAGCCCTTCGGCAAACGCCAGATACACGGCCACCGTATCATAGAGAATCGAACTCTGTACCTCCGGTTTTCCGTTCAGCCAGATTCGATAATTTTCGATTACCGCCCGGGCTAACGGGTCGGTAGCCCTGCAGACCGCTTGATATTTCGGCCCTTGCAGGCGAATCACCCCGCAGGTATCCAGCGGCGTGATGACCATTTCCCGCCAGGACGCGCTAAACAACGCCTGAGCCGCCTTGATATCCCGCACCACGTTGAATTCGGCAATGACCTTTTTCGCTCCAGCATGACCGCGGCGCAGGGAACCAAACATGCCGACGCATCGGCATTTGGCCGCAATCCGCGGTTCCCTCCTGAGAGCTTCCGCGATATTGGGAACCGGTCCGATACAGATAAGCGTAAGTGGTTCCGGTGAACTCATAATGGTATCGACCAGGGCTTGCACCCCGTCAGGATGAACGGCGCCAGGATAACGGCGCAACTCGTAATTCCTCATCCAGGGTTCCTGGGATTCCCTGCCCGGCTCGCTCCCCTGGGGGATCCCGATACCGATGGGAATATCGGTGCGTCCCGCGATCTCCAGCAATCCGGCGATAATGCGGGCGCGATAGGTTGTGTCACCCGTATCACTCACCACCAGTTTGACATCCAGTTCCGGCGATCGCAGCATCAGCGCCAGCGCCCAGGTGTCATCAATATCACCGCCAATATCCGTATCAAGAATGACGGCAATCCGTTTCTTATTGACATCCATTATTAATATCCTTTTCCTTCAGACCGATCCCGGGTTGGGTCCTCCATGGCCAACCGCGATGCCGACTTTATTACCGCGGAGCCGATGGAACATCCCGATCAGAGGTATTATGGGGAAACGGGTTCAGAGGATGACCCTCCATCGAAATCGAATGCTTCTGTTGCCAGTCCGGCTTGGCGTCCAGGCGGGAACTTATCCCCGTGTACATGCGGGTCAACGTGTCGCGGGCTTCCGGCTTCTTCATGACCGCCAGGCCACGCTGATAGACATACGAAGCCAGCCCCGGATTATTCAGATGAACAATAGCCATATCGATAATGCCGATATAGGCCCGCACCTCGTCCGGATCGTCCCGGATGATTTGCTCATAGAGCGTCATGGCCTCCGTATAGCGCCCTTGTTTGACTTGCCCTTCGGCGGTATCGTACTTAGGCGGGGGTTTGGCCGCATACTCCTCGGGAAAATACAGCATTCCCCACGAGGCACTAAACAGGTCGGTAATCGGAGGCGCCAGAAATACAAGACCTAACAAAAACAGGACCAGTCCTGTCCAACCCATGAAAACACCCGTCGTCCCCTCTGCTGATCGGGAGAACAAGAACAGTCCCGAAAGAACCAGGGGGCTTACAAATAGCGCTCGCCACCCGATCTTGATCCAGATTTCTCTATAGGCACTCATACGATTTTATCTGCGATCGCGCCAGAATCGGTTCACGATCTCCGCAAAATTCTCCAGCAAACGGCGGCCATGAAAAAACGGCGCTTCATATTTTTCAGGATGGAACTGGACGCCATACAACGGCCGGTCCCGATGGCGCATGGCTTCGATGCGGCAGTGGGCGCTTGAAGCCAGCCGAACGAAACCGGGGGGAAGCTCCTTGACTTCGCAATAATGCGCGCACCGCATCAGCATGGTTTTCGGCAGGCCCCTGAACAGCGGGTCCTCCTTAATCCGCTGGACGGGAAAGAAACCGTCGGCCACATAATCGCCCGAGAGATCGTAATCCGGACTCCCCTGCCCCTTGCGCGGAACGTCGGCATCCCGTCCGGTCAGTTTCCGCATGGGCTGATCAGCCAGACGTTTGATTTTTCGCAGATCGCTCGCAAAGGAAAACCCCATGAGCTGGTGACTGCCGCAAATACCCAGGATGGGCAGGTCGGCGTGATGGAGCACCTCGTCCATGCCATAAAATGATGCTACCTTGCGCGACTGGAAATGCTTTCCGAACCCGTTCATGACAACGGCGCGAGGCTTCAGTGCGTTCACCAGGTTCAGGCTGAACTCCTGGTACGACACTACCAGGCAGGGTTCCCCGGCGGCCCGTTCCAGCCGCACCTTCGTAAGCCCAGTCGCCGTTGAAAGCCCCTGCTCGTAATAATCCCGGCGCGCCTGCACAACGACAAGTATATACATAATAATCCTCTCAGAAGCAGACTGCACCCAATAGTATCTTATCAAATGTTAATTACCAATGAATTGTCGTTTGTGAATCACGCGACTAATCCCAGCAACTCAACGGTCTGGAATAATTGTTAATGTAATCTTGATCCTGCGACATATAAGCAGGTAGGCATACCATAGGGCGCGGGCCTGCGCCCGCCAACCGCATGATATGGGTGCGGTCCAGATTTTCGTCAACTCCCTTTGGAAGAAAATAGCGCCGCGCGGTGGATGGGGTGGGCCTATCGCAAGCTGTCGCTGGTGACCAGGGCGTAGGCGTTGTGGTTGTGGATGCTCTCCAGGTTTTCGCTGGCCACCTGGAACCACGTGATGCGCGGATCTTTTTTTAATTTGCGGGCAACGGCGCGGGCCACGTCTTCGGCGAAGCGGGGCCGGGAATAAGCCCGTTCTGTGACGTGCTTCTCATCCTCCCGCTTGAGCAGGGAATACAATCCGGAACTGGCTTCCGCCTCCGCGATTTCGATTAACTCCTCGATCCACACCAGTTCCCGGCTGCGCACCTGGAGCGTAATCCAGGAACGCTGGTTATGAGCCCCGTGGTCGCTGATCGCCTTGGAACAGGGACATAGCGTGGACACCGGGACCATGACTTCGACAATCAGGTCCAGGGGCGCCGGCCGGCATTTCCGGCTGTAAGTCGCCAGGAACGCGCATTGGTAGTTCATCAGCGACCGGGCCTTGGAAACAGGCGCGGATTTTTCCATGAAGTACGGAAAGCGGATTTCCAGGTGGGCCGTGGTGGAATCGAACCGGTTGACCATGGTCTTGAGAATGGCGCCGATGTTCCGCAGGGATATTTTGCCGCGATGCTCGTTGAGCAATTCGATGAACCGGGACATGTGCGTCCCCTTGAAATGATGCGGCAAGTCCACATACATGCTGACGTTGCCCACCGTGTGTTGAACCTTGTTTTCCCGGTCCAGGACGGCAATGGGATACTGAAGATTCTTGACGCCGGCTTTCTGGATCGGGATCTGCCGGAAATCGCGCGTGTTCTGAATGTCTTTCATAACGGAGTTGTATTCTAGCGGCTCTCCGGGGAAGCGCAATCGAAATGGTGACGACCCCCAGTCGGCCGCGTTCTCCATGCAGTGTGGCGAGTCGAGTAGACCGGAGGAATCTCACCCCCAGTCCCTCACGGAACCGTACTTGAGCCTCTCGACTCATACGGCTCTTATTGTTTAATCGCGGGAAGGAGTCCCATCTGCCAGTGGTAAAAC
>Ga0180015_1000220_pt1 | contig 17169 bp, 9 predicted proteins | sample KR13_S2_MetaG_FD_116508 | JGI IMG/M metagenome (GOLD analysis project Ga0180015, IMG submission 116508) | Groundwater microbial communities from the Olkiluoto Island deep subsurface site, Finland - KR13_S2_MetaG | ecosystem: Environmental > Aquatic > Deep subsurface > Groundwater | place...
CAACAACAAGTTCAACTACTGGTACTATGCTCTTGTGCTGAAGAGGATAGAGGAACGCTGTGAAGTAGCTGGCGTCCAGTGTCACCGTGTTTCACCAGCGAACACGTCCAGGGAATGTCCACTCTGCGGGCATCTGGACGAGTTGAACCGGGAGGGTGAGGCATTCCGCTGTCTGGGTTGTGGGTTCTCTCACGACGCGGATTACGTGGGGAGCCTCAACGTACTCTCACGGTTCACCGGGGAGCCTATAGTCCCCCGGAGCGTGAAACCGGAACTGGTGTTCGTGGAATAGATTTCCATGTTCTCGGTAACTATAAAATCTATAGGCAGGATGCCTTTGCACACGTGAGAGATGAGGTTCCATGGCTACGGTGATGACGCCCGAGAAAAGGCTTCGTACTGTGCTTCGGGGGGAACTGCCGGACAGGGTTCCCTGCGTCCCGCTCATCTACTACTTTGCCGCAAGCTACGCTGGTGTGCCGTTCCGCGACTTCCTCACCAGCATGAACAGTTACCGTGCCGCCTACGACACCTGCTTCTGGCAGGTCGGGCCCTGGGACGCCATATACCCGCTTCCGTTCACCCTGGATGCCCCTGATTACGACATCACCTGGGGGGCCGGCGTGGGCATGAAGCCGGAGGTGCCCTCAGGTGACAGCGACGAGTCCCAGATACTGCAGGCCCCGGAGGCGGAGACGCTGATGGAGGCGGACGATTACGCGAAGATCATGGGCTTCAACTTCCCGGGAAAGGCGTACCCGCTGGCCCGGTTCGCGGTGGAACTGGTGTCCCGCTTCGACAACCGCGAGCCCGACTGGAGGTTCTGGCTGGGCAGCTTCATTCCTCACGTCCTGAACCTTGGGGTGAACTGGGCAATCGAGATGGAGCGATGGAGGCTCAAGCATATTCCCATGTTCATCAGCTTCAGTCTGGAGGCCCCGTTCGACACGTTCAGCATGGCGCGAGGCCTTACAGGGTTCGCCATCGACCTGCACAAGCGGGGCGACGAGATAAGGGACGCCACCCTGAAGCTTGCGGAGAGCATGGCATTCGTAGCCCGCCTCATCTGCGTGGGCACCAGGAACAGGAGGTTCCTGCTGCTGCTCCACAGGACATCCAACGACTTCATCTCCCCCAAGCAGTTCGAGTTGTACGCGTACCCGGGAATAAAGTACATCGCCGATTACCTCGACTCCCACGGGATGGTCTTCGGCATGCACTGCGACGGGAACTGGGATTTGAACCTCGAGATAATGACAGACCTGCCCGAGAACACCTACTTCCAGTTCGACAGCACCACCGACATATTCAGGGCCCGTGAGGTGCTGGGGGACCGCTTCAACATCATGGGGGACGTGTCCGCGGACATGCTGGCCCTGGCCGGTCCCGCGGAGGTGGAGGAGTACTGCCTGAAGCTCATCCGGGAAGTGGGCAAGAAGGGGCGCTTTATCCTCTCGTCGGGGTGCGAGGTTCCCTCCAACGCCAAGCCCGAGAACGTCAAGATGATGATCGACACAGCCAAGAAACACGGCTGGTATTAAACCGCCACCCAAAATGACGCACTGGTGCCAGGCACCAGGCGTGCAAAGCGCAACAATGGTGCCAGGCACCAGACGTGCAAAACGCAACAATGGTGCCAGGCTCCAAACGCAGGCGAAGATGAGCGCGGAGAAAGCGGCTATCACCGCCAACCCGGAGATCACGTCCGTGCTTCCCGGTCAACAGTTAATCCGCTCCGCTTTCACTTGAGTGATATAATTGCGCTCGCGACGAGGGCCATCAGGTCAGGGAAGTGAGAGATGAGGCACGTCCACCAGCGGCTAGACGAGGAGATAAGGAGCATCGGCGGCTACTACAAGGTGCTCGAGGAGGAACTCCTCGATTTCAACGGCAGGAAGGTGCTCTACGTTCTCAAGGGCGCGCACGTTGAAACATCATGCTGCGGTGAGGGTGGGGTAGGATACATATCGGTTCCCGGTTACGTCTCTTCCTGGAAGTCGTCCACCAACGAGGACGGACTGGCGGTCTCCGAGGTCGAGCGGGTGAGGGGCAAGGAGGTCCAGAGGCAGTTGCGCGGCATCCTCAAGAAGAAGTACCCGTACATCGACGTTATTGACTTCGAGTAGGCGGTGGTAAAAAATATATGAGGCATTTTCGGACGGTGCGCGAGCACCGCCCTGGAAAGTGAGATAGCGTAGTGGCGTAGGGCCAACCGAGTCAGGAAAGGGAGTGATTTTATGGTTGGGATCCGTTCATACGGAGGGTATATACCCCATTATCGGATGAACAGGATGGTCATCTTCGGGTCGATGGGCTGGATAAACCCGGCAAACATGCTGAACGCCCAGGGCGAGAAAGCCGTCGCTAACTTCGACGAGGACTCACTCACGATGGCGGTCGCGGCGGCCGTCGACTGCGTGGATGGCTTCGACCTGAGCGAGCTGGGGGGCGTCTATTTCGCCTCCACCACCGCGCCGTACAAGGAGCGGCTGAACGCCAACCTGGTGGCGGGCGCTCTGGGGACCGAGGAGACGATACGGACCGCCGATTTTGCCGGGGGCCTCAAGGCGGGGACCACCGCGCTTCTGGCCGCGATCGACGCGGTGGGCGCGGGCAACGCGAACGACGTCGTGGTCGCGGCGTCCGATTCCCGGCTGGGCAAGATGGGCAGCGCGCAGGAACTGATGTTCGGTGACGGAGGGGCGGCGTTCCTGGTCGGCGACCAGGATGTTATCGCCGAGTTCAAGGGCGCCTACTCCACCGGCCACGACTTCGTGGACCACTTCCGAGGCGCGGAGACCAAGTTTGACAGGCAGTGGGAGGACCGCTGGATACGGGACATGGGGTTCGGCAAGTTCATCCCCGAGGCGGTGGCCGGTCTCTGTGAGAAGTGCGGGGTGAAGGCGAGTGATTTCGACAAGGTCATCTACCCGTGCTACTACGGCAGAGCACGCAAGAACCTCAACAAGAAGATGGGGTTCGAGCCCGACAAGGTGATTGACAACCTGCAGGCGATAGTGGGCGACACCGGGGTGGCACAGTCCCTGGTAATGCTGTCCAAGGCGCTCCAGGAGTCGAAGGCCGGCGACAAGCTGCTGGTCATAAGCTACGGCAGCGGGTGTGACGCCCTGTACTTCGAGGTCACCGAGAACATCAAGAACCTTGCTCCCCGGATCGGGATCAACGGTTATCTCGCCAGGAAGGCGGAGCTGGACAGCTACACCAAGTACCTGGCCTGGCGCCACATGATACCGCTAGAGACCGGGCTTCGGGGCGAGGAGGACCACTGGACCCGCTGGTCGCTGGTCTGGCGCAAGGACAAGATGATCCTTGGGATGCAGGGGTCGAGGTGCAAGAAGTGCGGCACCCAGCAGTTCCCGGCCCAGAGGGTATGCGTGAGGCCCGACTGCGGGGCGCTTGATGAGATGGAACTGGTCTACCTCTCTGGAATGGGGGGCAAGATATTCACCTACACCTCCGACATGCTGGCGGCGTCCATCAACCCGCCGGCGTTGTACGGGACGGTTGACATCAACGGTGGCGGGCGGTTCGTGTTCGACTACACCGACTGCGTGCTGGATGACCTCGCGGTAGGAAAGCCGGTTGATTTCAGCTTCAGGATAAAGTTCTACGACAAGGAAAGAGACATAACCAACTACTTCTGGAAAGCGGTTCCGGTTGCTGGGGGGGTGGAATAGATGGCGGAAGGTATCAGGGACAAGGTCGTCATACTCGGGATGGGCTGCACCAAGTTCGGCGAACAGTGGGAGGCCAACTCCGAGGACCTGGCGATCGAATCGTTTAACGAATGCTTGAAGGACGCCAAGATAGAGAAGAAGGACGTTCAGGCCGCCTGGCTGGGCAGCCACATCGACGAGGTGAATATCGGCAAGGGTGGGAACTTCCTCGGCCTTACGTTGCACCTGCCGCTCATCCCAATCACCAGGACCGAGAACTTCTGCGCGTCGGGCACGGAAGCGTTCCGGGGGGCGGCGTACGGGGTGGCCAGCGGTGCCTACGATATTGCTCTGGCACTGGGGGTGGAGAAGCTGAAGGACACCGGATACGGCGGCCTTCCCGACTCGCCCGCGTTCGGCCAGATGGCCACCATGGTCATGCCCAACGCTACCGCGCCCGGGATGTTCGCCCAGATCGCGTCAGCGTACTCGGCCGAGCACGGGGTTTCGATGGAGCGGATCAAGGAGGCAATGGCCCACGTGTCCTGGAAGAGCCATCAGAACGGTTTGATGAACCCCAGGGCGCACCTCAGGAAGGCGGTGACCATCGAGCAGATAATGGGCTCTCCCATTATCGCCTACCCGCTCGGGCTGTTTGACTGCTGCGGCGTTAGCGACGGGTCGGCGGCGGCGATTGTCACCACCCCGGAGATAGCCAGGAAGATAAAGCCGAACGAGGACCTGGTGAAGGTCAAGGCGCTCCAGATATCGGTCAGCTCCGGCGAGGAGCAGATGTACACCGACTGGGACGGCGCGGGCATGCTCACCACCAAGATGGCCTCGAAGAAGGCCTACGAGGAGGCGGGCATCACCAACCCCCGCGAGGAGATAAGCATGATGGAGGTCCACGACTGCTTCTCGATCACCGAGCTGGCAACCATGGAGGATCTCGGAATATCAGCGCCGGGGAAGGCCACCGACGATATCCTGGACGGCTTCTTTGACCTTGACGGGCAGCTGCCGTGCCAGACCGACGGAGGGCTCAAGTGCTTCGGGCACCCGATAGGGGCGTCCGGTCTCAGGATGATCTACGAGATGTACAGCCAGTTGCTGAGAAGGTGGCCAGAGGAGCGCCTGGTCAAGGACCCCCACATTGCGCTGACCCACAACCTGGGTGGCGTTCCCAATCAGAACGTCTGCAGCATCGCGATAATGGGCCTTGACTGAGCCGGACCCAGGCAGAGAGAAAAAAGCGCCGCCGGAAACGGCGGCGCTTCTTATTCTGAAGGGAACATATTACAGAAGCTTCTTGGTGCGTCCCCCGATGCGCTCGTAGGCGAAATCGAACGGGATCTCGCCGGTCATGAAACGCTCGAGGTCATCACCGTTATACAGCTTCATAACTATCTGGCGCACCTTGGAGGTAACCAGGTCCAGGAGCTTCTTATTGATGGGCCTGTCGTAGAAATCGCCCAGGTCCAGGGGGAGGCCGATACGGCACTTTGCCCTCTTGTAGATGACCGACGAGTAGCCCTTGTCGCTCTTGGGGTGCTTGACCATCTTCTCCACTATCGGGCCGGGCACGGTGGGGAGCCGGCGCTCCCCGCTGCCGATTATCGCCACCGGTATCACCGGGGCGCGGGCCTTCAGAGCAAGCCGGGCGAACCCCGTCTTGAACGGGGTGATCTTTTCGGCCTTCCCGGGGTCAAAGATGGTCTCCCCGCCCTCGGGGAAGATGCCTACGATCTCGCCTTCGTCGAGGAGTTCCAGCCCGCGGTCAAGCTCCTCGGAGGATTTCTCACCGCCGGCAAGGGTCAGGGGGAACGCCCCGATCGCCCGGTGGAAGTGGCCGTACACCGGTACTTTGTACGACCAGGCGGCCGCCCCGAAGCTGATGTAGCGATTCCGGACGGAGTACCCGAGTATTATCGGGTCCATGGTTGAGCGGTGGTTGCACGCTATCACCGCGGCGCCGTTGTCGGGGACGTTCTCCTGCCCCTCTATCTTCAGGCGCAGATGGAACTTCATCATCGGGCCGATGAAGAAGCGGATCGCCTCGTAGGCAAGAAGCTGGTTGGTATCCATGGTTACCACTCCTCGATTTCACTTCACGTTGGATATCGAGCGCGTAAATAATACCACAGATGTTAGTGCCCGCACCTCACTCTTCCGCTTTCGTTCCGGCAAGATCAAACCGGTACTCCCGGTGGAGCAGGGTCCCCGAACGGAACACCGCCTCCACCGCCTCCACCGCCCTGATGTCCTTGAGCGGGTTGGACGAGAGGACCACGATGTCGGCGAGCTTCCCCGGCTCGATCGAGCCAAGCTCTCCCTCCATGTCCAGCAGGTGGGCGCCGTTGATGGTGGCGGACTTCAGGATGTCGGCCTTCGATATCCCGATCCAATCCATTATCTCCATCTCGGTGAACAGCGTACCGGGGAACGAGAGTGGTGTGCCCCCATCGTTTCCGCAACAGATACGGGCGCCGGCCTGGTACAGCTTGAGGATGTTGGGGGTCCCTGTAGCCAGGGCCTCTATCATCAACTGGTTGTCGAACAGCGACTTCGCGCCCAGGCTGTCGGCGGGAAAACCGTAGGTGTAAAGTTTTTCCAGCTTCAGGTTGGACCTGACCACCGCCTGCTCCGAGACGGTGGGGCAGGTGTAGCGCAGGAAATGCTCGCGGGCCAGCTGCATTGTCTCCACCAGCGGGTCCACCCGCGCGGGGTGGCCCTCGGGGGCGATGCCCAGCGCCATGATGACCGAGGCGGTGGGGGTAATGCAGTGGTCTCCCTTCATGAAGCGCTCAACGTCCTTGTCGGTAAGTCTCTTGTCGGTGGGGATGTGCTCCAGGTCATCGACACCCAGTTTCAGCGCCCGGCGGTAGCCGGCAAGCCGGGTCTGGTGGACCCCCACCCGCCTGCCCAGCCGGTGTGCCTCGTCCACCAGCGCCCTGACCGTCTCGTCGTCGAGTACCGGAAGCGGCTTCGCCCCGAAGAAAAGGGAGCGGTCGTCGAAGAATATCTTGATGAAGCGGGCGCCCTGCTCCACCGCCAGGCGGACCGCCTCACGCGCCGATTCGGGCCCCTTGACGTAGATGGCAACGTCCCCGAACCTGGCCGCCAGGCCGGGGTGCAACTGCCGGGCGAAATCCGGGTACCCCCCCTTCACCATGAGGGAAGGGCCGCAGGATATCACCCTGGGCCCCAGTATCTCCAGCGTCTCGGCCTTGTGCCCCAGCTCGCCCAGAACCCGCGGTAGCGACGAGGCGTCCCTGACGGTGGTGACACCGTGAATGGCGCACTCCTCCAGGTTGCGGACCGCCTGCCTCTTGAGCGAGAGCAAAAGGTCGAGCCCCACCATGGCCGCCCCCGGCATCAGGGCGTGGCAGTGGGCGTTTATTATCCCCGGCATGACGAAGAGCCCCCGGCAGTCGAACGTCCGGTCGGCTGTGACTTTATCCAGGTCTCGGGTAGCCACCACGTCGGTTATCTGGCCGTCCTTGAACAGGACCCCCTTCTCACGCAGCGTCTGCCCCCTCTTCACGTCGATGAGGTCGGCCCCCTTGAGCAGTACCGATTGTCCCCGCCCCGGTCTCCAGGCGTACGGCCTGGCGGCCGATGACAGGCCGGCTTTTACCGACCTCACCCGGGAAGCCATGTAGCCGGCGGCGGCCGCACCGGCAAGCGCGGCACCGGCCTTGAGCGTTCTTTCGAGAGCAATCCTGGTGTCTTCGGAAACCACGGTGACCTCCATGTTCTTGTTCCTATGAGGTCAATATTACCTTATAGACAGTACCGGAAGGCAACGGCGCGCCTTGCACTCCGGTCCCGGCTCTTGCTCCTCGTGGTGCTGTTGACAGAGGAGAGGGGTGTGGTTATACTGTGAGAGCCATATATGTTGTCATTATATGGATATATAAGTGGGGCTATTAGGTAACATAATAGTAATCGTTATCGTTGATACTGGCGACCGGTTGACAATCTATAGTGAATAACGCATACTTCTGCACCTTGTGTAAAAAGAGCATAGGAGTCGGCCTTGAAGATAATGTATCTGGACGAGAAGAAGAAGAGAGCGGTAACGAAAGCGTTGTCCCGGCACGGCACTGTTTTCCATGCCGTCGACATAGGCGACGCGTTGCCGCTTCTCCTGGAGAATGACTTTGACTACTACTTCGTCGACGCCGACACCACCCAGGCCCAATCGTTCCTGAAGCACCTGGAGCACGATCCGAATCTGGTCACCCCCCGGGCGGTTGTGCTCCTTACCAATAACGAGGATGAGGACTGCTCCGCCTGGAGGGTCGATACCTTTATTACCCATGGTCGTATCGGGCAGGACGTGCCTTACGTCTTCTCTCACCTGAGGGGTGAGGCGGCGGAACCCACGAAGGTCCTTACCATCGTACCCGGGAATGGTGCGGGAAGGGAGGACGCCCGCGGTCGATTGCGGGCGTTCGAGGGTCACTCCACGGGCGGTCACGCCAGCGGGAACGTGAAGCCGCCCGGTCCACGGCGGGACGCTCACCGCATGGACCTGGAGGATGCTGAAGGAGGTGCCTGTTCAAGGGGAGAGGAGGCCGCTCGCGATCGCGAACGGCTGGAGCGCGAGGGGCCTGTTACCGTTGGCGGGCGCTACCGGGCAGGCCGGTTCATGCTGCTGGCGGCGGTGTCACTGGTGCTGGCGCTGGGCGTTTGGGGTTTTGTCCGGGGCCCGCTGGGCGCCGATTCCGCGCGCGAACATCGGGGTTTCGAGGGCGCGGAGACGGTAGAGGCCGAGAGCCCACCGGTGGACGCAAGATCGGCGGCGCCTGAGAGCGGGAAGCCGGAGGAGGCTCCAGGGGAGGAGGAAGCCTTCGTTGAGGGCGAGGTAGAAGGCGTGAGAGATACCACCACGGATTCGGCCGGGGTCGACAGGCAGGCCCCCCCCGTAGAGACGACTGTGGCACCGGCGGAGAGCCCTTCCCCGGCACCGGTCGCGTCAGAGAACCATGCTCCGGTGGTCAGCATAAACGGGCCTTCGACGGTGAACCAGGGGCAGACAGTGACCTATACCGCTTCCGGGTCAGACCCCGACGGGGACCCGGTAACGCTCTCGTGGACCAGCCGGACGATCCAGTTCAACACCACCGATACGGTGACCCTTACCGTTACCGCAACCGATTCGCGCGGGGCATCGAGCTCCGCATCAAAGACCGTCCAGGTCATATAGAAGGGGAGAGGATAGAGAATGATCGGTGTAGCAAGCAGGAGAACGACCCTGATAAGCCTGGCGCTGGCAGCAGCTTTAACGCTTTCTGTGCTGCTGGCGGGCGGGGGGCCGGCGCGGGCGTACCCTGACGGTTGGACGGTAAACACCGTGGCCGGCCCCTACGCGGACGGCAACGCCACAAGCGTCAGCGTAGAGTCCTGGACCGATCACGTATGGATCGCCGGCAGGGGAGGGGTGGCCCCGGACGCTATATGGGTCCAGCACTCGAGCGACAAGGGGGCCAACTGGGAAGCGCCCTTCTACCTGGAGGACGGCACCTTTTTAACAGACGATCCGGTGGTTATAGCCGGCACCAACCGGGGGGACGGTACTCCCCGCGTGTTCGTCATATACAGCTCACAGCGGGACACCGGCAGATACAATACCTGGATCGCCCGCTCGGAGGACTACGGGGCCACCTGGGACGACTACGGCTCGAGGTGGCACACCACGGACACCAACTGTGACCGCATGAAGCACAGGGCGGACCACTTCCCCGGCTCTAACAACGTTGCCTGGGTCTGCCAGAGGTCGGTTGGGGCCTCCTACATCTGGGAGACCTTCTACGGGGGAAGGATACGGTCAGCAGCCGGGGACGTGCAGTACTACGGCAAAATGATAAGCCCCGAAGACGGCCTCCACTCCTACGAGCCCGACATAGCCTGCCTGCTCGAAGACGAAGCATACATTGTATGGACCAACGAGGGGGGAGGGGGATACTCCAGGGCCAATATCCGCTTCGCCTACACGGACAACTTTGGTAGCTCCTGGGGCAACCACGGCGCGGCCTCAGACATCGTGGGCTACGACCCCGACTACCGGCACTCCAACCCCAGGATAAAGTCGGTTGGCGACAAACCGGTTGTCCTCTGCTCGCTCGAGTACCCGGCGACCGGCTCCTGGTACGTCGGGAGATATTATTTTGATGGATTGTGGAAGCCGTTTAATACTGGTGACGCCAAGGTAGCCGATACCGGGACGGTGAGGCCGTACCCTTGCGTGAACGGCCAGTACGGGGCATACGAGAAGTACTTTTACCGCAACACGGAAGGGAAGCTCTCCTACCAGCACTCGGGGGGGACCACAACCGACTTATTCGGTGATACCCAGGTGTACGGCGGGAGCGGCCTTGGCAACTACTCGATAGACTGCAAGACCCACCACAGCGGGGCAGCCACCGTGGTTAGCGCCGCGGTGGGAGAAGACGGGAAGATATACTTTCGCCACACGGACGCTACCGCCCCCACGGGGTCAATAACGGAGCCTGCGGGCGACGTTTACTACAACGCAGATTTCCAGGTGAAATCACAGGCAACGGACGACTTCCCATGTACGGGGACGGATGTAGCGACTGGAGTCCAGTACTACAACGGTATAAAACAAGTCACGTACCAATACTCTACAAATGGAATAAACTGGAATCCGCTTCCATGCGTGGGGAGCAGTACTTCGTACACGCCACCGTACACCGTAGTCGCAGACGTTTCAGCAATTGGTGAGGAGACAATTAAGCTCAAGGCGATAGCGACAGACTCTGGGGGCGCTGTTGGCGAGGCGCAGTCTGTAGGGTGGGTGGTTATAGACTACACGGACCCGGTGACATCTGCCGCGTATGAGCCTCCAAACGGAAGCGGTTTTTACAGCAGCAGTGTGGAGGTTGAACTTGGTATTACCGATGTCAACCCCAAGGGCTGCTTTTACAGGATATATGAGGTAGGGGAACCGCCGGGGCCTTGGCAGGTTTACACCTCTCCTTTTACTGTGTCGGGCGACAACAATTGGCGCGTCCAGTACTACTCGGATGACCTATCTGGTAACAGCGATCCGACACATATCTTTACGGTGAATATCGACACTACTTTCCCGGTTACTTCGCTTTCCACTGATACAACACCAAACGCAAACGGTTGGAGAAACGCTAATACCCAGGTGTCGTTGATCGTTGACGAAATAAACTTCGATTTCACAAAGTACAGGATAAACGCAGGTACATGGCAAACTTACGGAAGTCCCTTCCTGCTCGAAAATGGCGTCTACAATGTTGAGTATTACTCGCATGACCTGGCTGGTAACGAAGAAGCCCACAAAAGCGGCATTGTAAGGGTGGACACAGTCGACCCGGTGACAAGCCTTGGCACTGATACAACACCAAACGGGGCGGGTTGGAGGGATTCCAACACTGCTGTGACGCTTACGCCTTCCGATGTGACTTCTGGCACGGACGATACAAGATACACTGTTAATGGTGGGAGCGAACAGGTTTACTCTTCCTCTTTTATTCTTGAGGATGGTATATGGAACGTGGAGTATTGGTCTGTGGACCTGGCTGGTAACGAAGAAGCCCACAAAAGCGGCATTGTAAGGGTGGACACAGTCGACACGGTGACAAGCCTTGGCACTGATACAACACCAAACGCAAACGGTTGGAGAAACGAAGATACGGAAATAATCTTATCTCCATCGGATACTCTTTCCGGTCCAGACCAGACCAAATACAGGATCCGTAATGGAGAAGACACTTGGGGAACGTGGCAGACTTTTATCTTGCCACTTGATTTTTCAGACGGAGAATGGGATGTCGAGTATTATTCCACTGACTTTGCTAATAATGAGGAATCTCACAAGACGGGTACAGTAAGAATAGATACAGAGAACCCAGAGGTATCTTTTGATACCAATACCACTCCTAACTCTAATAATTGGAGAAACAAGACTACCGTCGTAACTCTTAGTTGTAACGATTCAAACCCGGATGAATTAACGTATAATATCGTGAACAGAGATAGTTCATTGCGCGCCAGCAACTGGACGAATTATTATTGCCCCTTTGATGTTCCTGATGGCAAATGGGAAGTTAAATATTATTCTATAGACAAAGCGGGCAACGATAGTACTGTTGGTTTCATTGACTTGAACGTGGACACTTACGCACCAACTTGTGTGGTTTTGAAACCTGAAAGAGATTCAGTTCAAACCGGCTTTACCTCCGAACAGATGTGTGAAGTCGTTGGTCTAGCAAACGACGAAAATGGAATAGATTATCAGAGATTAACTGTTGAAAATAAGATAGTAAAAGAACAGAATAAAGCGGGGGAAATGTCCTACATTTGGGATGTCGGCAAGGTGGGAGAAGGGGTGTACGAGATAATAGTTGAAGCTGTTGACCCCGCCGATAACAGTTCTTCTTCAACCAAGAATGTTTCTTTAGGAAATTATTGTAGGGACTGGTACTTCGCCGAGGGGAACACTTTATCGGAGTTTGACCAGTTTTTCTGTATCCAAAACCCTGGTGACCATACAGCAAATGTTAGCTTTAATTTTATGCTGGAAACAGGAGAAACCGTGACACACGATGTCGTAATAGGACCACAAACACGTTCCACTTACAATATAAAGGAATTCGTAGAGGAAGGACATCACGTTTCAACGCACATAAAAAGCGACGACCAGGCGATAATCGCCGAAAGACCCATGTATTTCAACTACAAAAACTCTCAAGGAACTCAATGGAAGGGTGGACACATTGCTATGGGCCTTAATTCCCTCCAGAAAGAGTTCTACTTTGCTGAAGGGACGACCCGCAGAAATGATACAGACGGAATATTCGACGAATGGCTTACTATACAAAACCCATCTGATGACATCGCCAACGTGAAGATAATCTATATGCTAGGAACGGGAGATAATATCGAAAAAGAATATCAGGTAATTCCTCATTCTCGCTCTACGGTTAACGTTCCCAACGACGTTGGCTTGCAACAGGATGTAAGCACCAAAATAGAAAGTGATGTTCCAATAGCAGCAGAGCGGCCTATGTACTTCAACTATCACGGTTTTGCAGAAGAAGGACACAATGTTGTGGGAATACCTTCACCTTCTAAAACCTGGTATTTTGCCGAAGGTTCTACTCAGGCAGGCTTTGAAGAGTGGATTACCATACAGAACCCCAACAATGAGGACGCTAAACTGAAGTTCAAATACATGACTTCCACGGGCGAGATAATAGAAAAAGAAAAAGAAGTCCCAAAGAGGTCTCGTCATACCGTTGATGTACCGTTGGACGCCGGCAAAGGCAAAGATATATCTGTGGAGATAGCTTCTGATGTACCCGTGGTCTGTGAACGTCCTATGTATTTCAATTACAAAGGGAAGTGGAGAGGTGGTAGTAATGTCATGGGTGCTACAACCTTGTCGGACACATTTTACATAGCAGAAGGCGCGACCATAGAAAACTTTGACACCTACTACACGGCGGCCAATCCATCTGGGGACAGGGTAGATATTACTATAAAATATATGTTCGGTGACGGAGAAACCGAAGAAAAAATGTATACTCTTGAAGCTCATTCTCGATTGACCATAAACGTTAATAGTGAAATTGGTGGAGGGAAAGACGTGTCTTCAGAAATAACAACATCAGATGGTTCAAAGATTATGGTTGAACGTCCGATGTACTTTGACTATCACGGTATGAGTGGTGGACACGTAGTAAATGCTTATGGGGTTAATTAAAGCGGAAAGGATATAAGATGATCGGTGTAGCAAGCAGGAGAACGACCCTGATAAGCCTGGCGCTGGCGGTTGCCATCGCGCTTTCCCTGGTGCTCGCGGCGGGGGGGCAGCAAGCGAGGGCGTACCCTGACGGTTGGACGGTTCAGAGCAAGTTCGGACCGGACACCGGCACTATCTCGAGCGTCAGCATGGACGCCTGGGCGGATCATGTCTGGGTAGCCTGGCGGGGAGGGCCCTCAGAACACGCTATAGGAGTTCAGACCTCAACCGACAAGGGTGCCACCTGGTCAATCCCCTTCTACCTTGAGGACGGCACTGTCTCCACTGATGAGCCATTCGTGATACAGGGCACCAACCGTGGGGACGGCACTCCCCGCGTGCATGTCATATATAGCTCAAAGCGCGACACTGTCAGATACAACACTTGGATAGCCCGCTCGGAGGACTACGGGGCCACCTGGAACGATTACGCGGCCAGGTGGCACACCGCCGATACGACCTGCGACCGCTTGAATCACAAGGCGGACCGTTTCCCGGGCTCTAACAACGTCGGTTGGATCTGTGAGAGGTCGGTTGGGGCTTCCTACATCTGGGAGACCTTCTACGGTGGGCGCATCAAGAGTGATGGAACGGTGCAGTACTACGGCAAAATGGTGAGCCCCGAAGACGGCCTTCACTCCTACGAGCCCGACATAGCCTGCCACGGCTTCGACGAGGCTGTGGTTGTCTGGACCAACGAGGGGGGAGGGGGGTACTGGAGAGCCAATATCCGCTATCAGTACACAAACGACTACGGGCTCAACTGGGGTCTCTACGATGGAGGGGCATCCTCTATCGTGGGATACCACCCAGACTACCGTCATTCCAACCCCTGCATAGATTGGGACACCAACAACCCAGTCCTTGTTTGCTCGCTCGAGGACCCGGATGGTGGAACGGACCAATGGCGGGTGAACCGGTACTACTTCGTTTTTGGGACTGATGAGTGGCGGCCTACAGACGTTGAACTTGCCAATCTGTTCGACACTGAGACAGTAAGACCTTATCCACACGTTTACGGCCCCATGAATTATGAGCACATGTTCTACAGAAGGCCAACGGGATATTTAGGTTACGGTGATAACGACCGGGCAGAGATAAACAACACCTTCCTGGGCGCTAAGACAATATTGGGCTCCATGAACGCGATCTCCTGCCCGGGCCAACATGCCGACAGGTGCGTTGCGGCCCTGACCCAGGACGGTGAGGGGCACTTCAGGCGGCAGGACAACGTGCCCCCGCCCACGGCGGCAATAACAAAGCCCGACCCCGGGGAGGGCACACTGTACTTCAACTCCGACTTCGAGGTCAACGCAACAGCGATCGACGATTTTGTGAAGACGGCAGCGGAACTGGCAACCGGCAGCGAGATCCACAGCGGCATAGCCTCTGTCGCCTACAAGTACTCCGAGAACGGCTCCACATGGACAGACCTCCCAACAACCGGAGGAGGAAGCGTATCTTACGCGCCACCTTACACGAAAACGGCTAAGGCGGCCGACCTTGACCAAAAGAGATTCAAGATCAAGATGATTGCTACCGACTCCGCGGGCAACACGTCCGAGACCGAGACGAACGGATCGGTGGCGGTTGACACGAAGATGCCTGATACCACGATAGCCGTGTCCGGCAAGGCGGGGGACAACGGCTTCTATGTGTCGCACCCGTCGGTCACCATCACATCGAGCGACCCTAACGTGGACAAGATCGAGTACCGCCTTACGGATAACTTCAACGGTGCGGCGAGCGGCAACTGGACCACCTACGGAAAGCCGTTTACCTTGAATGACGGGATATGGGAGGTCGAGTACTACAGCGAGGACAAGGCGGGCAACGTGGAAGCCGCAAAGAAACAGATGGTCAAGGTTGATACCATAGCCCCGGCGTGCGCCATCGAGAGGCCGGACCGTGACTTTATCGAGATCGGCTTCGAGGATGACCAGGAGTACCGCCTTACCGGATCCTCCACCGATTCCAACGGTGTAGCCCGGGCCGCGTTCCGCATAAACGGCGACGAAGTATATGGCACAAAGACTAACTTCAACATGGCCTACGTGTGGCAGCTCCCGACCCTCGAGGACGCCGGCACCTATGAGATAGCGATAGTCGCAAAGGATATGGCCGGGAACGTCGGAAGCACCAGCAAGAACGTGGTCCTGGATAACTTCTGCAAGGACTGGTTTTTCGCCGAGGGGAACACGCTGCCCAATTTCGACGAGTACATATGCCTCCAGAACCCGGGCGATAATAACGCCGACGTGGTGATCGGGTTCCACCTGGAGACCGGCGAGGTAATCGTCAAGAACTTCTCCCTTCCCGCCCACTCACGGCAGACCGTTGTGGTCAAGGACCATGTGCCCGAGGGCAACCACGTTTCCGCCCACGTTCACTGTGACAGCCAGGCGATAGTCGCCGAGCGCCCCATGTACTTCAACTACCGGGACAAGTGGGCCGGGGGACACAACGAGAAGGGCATAAACGCCCCGCAGAAGAACTGGTACTTCGCCGAAGGCACTACCCGCAAGAACGCAAGCGACGGAGAGTTCGAACAGTGGTTATGCCTGCAGAACCCGACTGATGCCACCGCGACGGTCAAGATAACCTACATGACCGGTACCGGCGACAACATCATCAAGCATTACCAGGTAGGGCCGCACTCGAGGAAGACGGTTGACGTCTACCTGGACGTGGGGCTCGACCAGGACGTATCAACCATGATCGAATCCGACACAGGCATATGCGCGGAGAGGCCCCAGTACTCAAACTACCACCGGTTCGCCCCCGGGGGGCATGTCGTAAGCGGCGTCAGCTCGCCGCTCTCCGAGTGGTACTTCGCCGAAGGGTCCACCAGGCAGGGGTTCCAGGAGTGGCTGACCATCCAGAACCCCAACACCGTGGAAGCCAACATATCGATCAGGTACATGACCGGCGGCGAGGCCGGCTCGGAGACCGGCCAGGTCATCACCACCAGCCGGGTGGTGGCCCCCAGGAGCAGGGACACGGTCAAGGTGGCCGATGACGTCGGCGACAACCGGGACGTGTCCATCGAGCTCGAATCCGACGTTCCGGTGGTGGCCGAGCGGCCCATGTACTTCTCCTACGGGGAGGGCGCCTGGACCGGCGGGCACGACGTCATGGGGGTCTCCCGCGCTGCTACCGAGTACTACATGGCGGAAGGCACCACCAGGGACGGGTACGACACCTGGTTCACCATCCAGAACCCCGGCGATCACGTCACCAACGTGCAGATAGACCTCATGTACCCCGATGGGAAGGTCCAGACCAGGACACTGTACGTCAACCCCCATACCAGGGTGACCCTGAGCGTCGATGACATGGTTGACGGACCCTGCGATGTCGCCGCCACCATCAAGGCGGGGAGCCCCATCGTGGTCGAGCGCCCCATGTACTTCAACTACCACGGCTGGACCGGCGGCCACAACACCAGCGGCTACGGCATCGACTGACAATTCGCCACCCAAACGGGGACTGGCCCCGAAGGTGTCGTTCGTCTTTACACTCAAACACATCTCCAGAATGCACCGAAGGGGCCTGTCCCCTCTGTACACAACTCACTTTCCCCACCCATCACCGCACCTCCCGTCGTAATTTCTGATCTCGCGTTTCTCCGGCATCAGCTCCACCGAGCAGCAGGGCTTCAGTCAGCCCGAGAGCCCTGGTGTACTGCTG
>Ga0180015_1000222_pt1 | contig 17030 bp, 10 predicted proteins | sample KR13_S2_MetaG_FD_116508 | JGI IMG/M metagenome (GOLD analysis project Ga0180015, IMG submission 116508) | Groundwater microbial communities from the Olkiluoto Island deep subsurface site, Finland - KR13_S2_MetaG | ecosystem: Environmental > Aquatic > Deep subsurface > Groundwater | place...
GCAAGGCGATTGCCGATGAGCATCATGTTCCGATCGCCAATGTTCTCCTGGCCTGCACGCATACGCATTCTGGTCCCGCTTCTGAATTCCTGCGCGGTTTTGGGGAAATTGCGCCCGAATACGTTCGGCGCCTTCCGGAATTAACCGTGGCGGCGGCGCGCCACGCGGCGCTTGATCGCGGTCCATGCATAATGAGAATGGGGTCGGAAGAGGCGGCCCCCATCGGGTATAATCGCCGTTTTAAATCATTTCATCCTATCAATCCGAATATTGCCGCCGTGATATTTGAGCGGAAGCATTTTCCGATTAGTCTGTGCGCGTATGCCTGCCATGCGGTAACACTGGGCTTGAGCACGGCCGTCTCGGCCGACTGGCCGGGGGCTGTTGTCAAAGCCATGGAGATGGATGGATATCGCTGTGTCTGTTTCCAGGGCTTTTGCGGCGACATTGATCCCGTCTGTAACAAGACCAAGTGGGGATCGGGCACATCGGCAGAGTTGGATTTATACGGCATGATTTTAAAACATCATTTGTTGAATATTGCGCGCAACGGTCAGCCGATAAAATCGGCCGCCCTGACGGCAGTTGAAACAAGAATCTCCCTTCCGTTGGAAGTTCCGCCGGATAAGACAGCGATAGATAGTGAATACAGGGCAATGCTTTCCCAGGAAAGCAAAGAAGCTTTTAAGAAATTTGCGGATGAATGGCGTAAAGCCGCGCATGAGGAATTTGACGGTTTGCACCAGCATCCATATCGGGATAATATTCCGATCCAGGTCATGCGGCTGAACGGAATGAATCTGATCGCGCTGCCGGCCGAGGTGTTTTGCGAATACGGACTTAAACTGCGCCCGCAATTTTCACCCCTGCTGACTATCGGCTATGCCAACGGCAACACCGGTTATTGGCCCGCGAAAACTGCCTATGATAATCAGGCTGATTATGCCGCTTATGAGGCGCCGAAAATATACGATGTTTTCCCGTTCGCCTCATCATTGGAAGACACAATACTGAATGTTTGCAGAAAAATTATAAAGTAACTGGAGTCATAATTGTTAATTGTTGTATCAAGGAGGAGTACGCTCTGTCATGTCCGCAAAGGAAGTTTGTTGGTTGTCTCTGTTGAAGATAAATGATCAAAGCCAGTCGAACAGGAGAAGTCTATGAATGCATGTCAATTTAAGCAATTATTTCCATTGGGATCCCATTTGTGCCGCGAGCCGATGCCGCCCATGTTGGAACTCAAGAAGGATATGGAAAATCTGAAGCGCCATGGCTTCAATCTGATCAAACTCCAGGAACACTGGATGATTGACGAGCCGTTGGAGGGTCAATACGATTTCTCCCGTTATGAAGCTTTGATTGAACATGCGGCCCGGCTGGATTTAGGCGTGTATCTGGGCCTTACCTGTGAACAGGCGCCGGCCTGGTTGTGGCAAAAACACCAGGATTGCCGCATGGTCGGCCAGAATGGTCTGCCCATGGCCTACGAAGCGCAGACCACCATGCCGGCCGACGGTAAACCTGGTCCGTGTTATGATCATCCCGGCGCCATGGCCGATCAGCTCCGGTTCATCCGGCAACTGGTGCAAACGCTGGGGCGTTATGAAAACGTCGTGATCTGGAACACATGGCAGGAAATCGGGTACTGGTCGGTCGCTTTTGCCGGGCAGGCGGTATGTTATTGTCCGCATACCCTGAAGGCGTTTCGCGACTGGCTTAAGGAAATGCACGCCAATGATCTTGACGCGCTCAACCGGGCCTGGAACACACGTTATGCCGATTGGTCGGTCATTGCCCCGGATCGCTGTGTTATGAAGCAGTCCGTGGCCGTGAACGTGGCTTGGCAGTATTTCCTCGACAACGAACGCCTGGCCCGCATTTTACGCTCCCGGGCGGCGGCCATTTACGAGACCGACCCACTGAAGCGCCCGGTCTTTGCCCACAAGGGCGGACCAATCATCGGCGCCGGGCAGGACTGGACTTATGCCCGCTGTCAGGATTTCTTGGGTTCCTCCTGCTATCCGGCCTGGGGTTCCGCGCTCTATCATGGGGTGAAACCCGATGAGCCGCACGAGGCGCTGTTGGGCGAACTCTACAAGGTGGCGCAGAACTTCGATTACATTCGCTCCTGCAATCGGCGTGGCGCGCCGGTCTGGGCCGCCGAGTTCCAGGGCGGACCGGTCAGTACTGGGTTCCATAAGGGCCGTGTGCCGTTTCCGGAAGACATCCGGCGCTGGATGCTGACGGCAGTCGGATCGGGGGTGTCTGCCATTTCGTTTTGGGTAACGCGAGCCGAGATCATGGCTCATGAGTTAAACGGCTTCAGCCTGCTTGACAGCGAGGGCGATACAACCCCGCGCTTCGAAGAAGCGGGGCGGATCGGCCAGGCGCTCAATCACCACGCCGATTTGTTTGGCAAGCCTTCATGGCCCGGTGCGGAGGTCGGTATTCTGATTAACGAATGGAATTATCAGTTCTGCGCCACGATGAACCAGGGCGGGGGAAACCTGCGCATGAGCGTCCAAGGCTGGCATCGCATCCTGTGGGAGGCGGGGATTCCCATGGATTTTGTCGAAGTCTCGGAACTGGATGAGTCTTGCATCTCAAAATACAAGACATTGATTTTTCCGTTTCCTCTGTCGCTCTCCGAGAGCTTGGCGCGCAAACTGGTTCATTATGTTGAGCAGGGCGGCATCCTGATCAGCGAGGCCGCGCCGGGGCGCATCGACGAATACGCTTTTTGTAACCGGGGGGAACTTTCGCCGGTCATGCGCGAACTCTTTGGCGTGCGCCAGCAAAGCTTTACCATGGTGCGTGAGCCGGATGGCGGGACCTGCTGGTCGCCCACACCGCGGACCTGGGGCGAGTATCTGGATGCCGCCATGCTGGAGGGTACAGGACTTCTGGCCGGCCATCGGTTGCGGGCCAACGTCTATATCGAAACCTTTGCCGTTCAGCAGGGGGAGCCCTGCCTGTTATATGGGCGCAACGCAGTCGGTGTGTGGCGCAAGGCGGGGCAGGGGGTAGCCATTCTCCTGGGCACCTATGTGGGCCATAACGGCGTGGCCTACCGTGACGACGAAACGCGCGCCTGCATTACGGCGCTCCTGCAAAAATGCGGCGTGACCAGCGCGCACCAGGGGAAGTTGATCCTGCGCAAGCGGGCGATTCCCGGCAAGGAAGCGTGGCTGTTGACCAACCTAGGCGAGTTGCCCGTGCAAGAATCGATTTCGGTGGCCGGCTGGCGGACTGTGGAGGATCTGCTGGGCGAGCCGTTGTCCCGCAAGGGAGACGATATTACATTGACCGTTAACAGTTTGGATGTCCGCGCGTTGATAGTTTCGCAATGATACAGATAATCACAACAACAAATAGGAGGAAACAGAACATGGCAGGAAAATTCAAATTCTCATTCGGTCCGTGGAACATTCATGAGGGCGCCGATCCGTTCGGGCCGACCGTGCGCAAGAGCATTGTCTTTAACCGAAAATTAGCGTTCTACAAGAAACTGGGATTCGACGGCGTTCAATTCCATGATGACGATGCGGTGCCGGACATGAACCGGCTCACTCCGGAACAAATCGTCAAGAAGGCCGGCGCCGTGAAACGCGCGCTGGACGTGCAGGGCCTCACAGCGGAATTCGTGGCGCCGCGCCTTTGGGAGGATCCGCGCACTGTGGATGGCGGCTATACGTCCAACGATCCCAAATGTCGCGCCTATGCCTTGGAACGCAGTAAGCGCTGTGTGGACATTGCCAATGCGCTGGGTACGAACCTGATTGTGCTGTGGCTGGCCCGCGAGGGGACCTATATCCGCGAGGCGAAAGACAGCGCCTGGGCGACCGACCGCATTCTCGATGCTCTGAATGTCATGCTGGCCTATGACCGGAACATCCGCATTGCAATCGAACCGAAACCCAACGAGCCCATGGATCATACCTATATTCCAACGACCGGGCATGCCATTGCCCTTGGATTCCGCAGTATTGATCCAGTGCGCGTGGGAGTGAATATCGAGAGCGCCCACGCCATCCTGGCTGGCCTGGATCCCTCGGACGAAATGGGCTTTGCCCTGTCTTTCGACAAGCTGTGGACCGTGCATCTGAACGACCAGAACGGCTTAAAATTCGATCAGGATAAAACCTTTGGGGCCGTGGACCTGCGCCGGGCGTTCAACCAGGTGCGCATCCTGGACCGGCACAACTATGGAGCGAATGGGGAATTTGTCGGCCTGGATGTCAAGGCCATGCGCACACAGAAAGATGATGTCGCGACAAAACATTTACAAAACAGCCGTGCGATCTTCCTGCGTCTTCTTGAGATTTCACGAAGTCTGAAAGAAGACAAGTTGCAGGTAATGATCAAAGCGCGGGACTACGAGGAACTGGAAATATACATTGTCAATCGGCTGTTAGGGAAACGATAACAAGTGGTCACGGTAATGCCTCAGTCACGAGGGGGGACGCTCGTAGCGGCGCCGCTTCCGGCGCCGTCGGAACGCGAAGGCGTTCCGCTACGTCCCCCCGTAACTGCCCCATTACTGGTCACGAGAAAATGCGACGATGGCCGCCGTAGAACCTGCCTGTGCGAATGCACAGATAGGCAAGTGCCGGATAGGAACAGAAAGGGCGCATAAGGTATGAGCGGACGAAACAACTCATGCGGACAGTCGGGTTGTTGCGCCGGCGGGAAGATCTTGACCGCTCCTGCTTACACTTCGGCAAATCCGTCCGGCACGGTCCCGTGCGGACGGCTTCGAGAGGTATTGGAAGTGGTGGAACAGGGGTGGACGCGCCGGATGATTCACGCTGATCACCCGGTCTACAGTGCCCGCATCGAATGGGAACGCAACTGGGAGGCCCCGGGGGTGGCGTATGATGGAAACCACTTGGGGATGTACATCTTGCGTGGGCTCGGCAAGCTGGCCTGGCTGTTGCCGGACTCGGAAACGGCACGGTACTTTCGTGGCACGGTGTTGCCGCGCCTGCTCGCCTCCCAGGATCCGGACGGATACATGGGAGCCCGCGATGCGGGGGACCATCACGGCCCGTGCTGGGAACTGATCGCCGAATCCGACATGCTGGAGACGTTGCTGTTCGAGTACCGTGTGACGGGGGATGCAGCCATCAGAGAGGCGGCCCGGCGGTTGAGCGAGTTTCTGGTAACCGATGCCGCCTACATGGGCGGCATCGGTTACCCGAGCATGCCGTCCACGGTTCCGGGCACGCGTTGGGACCATCCGAAAGCGCTGTTTCGTGGAATGCTGATGGCGGCGCATGCGTTGACTGGCGACGCGCGCATTCCGACACGATTGCGCATCTGCTACGGACACATACGGGAGGCAATCCGGACGCAACTGGAGACATCGGGGACCGAGGAGCACTGGTCGAGCGGACATATGAACGATATCTCGCATGCCATCCAAGCGCCTGCCGTCATGTTGCTGTTGACTGCCGACCCGGACGACTTGGCGATGGCGATTCGCGGCGCCGAACGAGTTATGGAGATTGCCGGACAAGTCTCCGGCTATCCGGTGGGATGGGAGGCATACGAAGCGAAAGATCCGCGCAAGACGACCGAACACTGCAACTTCATCGAGTGGCCGACGGCCTGCCGGACGCTGTTCAACGTAACCGGCCAGGTGCGGTTTGCGGACTGGGCCGAGCGCGCCCTCTACAACGGATATTGGGGCAGCAAGACTAAAGACGGCGTGGCACTTCAATATCAATCGGCGCCGAATCAGCTTGTCCTCGCCCCATGGATGCGCACGACGCGTGATGGGGACAAGTATGGTGTCAATCACGGATGGTTCGACATGCAGCACGGTCCGGGTTGCTGCAATGTTTTTTCGGCTGAGGCGTTCCCTCGGCATGTCGAACACGCGGTGGCGCGAGGACAGTCGGGCGGGGTAGCCGTAGTGTACTACATGCCTTGCCAGTTCATGGCGCCGATGGAAGACAGCAACCGCCTGGAACTGATTATGGATACCGACTATCCTTTCGATGATCGTGTGCGCTTGGAGCTGCGGCTCGCGCAAGCGGCGCGGTTCCCGTTGGAGTTGCGGATTCCGACTTGGGCGCGGGGCGCGGTCGTGACGGTTAATGGATCTGCATTGGATGTCGTCGTGCAGACCGGGAGTATGCTGAAGGTCGATCGCGAGTGGAAATCCGGCGACCTCGTGGAGATTGCGTTTGATTTCCCGCTGCAACTTGTCTGGCACCATGAAGAAGGTTGCGTGCCCGGCGCGGCCATTCAGCGTGGTCCTCTCGTGTTTGCGTTGCCGGTCTCGGCACGGTGGGAGTTCGCGGGCGAAGGGCAGATCGGACCGGACAACATCCGGGAGCGTTGGCATCTCTTTCCGGCGGCGGGTTCCTTATGGAATGCGGCGTTGGACGTCGATCCAAGGAATCCGGAGCATTCCTGCCGTCTGGTCCGCATGGCGAACCCAGGCTTGAAAAAGGCATGGCAGTATGCCCCGGTCGGGTTGCAGGTGCGCGGCCGCCGTGTGACCAACTGGGGGCTTGCGGGTACTCCGGAAAGGCCGGAAACACCGCCGATGCCCGCTGCGGGCATGCTTGAGATCGACGATACTCCTGTGGACCTAACCCTGTTGCCGATGGGTTGCACGGAGTTGCGTATGACGTGCCTGCCGTTTGTGGAAAGGTGAGTAGAGAGAAAGGAAGATACCTATGAAGAAACGTGATGATAATTGTCTACTGCGTAAGAAACCCTTGCCCTTTGAGTTCCCTGGCGCCAACTGGTTCGACCGTCAGGAAGAACGGGCCGCGTTGCGCGTTATCAGGGCCAAGAGCCCCTTCCGGTATTATGGGCCAAAATGCGGGTTCGAGGTGGATCGCTTGGAAGATGAGTTTGCCAGGGTCAACGGTGTGAAACACGCCTTGGCTGTCAGCAGCGGCACCCAGGCCCTGGCCACGGCCATGGCGGCTCTGGGCATTGGGCCGGGCGCCGAGGTTATCGTGCCGGCCTACATGTGGATCGCCATCGTTGCCAGTATCGTGCGGCTGGGCGCTATCCCGGTTTTGGCGGACATTGACGATTCGTTCACCCTCGACCCGCGACGGCTGGAGCAGCGCATTACCCGGCGCACGCGCTTGATCGTGGGGGTCCACATGAGCGGCGCGCCGGCCGATATGGCGGCCATCCTGAAGGTGGCCCGCAGACACAAGATTCCCGTCCTCGAAGATTGCGCCCAGTGCAACGGCGGCTCATTCCGGGGCCGACAAGTCGGATCCATGGGCACGCTGGGCATCTTCAGCTTTCAACTCAACAAGAACATGACCACCGGCGAAGGAGGGATGCTGGTTACAAATTCGACGCATCTGTTCCGCCGCGCCTCGGCGATTCATGATCTCGGCTATCCGCGGATCGGCGGACGTCTGGTCATGGAAAACGGACCCTATGCCCTGTGGGGATTCGGAGGCCGGCTCAACGAAATTGCCGGCGCCATCGGCCGCGTTCAGTTGAAAAAACTGCCGCTTGTTGTCGCGGCGATGCGCAAGGCCAAGGCTCAAATCAAGAAAGGCGTTGCCGATATCCAGGGATTGACCTTCCGGCGTTTGAACGATACGCGGGGCGACACTGCCGCCTTCCTGATCATGATGCTTCCGGACGCGGGCCGGGCCGGGAAGTTTGCCAAGGCTCTCAATGCTGACAATATTTTTGCCGGCATGTCGCCAACCCTGCGCGTCGCCGATTTTGGGATGCACGTCTATTTCAACATCCACTCACTCGTGGAGAAGCACAGCAACAGTCCGGACGGTTTCCCATGGACTCTGCCGGCCAACAAACATAGCGTATATAGCTATACCAAGGGAGCGCTGCCGGTTTCGGACGCCCTGATGGAGCGCAGTGTGATCATGCCGATCCCTTCGGTCATGACCGGGCAGGATATTCAAGATACCATCAGTGCAATTCGCAAGGCTGCCGCACAACTGCTGTAATGTGTTTGAACAAGCGGGGTGATAACAACTTTGGGTCCGGAACATCTGCCACGGATTTGATCATTATGAGCGCAATGATATGTTTCAAAGATATCAGTCCGACCGTCTTCCTGCGCCGGCGGGGGACTCGGCTGGAACAGCTGGCGCAGGTGACGCTCGTCAATGTCGGGCCGGCATGCCGGGGCACGCTGTCGGTCGAAGGGCCCGGCGGCAAAATCATTGCCACGGCTTCGGTTAGCCTGACCGCGGGCGAAACCACCGTGGATGTGTTCGTGCCGGAACTCAAGGCGCCGGCGCAATTGGTTTTTTCCGTCAAGACAAATGAAGGTGAACCGGTTTGCCGGGAGTTGACCTGGTTGCCGCCGCGGCGCTGGGTGGTGCACGTGGTCCATCTTTCGCATCATGATGTTGGCTACACCGATCTTGCCTCCCGTGTCATCGCCGAACACGATGTCTGGCTGGATCAGGCGCTGGAGATGGCAGAGGCCACCCGCAGGTATCCGGACGAAGCCCGATTCCGGATTGTAGTGGAGCAGGCCTGGTCCATTGACCATTATCTCCGTCATGCCTCTGCGGCGCGGCGCGCGCGCATGCTGAAGCTTATTCGTGCCGGGCAGGTGGAGGTGACCGCCTTATTCGGCAACATGATCACCGAGTTATGCGGCAGCGAAACCCTGGCGCGTTGTGTCTATCCGGCGTTTCGATTACAGCGCGATTTCGGCATTCCGATCATCTCGGCGGAACATAACGACATTCCCGGTTTTTCATGGGGCCTTAGTCAAGTCCTGACCGAAGCCGGTGTTCGGATTTTCTGTCCCGGTCTGCCGCTCTATTATTCCTGGGGAGGCGGGAACCGGCCCTCATTCTGGGATGAGGAACGCATTTTTGGCTATCGAGGCATGCCGGGGTTATTCTGGTGGGAGGCCCCAAGCGGCAAGCGAGTTCTCTTCTGGAGCAATAACCAGGGATGCGGCGGAGACTGTCACGGTTCGCTCCCGGGTTTGCCCGGACGTTTGCGTGAGTTGGCGGAAAACGGCTATCCCTACGCTATCCTCCGTTGGCCGGTCAGCGGCGGAGCCCGGGATAATTCCCCGTATATCGGCGATTATGCCGATACGATCCGCGACTGGAACCGCCGCTGGGCCTATCCGCATCTCGTGAGCAGTACCAATGCCCGTTTTTTCACCGATCTCAGCCGCCGGATTGATTTCAACACGCTGCGGGTGTGGCGCGGCGATGTTCCCGGACAGGATTACCCGGTCGGCGCTATTTCCACGGCGGGGCCAACGGCCGTTAATCGTCATAACCATTCCGGAATGGTTGCGGCCGAAACGCTGGCGATTCTGGCGACCATTCATGCCGGTCATGCCTATCCGCAAGCCCCACTGCGTGACGCGGTGGAGGAAATTCTCTGGCACGATGAGCACACATGGGGCTACCATTTTCCCTGCGGACCTGCGGCGTGCGCTTCAGAACTGGAGAAGGCGGTCCATGCGCACCGTGCCGCGGCGTTGATCCATGAAGTCTCCACCAAGGCGATGGCTCGGATTGCCGATGCTATGCGCCTGACTACCGACGGCATTCACCTGGTGGTTTTCAATCCTCTGGCCCAGGAGCGGACAGGTTTTGCCGCAACGCCGTTGCGTCAGATTGACAACTGCGGCAGTGAAATGATTCCAGTGTCGGCGGAGAAGTATCCGCAGAAAGGCGGCTACCTGCGCGGCGTGATCCTGAATACCCGTTGGCCGGTCCATCCGCCGCCGGAACTATTGGATGGGAAATTCGACCTGGTGGATGTGACCACGGGTGAACCGGTGCCGTACCAAATCGTGGAAACAGACTCCATCCTCGGACCCGAGGTGCACGCGGCTCAGCGGCTCGGTCTGGCCGCCGGCGGAAAACGCTATGGATTCTTTGAAAACCCACTCGGTTTGAAGAAAACCCTTGTTTTTCGCGCTAATGCTGTGCCTGCCCTGGGCTACCGCACGTATCGGCTCGTGCCGCGAGCGGATCATCCTTCATTCCCTTCTGCGGTTTCAATTACCAACGAATGGATCGAGAATCGGTATTACCGTATCGAGATGGATACCAAAACAGGCGCGGTCTGCAGTCTGAAAGACAAGCAGAGCGGTCGCGAGTGGATTGACCGCGATACACCGCACGCGCTCGGTCCTTTGATCGTGCGCGATCAGACCGGCCACGAGACTATCGCCTGCTGTGAGGGGGTGCGCGTTGTCCTCGCCGGTCCACTGTGCGCCGCAATGCGCGCCGTGTACGCGGCGCCGGGGCATCCACGCCTGGAATTGACTGTGATGCTTCGCGCCGAGGAGCGCCAGATCGCGGTTTCTCTTGGCATGCTCAAGGATCCGACGCCTCTGCTGGAAACGTTCATGGCCTTTCCGTTCCGGTTGCCCGCGGGCAGGTTTCTCCATGACGGACCGTTGTGTGTAATTGATCCGGCAACCGATCGTTTGCCGGGCGCCTTTGCCAACCGCCTGTCGGTCCAAAATTGGGTGCGGGTCTCGGATGGAGAGGCCTCGGCGCTCTGGAGCAGTTTGGATGCGCCGGTTGTGAGTCTCGCGCGCCTGTGGCCTTCGCGAGTATCACCGGCCCATTCGTCTGTCATTCCTCCGGACCTGGATCTTCCACCACAGCAAGAGAATGAATTGCGCGGCGGCTCGATCTACTCGTGCCTGACATCCAATAACTTCGGCACGAATTTTTCCGTGTCCCAAAGCGGCCACCTGTTATTTCGTTATGTCCTGGGTCTGCGCGAAGACGAGGCCAACGCCACCGAATCCGCCGCGTTCGGCTCTGCGGCGGCCATGCCGTTGCAAACGATCTTTACCGAAAGACGAGGCAATGTTGCCGGCGCGCTCCCCAGCGCGAAAGGATTTTTGGAAATTGACCATCCTGCGGCGCAATTGCTGGCATTCAAGCGGGCTGAAGATGGGGGTGGTGTCATTATCCGGCTGTGGAACGTTTCAGCGCAGGCGGTCAGTGCGCGCCTGCGTCTTCCAGGCCGACCGCTTTTCAGCGTCTCTATCTGCACGCTGGCCGAAAAAAACATCGGCCCGCGCCTGGCGCATGGCTATAACAGCATCCAAGTGAAGCTGGCGCCGCAACAGGTTCTGACCCTGCGATTAATAATCCATAAATGGAGGAGGAGCTGGCAAACCACTATACATAATAGGAGTAAAAGTTATGATTAAACTACCGGAAAAAGGGGTCTGTGCGCATCGCGGTGAGATTGCTACCTGCCCGGAAAGTACAATAGCGGCATTAAAAAAAGCGGTTTCTATCGGCGCCCAAATGATTGAATTCGATGTTCGTAAATCAATAGATGGTCATTTCTTTATTTCTCACGAATTCACCTTAGAACGTATTGATGGAAGAAATATATCCCCTACAGAATTAACTTGGACTGAATTACAGAAACTAGATGTAGGCAGTCATAAAGGAGATCAGTTTAAGAATGAAAGAATCCCTACATTGGAAGAAACATTAAAAATTATGCCGGTAAATGTCTGGCTCCTTGTACACTTATGGTCCGGAGATTTGAAAATGGCGCAGGAAGTAAGCCGGATAATTTCCTGCAACCGTCAACATCAGGTTATTCTCGGAACAACTCCTGATCGAATCAAAGTGGCGCGCGAGGTCTGCCCTGAAATAAAGACTATGCATTGGAGTAATAACTGTCCAAATTCGTTTGACTATGTTAACGAATCCATTGAATTGAAAGTTGATTTTCTGCGGTTCTGGAGTATGCAGTGGGCAAAGAAACCGATGACACAAGAGCTTGTTAACAAAGCAAAAGAAGCGGGGATAAAAGTTCTTTATTGTGAAGCATTAAATTATGATGAAATAGTGCGACTGCTTGAAATGGGAATAGATTTTCCAATAGTGGATTGTGCTCTGAGTGAAGCCATGAATGCCTGTAAAAAATTAAATTATTTCCCGGTAAAACCAAACTTTCCGGAAGATATTAAAAGATAAAAAGCTATGATATATCTGATATTATCAATTTTATTTCTTTCCTTGTTGCCAGTGACAATGCGTATCGGTTTGGAATAAGGAGGAAAACCGGAGGGGATGAATGTGTTTTATCGTATCATTCCCGGGATCATAGCCCTGACGATGATATTTTCCCGGGATCATCCGATAGAGTTTGTCTGCCTTGCCGTAAAAAGTTTGGCGTTCTTTTATGGCCTGGTCGGAACTGTTTTCTTTTGGCTTGGTGGATACGCCAGCATCAAAACAGTTTCTTATGGCCCCCTTGGCAGAGACCAAGAATTATCAGTCTGTTTATTACTATGCCGAAACTAACGTTGGGACACTACTGTTTTATGATTAACAAATTATCACCTTATGTCGGAATAGCCGCATTGGCCAGTCCGATGGAAGTCGGCGCCGGACGGGCTGAACAGGCCGCGGCTGATCTTGGCCGTGTGCTGGAATCTGCCGGATGCAAGGTTGTTAATGGCGGAGCAATCAAGAACGCTGACCAGGCGCGAACTGCTGGCCTGAATTTTGCCGAAAAACACGTTTCCTGTATTGCCTTAGCGGCGGCAAGCTGGTTTGAAGATTATCTTGTCCTGGATTTGCTGGAAGAATGCGATGTCCCCGTAATTTTCTGGGCATTGCCCGGGATGGAAACCGGGGCGTTGTGCGGCACTCAGCAGGCAACCTGTTATCTGAATCAATTGGAGAAACCATGTCGGACGGTCTTTGGCGAGATTGGGGTAGGGGAGTCGTTTGCCCGGTGCATGAGTTTTGTGCGCGCAGCCGCGCTATATAAGTGTATCTGCCGCGCGAGGATTGGATTGGCCGGTCAGCATGTCCGCGGTATGTCAGAAGTTGCCGTCAATGAATTTGCCTTGAAAAAAACGATTGGCTCAAGGGTTGTGCCGGTGGATATGGTCGGTTTGCTGAATAAGGCGCGTACGGCAAGCCAGGCTGAAAAGCAAAAATTATGGAATCAGGTCAAGTCGTCGGTCGGGGTTGTCCAAGTTGCCGATGAGGCCGGACAGCTTGCGGCCGGCATGACTTTGGCTGTCCGGGAGGTTGTCCAACGGGAAGGCCTGTCCGGTCTGGCCTTCGGATGTTATCCGGATTTCATGGGATATGCCTGTCTGGCTGCGTCTCTGCTGGCGGATGATGGCGTTCCAATAGGCTGTGAGGGAGATGTCAACGGCGTGGTGGGCATGCTGATATTGACCCTGCTCACCGGTCAACCGACGCATAACACCGACTGGCTCGATCCCTTGCCGGATGGAAGTGTCGTGTTCACCCATTGCGGCTCTGGATCCTATGCGCTTGCCGAGCGGCGGAAGGATATCTCCTTGGCGCCGGTTCGTCTGGTGAATCAGGGTGTCTGTTCGCTTTTCCCGGCCAAACCGGGACCAGTGACGCTTGTCAATCTGGTTCCCGTGGGCGAAGGGTATCAACTGGCTGTGATGGAAGGCGAGGCGTTGCCGGCGGATATGGTTTTCCCGGGCAATCCGCTGTGCGTCAAATTCCAGCCGCCGGTTCATGAGATCATCGAGTGGATTCATGACGAAGGCATCGGGCACCACTGGATGGCCGGCTATGGCCACGTGGCGGCTGAACTACGCGCTTGGGCGGCCATTGCGGGTTCCGGCCTGCGCCTGATTCGAAAATAAGCTTGATGCGCTGAGGAAGCCGCGCCCGGCGCGGGTTCCGAAGTCGCATCCGAGGCTTGATGTGCTTTACTTCTGAAACATTTCGGTCAGGATGTCGAGGATTCGGTCTCCGGATGTTTGCGAGAGCTGTCCGAGTTTCTTGACGAGCCGGACCTTGTCCACGGTTCTGATCTGATCGAGCACGATTTGTCCCTCGATACCTTGAAAGGTACAATTCATGCGTGTCGGATAGTGCCGCCCCTTGATCTCATGCCCGACCGTTGGGTCGAGAATGACGAGAAAAACGTCGAATCGGTTTACTTCCATTGCCAGTCCTCGGCATCCCAACGTGTTGAAATGGGTTGCGGATCCAATAGCTTGTCGTCACCAAGCCGGGCCCATCTTTTGGAAGGCTTTCCCCCATCCAGATCGGGTGCGGCGGGGAGAATAAATGAGGATCATTCGATCCCGTATATCCATCTCGATCTTCCCTGTCAGTCCGCATTGCTCTATGAGGGGCTTCGGTATGCGAACTCCTCGTGAATTACCTATAGGAACGAGTGTTGTTTTCATATTGTTGCCGTAAGCACATTGTGGTTACTTATCAAGCTGTGATTTTCTAGTCCCAACATCAGAGGTTACCGTTTCCGAAACCGCTGCGGGTAAGGCATACGGTATCGGGGAGAGGAAGGCTGGGGAAAACCGGCGGGTTGATGAATAAGAACCGCATATCAAGGCCGAAGCGATGCGACGAGTGGGCACTGCCCGGCGACCCGATTGGACTTTGCTCACGATGGAATCGGATTCTCATCACTCGTAACGTATTCAGCGAAGCTTTCCATTGCCGCACAGAAACAGGCTTTGACAAACTCCAAAGTTACACAGAGGGGATACTTGTCATGGACCTTGATCATCGCCGGAATACCACCGAGCTCCATTGCCACAGCTAGCCCCAGCGACTTCGTGTAGCCCCTTGTGAGGTTCGTGCGTGCGTGCGTTTCGTCGATCTCGTTTACTGCATCCGGCATTGCGTCAAGGCGTCTGTCCCACGCATCCCAGATTCGTCGTATGGTCGCGTTCGCAGTGAGATCGGGATCATATCTGAGAAGCGCATGTGCCTTCCGTTCGTCCCAGTGATTCGAGTGCCATTCGATAAAGAGCCATGGGTGCCTCTTCCTCAGATATTTCCACAAGGCAACTTGCTCGACCGGCGCATCGTGATGGCCTTGAATCGTGTGCTGTCCCATGAAGTACACAAACTTCCCCGCGGCATCACTTGCGGTATAGCCGAGAGCCGCGCCATCCGGATTGGTATGTGGCACGAGGCAGACGCGATGACGGGATAAGATGCCGCTTGCTTCTTGCGTGCCGCTGAGCAAGAAATCGAGTATCGCTCGACACGCCAGGGCGCCCATCTCATTGGGTTGGGGCGTGGCTGCGCATACCACGGTTGGCACATGTTTATTAGGGTTACCGATCTCGGCAACCCACACGTCGCGGCCTTGGATACTCTTGCACAGGGAGCGGAGATCGAGCTGCTGATGCTTGCCGGCCATGGCTTGGAGGTATTCAGACATCTCGGACGGCGGGCACCAGTGATAATTGCTGAAATAAAGCACAGGGTTGGCGTCGGATGCCGGAGGCAGCTCACAAGTGAACGCAATGGAGTGGCTGTCACGGCCCTTCAATATATTCCACTGCGGTACGTGTGACCATTCGTCTCCCTGCCGGACTATGACAAATTTTGTTCTACCAGCGTAAGACTTTAGGTGCACCTCATCGGGATGATTTGCAAGCCATGCCATGATCTCCTTATCAGCCGCCTCACGATTGCCAATTGCAGCCGTCACTTCGAAAGTCACGTTGCGGGGCTTGTCATCCTTGTTCCTGACGGCGAAACAAAAGTAGTAGCCGCTACCGGAAAACAAGTGATCGCCCGGTTCGGGTTCGATATCAAGAGCGTAACGCCCGTTTGCCAGTCGGCGAAACCGAAAACCATTTCCACTCTCGAATGTGCTGGCAAGCGCTATTGCTCCGTCTGACCTCGAATCGATGGTCAGAAAGTTCATGTCGAACATTCTCCCAAATTGGGTTGTAAAGGTCTTCTATGTTCATAGTCCTGATCCAACGCTCCGCGTGAACCTCGCCGCGCTTCGTGGCGTAGTGTTCCACTGTCTTGGGTGCGCCCAGCATGGGCGCGTTGTAAATAGGGTGAAAGTCCCTTGGCGGAGGACCATTCATGGCAACATGAAAACAACTACCACCTGAAGCCAACGTTGATAGGTTGGCCGATCAGGGGGAGGAAGGCAAGAGAAAACCGGCGGGCTGATGAACATGAACCGCCAATCAAGGCCGACGCGATGCGACGAGTTGGCACAACACAATACAACACAACGAAGTCGAATGGTTCAGTCGCGGAGGTACATGCGGCGGTTGCGTCGGGAAGCAAGGCGTTCTTACTTGGGGAGAAACGCCGGGATCTCTTCGTTCGCGATTTGATTGGGTGAGCGTCGATAATACCGGGCAAACTCAATCATCGCATGCTAAGAATCGTGGGTGCGCGGAGAAAACCAGCGCGGGAACATATAATCGCAGAACCGGGACCGAAGGGGGTCTTTCCGCCGCGGCGGTCGCGCCCTACATATGACACCCTAAATGGACTTTGGTTGAACCATGCCCGGATTATCTATGAATGGTGATTGAAAACGAAGGGTTAAATGGTATGATGCGTTGCAAAAGGATACAGGCGGCATGAATAAGACGGGCATAGGCTTTGATGCGCATCGGCTGGTTGCCGGACGGAAATTGATCCTGGGCGGCGTGTGTTTCGATCATCCGTTGGGGTTGGAAGGGCATTCGGACGCGGATGTCTTGTGCCATGCCATTGCCGATGCGTTGCTCGGCGCCGTGGCGGACGGGGACATCGGCGACCATTTCCCGGATTCCGATCCGCAATGGAAAGATGCGAACAGTCTGGAACTTCTGGCGCGGGTGCGGGAACGGCTGGAAGCGCGGCGAGCAAAAATTATTAATGTGGATGCCGTCGTTCTGGCTGAACAGCCGAAAATTGCCCCGCATCGGAAAGCGATGTGCGCCAATCTCGCTCGTGCGCTGAAGATCGATCCTGATTGTGTTTCCGTGAAAGCAACCACCATGGAAGGTCTGGGCACCGTGGGACGCAAGGAAGGGATTGCCGTGATGGCGGTGGTTGCCGTGGAGCAGGGGTAATAAGATAGATCGTCAGAGATCAGAGGATGGCCAAACTGGAGTGCTGAGGCGGAGTCTGGTAGATTATAAAAATTGCCTCTACGTCAGAATCTGTGGATAAGTTCCGGCATGGGTAACTTCCCGAGTGTATGATAGAGCATGATTTCCAGCACATCGAACGAACGATGGCCGTAGGCTCGTCTGGTGACCACACGGC
>Ga0180015_1000223_pt1 | contig 17009 bp, 18 predicted proteins | sample KR13_S2_MetaG_FD_116508 | JGI IMG/M metagenome (GOLD analysis project Ga0180015, IMG submission 116508) | Groundwater microbial communities from the Olkiluoto Island deep subsurface site, Finland - KR13_S2_MetaG | ecosystem: Environmental > Aquatic > Deep subsurface > Groundwater | place...
CCACTAAATCTTTTTCCAATTGTCCATCTTTACTCCGTCGGAATAATTTTGAATAAACTAAACTAGAAATATCCTTATCAACGTCATTAGCATCAACATATAAAGGATTAATATTAATCGGCACACCAACCAAACCTTCACTGTAAACACCACCTCGTAAAGGCACTTCCTGTAAACGTGTTAAATAAAAACGTGTCCCCAAAAAAACTAAACCAATAAAAACGACAAAAAAACTTATCTTCATCATGAGTATTTCTCTAGATGATAAGTATTTATTAAGATATTTTAATTGTTTAATGCTTGGAATTCTTGACTTAGAAAGAGAATAGACTAATTTTCGATCTGAGTTAGAAGTTATTTTTAAATTTTTCCTTTTTTTAAAATCGGTAATTACACCAAACAATAATAATCTATATTTTTTAATTAGATTTTTTATCGAGTCCACAAATATAAGATTCTGTCATGCTATAGAGTATAGTGACCGTGACAGAAATAAGCTTATTTTAAATAAAATTAGCCAAAGAGATAGCAAAGAATAATACTGCTAAGACGATTGTTGCCACAAAAAGTTTTTTTTCAAAACCTCTTTTGGTCATAAAGACATTACCACTGCCACCAAAAACACCAGATAAACCAGAGCCCTTGCTTTGCAACAAGATAACGACGATAAGAAGGATTGCTATAATTAATTGTCCTATTTTTAATAGATTCATATACGACCTTATTTTTTAACTTGCGCTAAAATTTCTGTAAGAACTGCTTTATTATTTACTGCAAAATCAGCCAAAATCTTTCGGTCAACTTCCACGTTTGCCACTTTTAACATATTAATGAATTTAGAATAGCTTACACCTTGCTCTCTTACAAAAGCGCTAATCTTAATCAACCATAAAGCACGATTGGTTCGCTTTTTCTTGCGGCGATCCATAAAAGCGTGAGCACCTGCGTGCATAATCGCTTCTTTAGCTTTTTTGATCAAATTCTTGCGTCCCCATTTATAACCTTTGGTTTTCGCTAATATATTTGCTCGTCTTTTTACATGGGTTGTACCTCTTTTTACTCTTGGCATATCTTTCTATGTTTAAAAAAAATTTATAATAAGTTCTAACTTCCTATTGTTGAATAAGAGTTCTGATAGTTTTAGTAATTGTACTACTAGTCGCAATGTCTTTTCGCTTATTTCTCTTAGTATTACCAGATTCACGAGCATTATAATGATCTTGACCAGCCTTTCTTTGAGTAACCTTATTATTTTTGGTTATTTTAAATCTTTTGACAGTTGCTTTATGAGTTTTAATTTTCGGCATATTATTCGTTAATTTCCTTTTCTTTTTTAAAAACTGAATTTTAAACAAAAAAACAGGGTAATTACCCAATCTTCAATGGTTAATTATTATATTTTATTTACCAATATCATTATAAACTTTCCACCCTGCATTGTCAAGTCTTGCTCTGGAATCAGATTCATACCCTCTTTTTCTTGTAACTTTTGCACAAAAACACCAATTATCTCCCTTGCCTTCTCTGGGTGCGCTTTTTCTCTTCCTTTTAAAGATAGTTCAATTTTAAGTTTGTTGCCTTTTTCCAAAAATTTAACCGCTTGATCCATTCGGAAATTAAAGTCATGTTCACTAATACGAACCGACAAACGAACACCCTTGGTTTCAGTCTTTTTTTGTTGAATCTTCTGTTTATGGGCCTTTTTCTCCTGTTCATACTTAAATTGGCCATAATTCATGATTTTACAAACCGGTGGTTCAGCCACTGGGTTCACTTCCACCAAATCCATGCCCAATTCCGAGGCCATCTCTTTTGCCTTTGCGGTGCTAATAATACCAATATTTTCACCATTTTCATCAATTACGGACACTTCTAGCACTCTAATGAGGTCATTAGTTTTAAATCGCTTTTCTAATTTCGGCTTTGCCCGTTTCCAAATTCTACGCATTAAAAATTCATTCAAAAATACCAAGATTTTAAAACATTTCTAAAATCATTAAATATCTTTTTTCTAAAATTAAACAAGATTAAATCAATCTTGATGATAGAATAGCAGGAAAGGAAATAAAAGTCAACTAATATATCTATTGACAATATTTTACAAATGTGCTATACTCAAAAATTAGTGTTAAATATTGATTTATTTTAATACTTGTTCATTGAACAATTAAATACAAAAAGGAGGCAAAAATCAAAATTTGATTTAGTGTCACAAAAAAACTTAATTAGTAGTTAACCGATCGTCAAATCAAGCTAAGGATAAAAGGAAATTATGGACGCAATTTTGGGTTATTGGTGGATCATTCCGATTGTAGCTACGCTCGTCGGATACAAGTTGGTGCTGAGATTCTTTTTCGGTGCTGTTATTATCGCCGAAGATGAAATCGGTATTGTCAACAAAAAATTCGTGCTCTGGGGTGCCAACAGAACCTTGCCTGACGGTGCAATCATTGCCCTCGAGGGTGAGGCTGGTTATCAGGCTGATACACTGGCTCCCGGACTACACTGGGGTCTTTTCCCTTGGCAGTATGAGGTCGAACGTGTGAAATTTATCACGATCGAACGAGGAAAAATTGGTGTAGTTGAATCGAGAGACGGCATACCGCTTTCCGATGGTCGCGTTCTTGCAAAAAGGGTTGGGTGCGACTCTTTCCAGAGTGCGCGGATGTTTTTGGAAAATCAGGGTGAGCGTGGTCCGCAAATCACAATCATTCCTCCAGGAACCTACCGGATCAACACCCGCATTTTTAGCGTTAATATGGAAAATATGCTGGAAATTGCGGACGGTATGGTGGGCATTGTAACAACCAAAGAGGGTCAACAACTTCCTGCTGGCGATATTGCTGGTAAAGCAGTTGGTGGACATAACAGTTTTCAAGACGGACAATCCTTTGTTACTAGCGGTGGATATAAGGGCATGCAAGAACAAGTTATTCTTGCTGGCCGTTACTACATCAACCCTCGCTTTGCGACTGTTGAGGTCCGCGATATGACCAGTGTTCCGATTGCCCATGCTGGCGTTGTCGTTGCCTTTGTCGGTGAAGCCGCTGAAGACACAACGGGCGCAAATTTTAAGCATGGTAATCAGGTTCCTAAGGGCTGCAAAGGTGTTTGGAATGAGCCATATGATCCGGGTAAATACCCAGTCAATTCATTCACTCACACTGTTGAGCTTGTTCCCACGGCCAATATCGTTCTAAACTGGGCTGATGCCAAAACTGAAGCACACAATCTCGACGCTAATCTGTCGACAATTACCGTGCGTTCATCTGACGGCTTCACTCTTAATTTGGATGTTGCTCAAATCATCCATATTCCCAGAAACGACGCACCGAAGGTAATCTCCCGTTTCGGAACAGTGGCAAATATGGTCACCCAGGTACTGGAGCCTATTATCGGAAACTATTTCCGTAACGCAGCCCAGAGTTCTGATGCCATTGATTTCCTTAAAGATCGGGAAAAAAGGCAATCGGAAGCCAAGGCTGCAATTCAGGCTGCCTTGCAAGAGTACGATGTTCAGGCTGTTGACACTTTGATCGGTGATATTGTCCCTCCGGCAGAGTTGATGAAAACTCTGACGAACAGAAAGATTGCCGAACAAGAAGAAATAACCTATGGCACACAGAAAAAAGCGGAAGACGCACGCATGACATTTGAGCAATCAAAAGCCATGGCTGCTACACAAGCCAATGTTGTTGCTTCCGAACGGAAAGTAACAATTGCGGATTTTGATGCCCAGGCTGCTGTTAAACAGGCAGATGGTGTAGCAAAATCCAAAAAAATTAACGCTGAGGCTGACGCTGAGGTTATTAAGGTAGTTGGTAATGCCACCGCCGAAAGAACCAAGGCTATCGGTACAGCCGAGGCAGAGGTCATTGAACGCAAAATTCAGTCGATGGAATCTGGAAACTTCGCCATGATCGAAGTTGCGAAGGCTCTCGGCGCGAGCGGACAGAAGTGGGTTCCGGAAATTGTCATGCATGGTGGTGCCGACGGAAAATCAAGCAATTCAATTGCTGACGTTCTGATGGCCAACCTGATCAAAGACAATCTGGCTCCCGCAAAACCGCTGGTCAAAAAACCAAAGGAAGAGAAGCTTAACGAGGCTGACCTTGCTGAGGACAAGACCGCTGTAAAGGATGGCGAAGATAAACCGGCTGACGTTGTCAACCCGGAACTTCCCACTGATGCTATTCTTCATCCAACCACCACTCTTGAATTGGAGGAAAAGTCGGTCGATGATGAACAGCATGACGAAGAAAAATAAGAAATAAATTTCAAATCAATATTAACAAAGGGTGAAGTCAAACGACTTCACCCTTCTTTTTTTTAATTTCTCTTAACTTGATTTTTTTACCAATCCATGCTTTATTAAACATAACATCAGTTAAAGAATAAATTCTCCGCTCTTTAAAAAATATCACCCACGAGGAATAAGTCATGACAAAATCTGACAAAAAACAGCTACCATTTCAAATTACTGGTCCTTGCGATATCAGCGTGATTAAACGTCATCTTCCAAATTTTGATTTCAAACAGCCGGTAACTAAGGCTGGCTACGATTCCGTAAAAAGAGTGGTTGCGACAAAAATTGGACAACAGCGTGGATTTAATTTAATAAAGTATATCAAAGAAAACAATATTACTATCGGTTGTACGGTTAAAGAAATGAAAACTGGACATCTAGAAGTCGTTTCAAGTATCACTAAGGGCGGACGTCTAGCCTTCAAGGGTGTTCGCAAAGGCTCTTTCTCACCAATTCATTGGAAACTTCATCAACCCACAGGAGATAAACATGACGATGAAAAAAAAGAATAAACGCTTCAAACCGCGCTTATCGACAAGCGCCCAAAAGGTCTTACGCCACAAGGGCGGTGCTCACGGCCCGCCCAAAGGCAAACGCGGCTATAACCGCAAAAACATTTCCGGCCCATCTGACAAAGATGGGCTTTTTTTATATTAAAAAAGAGCAGTCTTATTGACCTGCTCTTAATCTTTGCGTCCTATGGAACTATAACAATTTTTTCTTTTTTAAGTGCCTCTTGTAATAACTTCTTGTTCCCTTCTGACAACTCACGTCCATCACTAATCATTTTTATAATTGACGAAATAGACTTGATTGTTTTATCAATAGTTTCCTCCGACCAAATTTTTCCTTTATCATTTTGAAAGAGAGAAAAAGAGCGAAATTTTTTATTTTTTGTTTCCGTTCTGATGGCAATAATTATACGACCAAGCTTTTTAACCTTAGTGGAATATGGAATATCTTTGTAATGCACACCATCTTTTTCATAGTCATTTAGCTGTGGCATTTTTTTTGTAACTATTCCCTGCCACATATCATTTTCACACATTGATATCACAACATCTAATTTTTCTTCCTTCACCGCAACTGCAGTTGGAATCAAACTATCCCGTAGTGGTGCGCACTCTGTTTTTGTCGACACATTATCGACTGTTACCACCACTCGTTCATTTCTCGAAACTAAATGTCTTTCCATTATTGCGCGACGCTCGTGGTGCGGAAGGGGTCGTTTTGGTTCACCGGGTTTTTGACCAAAAATAACGGCACTTTTTTTATTTTTAGTAACCATTGTCGTCCTCATGATTATAACCTCCTTTATATATAAAAAGAACTGTTTATTTTTTAAACTTCAAAATAGATTATCATAAAAAACAAATTTAGTCAAGTTAAAAGCCGAGACACTAGGTGCTCGGCTTTATATATTCTACCTTCATAATTAATTTTCTATTGCTCTTATATTCGCCATTTGGCTTAAGACGCAAAAGAAATAACTATAAAAGATTTTTTCCAAATTAACAATAGCAATAACTTGATATTTGTTTTTTCAACCCCTTGCTGTCATTTTGTCGCGTTGGTTAAAAAAATAAATTCTCGTTAAACTATCAAACTCAACAAATTTTAAGAAGTAAAAAAACAAACTACAAACAATTTAACAAGAAATGTCAGACAGACTTTTCTTAACTTCTTCGGTATTAGCCTTTAAACGTTTATGTCTTTAAGGCCATAATATTTTTTTGCATGAGACATTACTGCTTTGGCATATTTTTCGGTTTTAGGATTCTTTACAGAGCCATTATACCTACGTAATGCCATGAAAGAGTTTTGTTTATATCCTTGCTTGATCAAATAGTCAGCCGCCCAGTTTGCGCTCCATTCCCAATTCATCGCTTGCGCACGTGTTACTTCTGGGTGTGCTGAAAGATTAATCTGAAAGGGACCAATTGAACGTCCGTCGTCACCTACAAGGCTTCTACCAAAACTGGATTCCTGCCTTGCTTGTCCTGCCAAAACTTCCTGATGAACGCCAGTTCGTTTATCAACCTGGCCCAAGATATTCATTTTTTCCTCAAAGGAAAGATTTCGACAAGAATTACGTTGCGCTTGTTTACGCCTTGCTATGGGTTGTTCGCTAGACCTCTCCTTCATTTCCAATTTCAAAGTCTGACCAATATAAATTAAATCAATATTGGCAATATTATTATCAACCTTGATTTTCCAAGGATTAATTTTGTGTTTACTACCAAGTTCTGATAAAGTGTCTCCTTTTTGTACAAAATGAAATATCGTAATTTTACCCGGAGGGGCTTTCGCCTCGGCCTCAATTTCCGCCCTGGCTTTTGATGGCGATATAAAAAATGCCATAAAAAGCATTAGGACTAAAAAGGTTTTATTCATCACTTACCTCTTTTTTGTAAATGTTTTTAATAAATACGCCTCTCTTTCATTAATTGGTTCTCCTTCTGTGTGAGTGTTTATAGATTTTACCCCCGAAGCTCTTTTGACGCACATGTCTGGTAATGATTCCTCTCCTTTTAATAAGAAATTGCACGTAATCCCACATTTTGAACATTCATATTGCGGGTATTCTATACCATCTTCTTTCTCAAAACCAGCGAGGTACCACTCTGGTACAAACATCAAAGATTTTTCACCTACCTTTTTATTCATAAGTACAATATCCCTCCTTAAATTTTTTACGGGTTATTATTCAAACTGAGATCTATAATTTGACAAGTATCCGGCAATTCACCGTCATCCTTGATTGTTTCGTCACATGTACTACCACATTGAATACAAACACAATATTTATACATCACTCCTTCTTTTTTTATGTAATCTATTGGATGCCAAACAGGAAACCATATCACCAAAGACATTTCTATCTCCCTTTTGTTGAGTATTTAATTTTCAATGAACAGTTTATTATATAAAAAAGACATTGTTTCAGTCTTTATTTACCTTTTGTATAGCAAGTATTAACCAATTTGTCAATGCTTTTGTGCAAATTCAAAATTTTAAAAATAAATACTCTCACCGTTGACTTTTTTCTTTTTTTAGCTTAAAATGAGCGGATGAATATTATATAATATATCAGAAACAAATTAATCGCACATTAAAATACAAGGAGAATATCGATGGAAAAATTAATTGTTATTAAAGTTGGCACCAACTCTATCGTCACCCCCGGAGACCGCATTCGCAAAAAACTTCTCGACAACATCGCTGAAAGCGTCCGCGTTATACGAAAATATGGCTACCGTGTCATTATTGTCAGTTCTGGAGCAATTAGTTGTGGCAAAATAATTACCAAACAAGCTCTTAGTGACCGAGCTTATGCCGGCATCGGTCAACCAAGTTTAATGATGCATTGGCAAGAAGCCTTTGCCAAAGTGGACTTGGTCACCGCCCAAGGATTGTATGTCAACAATAATCTCCATAAGAAAAAAAATCGACAATCAACCACCAAGATATTAAGCGAATTATTAATGGCTGGCATTATTCCAATTATAAATGAAAACGATTTTGTAACCGACGCCGAAACAAAGGACTTGTTCGGCTTTGGTGATAACGACCAACTCGCCTCATTAATAGCTATCGCAAAACAGGCTGCGTATCTTTTTCTATTAACAACCGTAGATGGCGTCTTTAGTCCCGAAACTGACTTGTTGATTTCCGAACTTCATCCCTATGAAAAGAAGATTGAAAACAGTTTGCAGACTTGGAAAGGCGAAAGCAATGGTGGAATGATTTCCAAGGTTAAAAATGCAAAGACTTTTGTTCGCAGTGTTCAAAAATCTGAAGCAATAATTGCCTCCTTCAAAGAAGCTAACATTCTCTTCCGCGCCATAATCGCTAAAGAAAATATTGGCACTAAGATAAAACGAAAATTCCAGCGCTAAACCAAACAAAGCGCTAAATATTAAAATCAAAAACCTCCCAAGAAAATCCTTCGGGAGGTTTTTTACTATCTGTGCCTAGAGCGGGAGTCGAACCCGCACGAGATTGCTCTCAAGAGATTTTAAGTCTCTCGTGTATACCAATTTCACCATCTAGGCGTATAAGGTCAAAAAAATAACAACTTTTGTTGCTATAAAATTATACTAGCAAATAAAAATTATTTTTGCAATATTACAACTTTTGCTTCTCCCATAACTCAAAAAATCGGCCTTTTTTGCTATACAACTCATCAAAATTACCGCTCTCAACCAATTCTCCCCGCTCAATTACCAAAATCTTATCCATCTCCTTAATAGTCGTCAAGCGATGGGCTATTACCACGGCGGTTACCTTTTGAAAAAACTTATGTAAAGAATCCTTAATTTTTTCTTCTGACTCCAAATCCAAATGTGAAGTTGCTTCATCCATAAAAAGCACCTGTGGTTTTTTATAAATCGCCCGCGCAATCCCAAGGCGTTGTTTTTCACCACCAGATAACTTAATTCCTTTTTCTCCAATGGTGGTATCAATTCCCTTTGGCAATTTACCGATAAAATCAGTCACGTGTGCAATATCTAAAGCTTGTTGTAATTCGTCTTCACCAAATTCGTCATCAGCCGCGATTGTAATATTTTCACGTAAGGTAAAATTAAAAACTTCAGTGTCTTGCAAAACCACACCCATCTTTTTTAGATAAGAGTTTTTCTTAATGTTTTTCAAGGGGGTGTTATCAAATAAAATTTCCCCGCCATAATTTTCATTTTCCTTAAGTAATAATTTAAACAAAGTTGTTTTACCCGCTCCGGACAAGCCAATGATGCCCACTCGCTCACCTTTATTAATTTCAAAAGAAACATTTTTTAAAACCTGATTCTTGCCATAAGCAAACGATAAATTTTTCGCAATAATCTTGTTCCATTTTGCTGGAAAATCAACCTTATCCATCTCGTCGTCGATTCGCACTGGCTCGCTTAACAATTCCTGCATGCGCGCAATGGCCATTTTGTTAATTATTAAGTCTTGGGTTGTGTCAGCCAGTTCACTTACTGATTGCCAGACACGCATAAAATAAACATTAAATAACACTAGATAACCAACTTCTAACCGCCCCTGAATAATTCCGTAACCAATAAATATAAAAGCGCCGATTCGAAAAAACATGCCAATAAAATTTAAAATAAAACCTCTTACTTGAAAAAGGAGAATGCGCCTTTTTATGGTTTTAAAAAAATCAATATTTTTTGCAAAAATCAGATTATATATTTTTTCTCCAATTCCCACCACTTTAATACTGCGAATATTATTCATGGCTTGAAAAATCAAACCACTAATATCTTCTTCCTGTTCATTAATTTCGTGGACTATTTTTTTTGCCTTTTTTAACAAGGACGAAGAAAAAACGAAATGAACCACCACAAACGAAATCATAATTAAACCGACGCTTTTATCTCCGCGCGACAATATAATAATTATACCGATAAAATTTACAGTTATCTCAATATAGTTATTAACCCACATTCGAATAATACGATCAACACCATTACTGCCCCGTTGAATTTTTTTCAACTTACTGCCGGCGTTCTCTTTCTCATGCCAATCCATATCCAAATTAAATAAATGTTTTGTCGCTCCAAGATTAATATCAATGGCCGCCTTTTCAGAAATTTGAAACATTAGATTTTTAGCCCACGGTGTTAGCACACTTCGTAAAAAGCTCGCCCCTGCCCACAAACCAACAACATACCAAAAATAATCCAGGGAATCACCAATGTGATACTTACTAAATAAAGTCACAATTGTCGCAATTGCAATTGCGGGATACAGATTTACAACATCACCCAATAAACGCAACAAAGTAGCCACCCAAAACTTTTTCCGATATGGCCTAATATAGTTATACAAATCTCGAACCAATGTCCAAGTTGAATATTTGATTGTTTTATTTTCTTTTGATGTCATTTATATAATATTTTAAAATTTACCTTATTTATCTTACACCTATTTTTAACATTTGTTAAGCCATCCTTGCACGAACAAACAGCTCAATAAAAAAGGCTGCTGTTTATTTAAAAAACAGCAGCCGGAAAAATTTTTATATTATCTTCTTAGCTCTCATTAACGAGATTAAACTTCGTGGCGATTACCTGGGCTGCCACATTCAAATCCTTAAGACCAACCATCACTTCAATGGTAATACCCGGAGAAGCCTGGGATACGATATTAATTCCCGCTCTACCCAAAGCGTCACAGACATCACGCAGGTAGCCAGGGCGGTCATCCATTAACGGATCAACCAGAGTTAAAACTGCCAAGGTTTCCAAGGCGGAAATCTTAATGCTTGGCATCATGTCAATTTTTAACGTTGCCAAAGAGGTTTGAACTTCTTGGCTCACGTTATCAGAAAACAATATAGAGATAGAGGCTTCCCGTTCTTTAGCCGGAGCCTGAATACTGCCGCGTAAATTAATATTGTGCAAGGCATTATAAATATTCGCTGCTGCTCCGGGTTGATTGGGCACGTGAGAAATTCGAATCATGTTCAATTTTTGAATAGCCAATCCGGCCTGACTCTCCTCAGTGTCAATCTGCGACAAGGTGCTCCCGGAACACACTACGGTTCCGCCGGTACTTTTACCAAAACTCGGACTAAGCATCACTCGAATTATCACACAAGTTTTGAGCCAGAAGCACCGCCCGATCCATCAACTTGCCACCGCCAACCGAGGCTAGCTGTGTCAGCTGATGATAAGAAATATGCTCGAATCTTTTAGCGTTGGGCACTACGCGCGGGTCGGTAGCATAAATCCCGTCGACGTCGGTGTAGTTTTCACAACAACATCCGCCCAAAACAGCCGCCAAACAAACAGCAGTCACATCCGAACCGCCACGACCCAAAGTCGTGACCACTCGCACAGAACCAGAAACCTTAATACCCTGGAAGCCGGTGACAATAACCACCTTGCCTTTATCCAGCTCGCCTTTGATCAAATTATTTCCCTTAATCATCTTTACTCGCCCAGTAACGCTTGCCTCTAATTGAATTTCGCGACTAGTCAAGGAAATCGCTGGCACATCAAGACTGGCCAACGCCAATGCCAAAAGTGGCGCGGACTGTTCTTCGCCAGTAACCAAAAGCTTATCCAACTCATCCCGCAAACTAGCGGGAATAACGCCCTGATAATTTTCCTCTGCTAGTTTAATCAAGTCATCGGTGGTGTCACCCATCGCCGATAAAACAACGACTACGCGCCAACCCTTTTCTCTGTTTGACTTGATATGTTCCGCAACCTTGCGCATCCTTTCCGGATTAGCAATCGAACTGCCCCCAAACTTCATTACCAGGTTTTTACCCTTACCATTTGTGTTTCCCATTTCCTTCTCCTTGTATAATTAATTGTGAAATGAACGAATTTATTGAATAACCTTAGAATATATTTATCGCTTTGTCAATCAAAAAAAATAGAGAGCATTTTACCAATGCTCTCTTATTGTAATCATTTTAACTGTTCAATGCCAATAAATCATCATGGACGAATTTTCCATCTTCCATTATCGGCACACCGTCAAATTTTATAAGTCCGCCTCCAAATTCAGGAGTCAAGATTTTTACCAAATCCCAGTGAATTGCCGACTTGTTGCCATTGTCAGCTTCATCATAAGCTCTACCAGGTGTCAGATGAAATGATCCAAAAATTTTTTCATCAAACAATGTATTTTTTGCCGCCTGCTGAATACCAATATTAGTGCCAATAGCAAACTCGCCGATAAATCGCGCACCCTTGTCGGTATCCAAAACTTTTTCAAGTTCTGTTTCACCTTGATCACAGCTACAACCAATGATTTTACCCTTGCTAAATTCAAAACAAATATTACTCCATTCTCGATCTTTATATAAGGATGGCACGTTATAATTAATCACGCCAGTAACACTGTTACGAATCGGAGCAGTAAAAACTTCGCCGTCGGGAATATTTCTTTCTCCATGACAGCTGACTACGCCTATGTTTTTGATTGAAAATTTCAACTCTGTGCCCGGAGCTTGAATATGTACAGAATCAGTTCTTTCCATTAATTTCTTTAGAGCTAAATTTTTCTTTTTCAAAGCTCTGTAGTCTTGCAGAACGGCAGCAAAATAATAATCGATGTATGCAGGCGTGCTCATTCCAGCCAGGATAGCATCGTGGTCTGTCGGCACCCTCGTCACACACCATCGCGTGTTTTTTACTCGTTCATCCAAAACTCGTCTGGTTGCACGACTTCGTCGCATAACACGTTCTGTTTTTATCTCCTTCAGATTTAATCCATTCATACATGCACGCGCCGCAATAAATACATCCACCTCCTTCATTTGAACCATATTCCATTTCGGAACAAAATCCAATTGCGTATCAGTAGCTCTCTCAAAAAAACTTCGTTCAAGATCGGGCAAGATAATCTGATAATCAACCGAAGCAGCCCCAGCCTCAAGAGCTTTTCTTTGTAAGGCGAAAAGCAGTGGCAGGGCATCCAGATCGACAATCTGCAATAAAACCTTATCACCAGACTTGATCGAAGTTGAAGAACAAAAAACCTTAGCCAGTTTGTCCCACCGCGGATCATTCATCGTTGTCAAAGTGTACATTATTCGTCTCCTTGGTTTGAGTTAAATTATTATTTAATTTAAAGAGCATTTCGACACATTAACATTAATTTATTCATTTTGTCAATGTAATGCTCCAAAACCACGCAATTATTATGACTGGCAATATACCAATAAAAGTTATTTAAAAACAAATCCCTCAGCCAAGATTACGGTTGAGGGATTTTTCATATTTAATCTTTAGCTTTTTCTTTTTGCTCCTTAAGCGCAATCGTCGTCTGCGCCCACTTACAAGTCTTGCTCTCTGAATAAAGCAATTGATTCACGACTGCATCAACCGGATTCACTTCGCGCTTGCTCGGATCCAGAGCATCACTTAAACTTTTTTCATCAGACATAATATTTTAAATTTATATTAATTATTTTTGGATTATACGATTTATTTAGGAAAAAAACAAGCACTTATCTATCTATAAATCATTACTTTTGACAAAATAATAATTTTAAATTAATCCTACATTAACAAACAATAAATAAAGGGAGGAAAAAATAATGGAAATAATTTCATTAACAGCTGTTCTTTTACACATTTTAGCCTCTTATATTCAATTAAGAAAAAGACGCGCAAGCAAAAAAGGAGAGAACACTATTATAATTGAAGGTAGTTTAAATTTAGCAATGCTGTTTAAAGACTATATTATTAAATCATTGGCGGTTATTACTCTAATCATCTATTTAATTGATTATAATAATTTCTTGCTAATGAGAGTTAACGTAGTTAATTGGATTAAATACATTGGAGTGATAATAGTATATTCATCCATAATTCTCAAAATCTTTGCCTATAAAAAGTTAGGTGAGAATTGGTCTGATCGAGTAGCAATTTACAACAAGCATTCTCTTGTTAACACCGGTGTTTATAATCAAACGAGAAATCCCATATACACCAGCTATGCAATGTTAACATTAGGCGGCTTTATGATGACGGGGAGCTATATTCTTTTACTTCTTGGCGGTTTGTATTTTGTTATAGATATCGCCCGAAGCAAAAAAGAAGAAAAAGAGCTTGAAAGAAAGTTTGGTGAAGAATATATGGAGTACAAAAACACAACAGGCGCATTTGTACCAATAAATATTAACATATCATTAGTTTTTTTAATTTTACTGTGTAATATTTTTGGTATGGCTGATGAAGTATTATATCTTTCGACCGGAAATTCAATAGGAATCTATTTGATCAAACTATTTTTACCAACATAATTTAAGCGGAAAAGTTTATCAGGTTACCATCCTTGAACAGTGACAAGATATTACGTTTCGCTAACTAAAAATAAAATCTGGTAAATACAGCCTGCAATAGCAAAACAACGCTATTGCAGGTTTTTGTTTTCCCATACAAAAAACAGAGCCTTGCGACTCTGCTTTGTATAGTGGAGATGGCGGGAGTTGAACGGGTAAGAGGCATTTTTAGCAACCCCTTTAAAATCAAGGTTTTAATGAGATGCTAGCCTAAAACACGACTTATCAGAAATTATCAATTTTATCCATTTTTATCACTTATTAGGCAATATTTGGGCAACACTTTTTATAGAGAAGAGATGGAATGTATATAGTAAAAAACTACCTTAAAAATAGGTAGTTTTTTGCATTTTTTAGAGGTCTTTTTGGGGCCTTGGGCAACAGTTGGGCATATAATATTTAGTAAAAAGTGTAATTATATATCATCAATCAATATTTTATGATTAAAATAATAATTTTTCATTATTCTAGCTTGTTTTTTTAAAAAATACTGTTAAACTATAATCAAGTTCACTTGAAATTTATAGCTTATAATAAACATTAAATATGAATAATAAAGAATTAATAACTGAAATAAAGGAAATCACTCAAAGTGCTAATGTAAATTTTTTACTTGGTTCTGGTGTCTCAACGCCTTTTCTTCCAATTTTAGGAAATATCGAGCTGGACATAAATAGTGCTATAGAAAAAGGAAAAATAAACGATCAGGCAAACGGCTATAAAGAATACTACGAAAAAATAATGTTACCAAATAAATGCATTATTTTAAATGACTTTAATTTTCATAAAAATTTCAAATGGGATACAGTGAGTAATGCGTGGATAGAAAGGACACTAGAAGAAGCTGAAGATGCATTTAAGAAAACCAAACAAGCTTATACTATTTTTTTTCAATCGATAACAAAAATTATTCTAGAAAGAAAGACAACAATATTAAATAAACAAGTTAATGTTTTTACTACTAATATTGATATATTTATGGAATCAATATTGGAAGAGTTGCAGATTGATTATAACGATGGTTTTTCTGGGCGGTTAAATCCGCATTTTTCTTTATCAAATTTTAAAAAATCAATTTTTCAAAGAAGTTTACATTTTGACCATAAATCAGAAATTCCTATTTTTAATATCTTTAAAATACACGGCTCCCTAACGTGGAAATATGGAAACGAAAACAATATAATTTTTTCTCCAAAACTTGAACATTTTAATAAAACATTAATTTCTAAAAAAGGCACTAACTTTATAAATAATTATAAAAAAAATATTTTAGTTGTTAATCCAGAAAATGCAAAGTTTTCAGAAACAGTTTTAAATAAATATTATTACGAATTATTAAGATCATATTCCAGTGAACTTGAAAGAGAAAATTCAGTTTTGTTTGTGATTGGCTTTTCAATGGGAGATCAACATATTAAAGAAATTACACAAAGAGCAGCCAAATCAAATCCGACCTTGAAAATATTTATTTTTGTACATTCAAAGGATAAGAAGGATGAAATGATCAACAACATGAATATCCAAAAATTTACAAATATTAAAGTTGTTGCCCCTGAATATATCGAAGTTAAGGATAAATATAAATATGATCTAGAAACAATCTCTCAAACAATTTTTAACAAAGTTAATTTTAAAAAAAACGACGATGAAAATTAACAGCATACAAAGCTCACTAACAAAAGAATCAATTTTTATAGTTGGCTATGTATCTTCAATTGAGGGTAGAAAAGTTCGAATAAGGGTAAATAAAAATAAAAATGCCTCACATTTATTATATAACGGAGAAATTTTAAAAAATGTATCTGTCGGTGGTTTTATTAAAATAACTAAAGGGTTTGTTGAAATAATTGGCAAAGTTGAGGGTGAATACACACAAACAGAAAAAATATTCGATGAAAGATACAACAAGTCAGAAAATAAAATTGTCAGATACTTAGACATTTCATTGTTTGGTCATTTTGATGGAGATAAATTTGAACAAGGGATTAAGGAAATGCCCCTAATTGATAATGAGTGTTATTTACTTGATAAAAATGAGTTTATCAGACTCCATCAATTTTATAAAAAAGATGAAAAGACTATTACACTAGGAGTGTTAACCGAAGAACCATCGCAAGAAATAAAGATTAGTATCAATAAATTATTTGCAAGTCATATTGGTATTTTTGGAAACACTGGAAGCGGGAAATCAAACACTCTGGCAAGAATTTATTATGAGTTATTTTTACAAATGAAAGATAACGATAACTTTAAAAATAATTCAAAATTTATTATTATTGATTTTAATGGAGAGTATGGAAAGGTAGCTCAGACCGGTTTAGTAGATGAAATAATTACAAAACACAAAAAAGTATATTCCTTAAATACCAGAAAAGAAGCTGGTGAAATTCAATTATCTGAAAAAATACCACTAAATGAGAAGGATTTGATAGATGTCGAATTAATATCGATATTAGCAAATGCTTCAGAAAAAACACAAAAGCCTTTTATAAAAAGGGCTATAAGTTTCTATAAAAAAGTTCACAAAACAGGAACTATTGATGAAGGTTTGGTTTACTTTAAAAATATCCTAAAAAATAAATTAGTATCCATTCTCCAAATGGTAACAAAAGAAAAATCTCATACACTGCTTGATTATATTAAAATAATTCTAGATATATCTGATGGAGATGCTATCACAATCCCGAGTTGGAATAGTTCGCTAAATTATTTCATGTCCGCCACTAACACCGTCAATGGAAGTAGGCAAATTTTAAAAGCAGAAATAATTCAAACTGATTTATATAAAAAAATTGATGACTACATTTTTCCAACTAATGCAATATCTAAATTAATTCACTTTTTATATTTACAACTAATATTTGACATATACAACGATAAAGCACAAAA
>Ga0180015_1000224_pt1 | contig 16919 bp, 15 predicted proteins | sample KR13_S2_MetaG_FD_116508 | JGI IMG/M metagenome (GOLD analysis project Ga0180015, IMG submission 116508) | Groundwater microbial communities from the Olkiluoto Island deep subsurface site, Finland - KR13_S2_MetaG | ecosystem: Environmental > Aquatic > Deep subsurface > Groundwater | place...
CATTCCTGACCTTGGCACGCCTCACGACCTCGGGGCGGACGACGCCAAGCGCGGAGCTACGACTCTGCAGCATCTAGTTTGGGAGACACGGAGCTCGTTTGGTGTCGGTCAAGGCTCGGCGATGTCTCTGCGGGTGAAATGCTTCGATCAGGCCGGTTACGTAGACGATGCTCCGATCGATTATGCCGTCGCACTCTCGCTCTGGGTCGCTCCCACAATCGGCGTGGACGTGTACACCCAAGTCCGTGATCAACTGCGAGTCCAGGTTCGCACGAGGCCAATGCCTTGATGATTGGGCCGCCGCGCACCCGGGCGAGCCAGGGTGATCGCGACGCAATAACTGGCTTGGCGGGTCGCGGCCCTCACCCACACCGACGCACCGACAGCTCAGAACAAGCAAGCCGACCCTGAAAGGCTGTTCACCCACTTCACCCTTGTCCCAAAAAGGACCCCCCGTACCGATCACCCACAATCTCAAGTGGCACACACCTTCGGCATTGCGTCAGCCTAATATCGTTGTGACGATGAAGGTCTGACGAGCTGAAAGGCGGCCCGGCGACGATGACACAACCAGTGAAGCCATCGCAACCAACCACATCCGTCCGACGCCCCGGGCAGTCAATCGTCTGCGGGTGGTGCGGCGAGACGGTGCCCGTTCCGTCACGAGGTCGCGTCCCCAAGTGGTGCTCCGCGACCTGCCGAAACAGGGCTTGGCAGGCCAATCACGTTCCAGCCCAAGGCCCGGTCCGCGTCGTCCAGCAGTGCGTTGAGGTGCCGACGCCCATGCGTGAACCACGCAACACCGACGAATGGGTGGGCATTCTCGGCCTTCTCTCCAAGCGCCTCGCTCAGGGTCGCATCTACAAACGCGACCTTCCCGTACTCGTCCCGGCAATCACCCATCTTCTCGACGTGACAGAGCGACGGCTACTGGAGCCCCGGTGACCCCGTCCGCGCGGCGAGCGGCGCGACTTAGCTGGTCATCTCGCGTACGAGGCGGTGATTCCGATGGTGATGAAGAAAGCCAGCGCCTCCGGGTGAGGTTTTGCGTGAGGACGGCCTGGCGGACCCGGGGGCTCTGCGTCGGTGAAGCGGCATCCCGGCGGGGTGTCTTGCGGGCTGGGTGCACAGGATCGAAATTTTGAAGTTCACTGGTGTAGTTCGACGCGGACCGGGCCCTGGCTGGGGAGCGTGGTGTCCGGCACGCGACGAAATGAGACTTGGACCGGCGAAATGAGATTCGATGAGACTTGGCGACGTTTTCGGCGGACAAAATGGGACTTGAGCGCTGCTTACTCAACTGTTGAAGCCGGTCTCGCCCCAGCTACGGCTGGCCCATCTACCGCCGGTGTCAACGCTTGCCGCTCTTGCGTCTCTTGGTGCTTCTTTGCGCCTAGATAATGCTGAAGGTGGTGCCGATTCGCTTCCGAGTTTGAGCCCATCGTCGACTAGCCCCTGCTGACGCTGGCGGCGATGCTCAGCGTCGGTGAGGTGTTGTCTGTGCGGAGTCGGGTGGGCCCCGCCGAACAGGCCGACGCTCACGCCGCGACCGCACCAGGCGTGACCACCGCGCGCCCCGCTGCATTTCCCATCAGCTGAGTTACTGTCCCGTCATGACAGACAACTTGAGTAGCTACCTCAGCAGGCCGCACCTGAGCGTTGTTGACCTCCCGGCACCCGGCCAACCCAACGTTGAATGTGGCGCCAACAAGTACCTTCTGACAACCGTGTGATGGCATCCAACGCTGAACGCAGCTGGCGGACATGGGCTATCAGTATGGCGACACTCGCCATTCTGATCGCACCGGCGTTTGCCGGATGTGTCGCCGAGAAGGCAACCGCTGAGTCGATTAGCAACGCCACGGTGCTTGACCGCCCTGGACCCACGATCCGCAAATTCGCGCGGAACGGTGGGCTCTTTGTCCTGGAGTGGGAGACGGAGTCTGGGGCGATGGGGTACGACGTGCAGACCTCGGGGGATGGCGGCGTGACCTGGGCTGCCCGGGAGGACACACTCAACACACCGCAGGCGTCGGGCTTCGGGCAACTGTCGATTGAGGGTGGTTCCCCGGTCGCCCGCATCCGCACGGTTATCAGCGCTCACGAGGTCAGCCAATGGTCCACCGCCGGAGCGGTGAGCGGCACGCAGACCACGACCACTCCCGACAAGTGTGTGGATGCCTTTGAGGCTGCGGCGGCCGACCAGTCGGGCACGGCCGAAGCGGCTTACGAGGCATCCGTCACATACTGCGGGTCTGTGTCCCGCTGGGTGTCGGTAGCCCGCCAGTATCCGGCCGCGTTCGCCCTGACCTCGGTTGTCTATTTCGAGCCGAAGCAGTGGCTCGATCTCATCTGTGGCAACTACCCGGACACCGTGGTGTGCCGGGATTACGCGGTGAACGGGGTCTAGCTCCCTTGGTGAACTCTGGCAGCGCATTGCCGGTCGGGCGACCACTGCGCGAACAGGGCGATCCAGGCTTCGACGTTCCGATTCGCGCATGAGGAACTGGCCTCGCGGCCCCTTGCGGCCAGCGCACGCCAAGGGCGGCGGGAAGCTGTTGGCATCGGTGGTTCGCAGTGTTCGCCGGACCGTCGAGGGATATTCCGCCAGCACAATGCCGAAGGTGTGTGTCACTTGTGAGTGACCGAGCGGCTGTTGGCCCTTCACTCGGCTACGGGGATGATTCGTGCGTAGACGGCGGCTAGCGTTTTGGGTCCGTCGAGGTGACGGCCGTGGAGGGCCTGGGCGCGAAGGCCCGATAGTCACCTAGAACGACAATTCGCTGCCCACTCCAGCACAAACGTTGTAGTCGTCAAAGAGGAGGGTTATCGAGTAGGACCCAAACGTATTGGTCCAGGTGGCCATGTTGCCGGCAGTCACGGTGGGGGCGCCCACCACCGACACTATTTCGATGCGTGTTCGAGCCGCCAACTGACCCATCTGGGAGAACTTTCCACGCAAGGTGAACGCGTCGATGCTGGGCATTCGGCCGGGGTGTGTTGTTCGAGCCCACACGCAGTCGAGCGGCACCAGGTCTTCGGGACCATGCGGCCGGTCGGCCCGAAATGGCACTTTGGTGGCCGCATATTCTCGAGAGTCTTCATGGAGCGGAACGTTTTGCGTTGTGAGCAGCAGAACATCCAGTTCCGAAATCATCGAAAGTAGGCCGGGCTTCACGCGAAGCTTCTCCGGTGGAACGAGTACGTACCCCTCGGGAATCGGCTCCTCATCTTTGGCGCCGACGGCGGTTCCGCAGGATGCACAGAACTTTGCACTTTCCGCAATTTTGGCGCCACACGCGGTGCAGTAACTCATATGCATATCTTGACAGGTTCGGCTAGCCGGAGCGACTTGTTGATGGCGACGTCGAACTCGTCGACTATCGGGACTACCACCGAGGAAGGAGCTGGACATGCTGATGATGAATCCGGTGCATCCCGGCGAGATCCTGCGCGAGGACGTCCTGGCCGACCTCGGGCTGAGCGTCGGTGAAGCGGCGTCCCGGCCGGGCATCTCGAGGGTCACGTTGAGTAGGGTGCTGCACGGGCATGCGCAGGTGGGCCCAAACTTGGCCGTGTGGTTGGAGGAGGCCGGTGTCGGCACTGCTCGAGCTTGGTTGGCGATGCAGTCGGCTCACGATCTCGCGACCGAGCGTGCGGCCGGGCTGCCCACGGTGCGTCGCCTCGACCCGGTGGGCTGACGATTTGGTCGAGGGTGAGCGCACGAATCTCGCCGATTGATATTGCACGTAAGTTGCACGGACGTCGAACCAGTTAGGTGTCGCCCGGCATCCATCCTTGTCAGTCTGGGTTCATGCAACCCACTACGCCTGGTTCAAGTCCAGTTAGGCCCACCACCATGAAACCCCTTTTGACTGGGGGTGTTGCTGCCAGTCGGGCGAGTTTGCACCACATCTGCACCCTTAGCCGTAAAGCGGCGTCGTTTTGCCGCGCGCAACCCCGGGAACTGCGGCCCTGGTCAGCGGCGCGGGCTGGCGGTCTGCGGCAGCCTAGTCAGGAGGCGTTCTCGGAGGTCTGACGCGTCCAATCCTGAGGATTCGACCTCCTGGAAGGCGTCACGGAGGGCGTCAGGAAGGTTGGAGGTCAGGGTGTGAACCTCAGCGACCAGCCAGTCGGGTTCGAGGCCCGATTTGGTCGCGAAGCGGGCCCAGTGGCTGTCGCGGACGTAGCCGATCTTGTTCTCGCCGCTGATCTGCATCGGCAGCAGGTTGATCCTGAACGGGTCGCTGGCCGGCGGGTTGTACGGCAGGCCTGAGGCGGCGTCGTACAGGGGAGCGAGTCTGACCAGGTCGCCTGCGAGGAGCACTGAGAAGTTCTTGGCGTGGGCGTCGGTGCCCCCGATCAGGTAGTTGAACGCCTGGTACTGCGCGAACGCCTTCCGGTCCTCGATGTCGCTGTGCTGGCGCAGCAGCCGCATGATCGCGTCAACGCCGGGACCACCGTCGGCTTCATACTTCTGCGACGGGTCGATCGATAGCGCCTGGCACATGTCTTCTTGGTGGATGCGCTGAAGGGTGCCGTCTGCGTCCCGGCGCCGGTCGTAGCGCTCCACAACTATGGCGGGCTGAGACCCGAACATCACGAACTGCGTCCGCGCGGCCAACAGGCCCAGGCGCCCGGCCGCCGACATGCAGATGTGCTCGTTGAGCGCCTGATCTTTCAGCCTGCCGACGCCAGGCTTGATGATGTGCGTCGTCGCCGCCGAGCCGGTCGCGTCCCACCAGCGTTCCATCTCGTTCCTGAGCGCGAACTTCGCCTGGGCACCGCCGAGCGACCAGTGTTCCTCGGGGGCAAGCCAGCTCGCCGTCCCATCGGCGGCCAGCGCGGCCAGACGGGCTTCGATGTCGGCCTCGCTCAGCGGATTGACGCTGCCCTTCCTGCTGAGGGCTTCGTCGAGGTGGTCGGCGGGACAGAACTGGATGGCGCCGGCGCAATCCATGCCGATGCGGCTGAGCAGCGCGAACGGATTGCGTCCGGACACACCGAACTGTCGGCCGATCGCGTCCCGGGTCGCCTCGTCGTCCGGCAGAAGTCCGTTCAGGAAGGGTTCGACGATGCGGTGCTTGTAGGTCTGCTGCGCCACCGGCATTGACAGGGAGATCTGGGTCGAGCCGGGGTCGTCGCTGTAGTGCAGGATGTGCTGCCCGCCGGCCGTCTGCTCCAGGGTGGCGATTTGGCGGCCGTACAACAGCACGGCGAGCTGGTCAGCGGCCATTGCTGTGCCTTGGCGCGAGGAGGCTAGCGAGCCGTCGCTCTTCCGCGGACGCCGGAGGTCTGTCGACCATCGTGAACTCTGTGCCAAGGGCTCGGAGCACCTGGAGGACAAGGGTGAACTCGGCTCGCAGGTTCTGCCCGCTCTCTACCGAGCTGAGCCAGCGCCGCGACACCCCTGCCCGCTCAGCCAGCTCCTGTTGGCTGAGCCCACGCTCCCGGCGGGCCTGTACGAGGGCGGCGCCGAGGTCAGACACGGTGCGTACGCGTGTGGTTCGGGTACTCATGATGTAATCGTACGTGCACATTCTGGACTGTGCAAGTACCTGCACATTTCCACATGTGCACGTACGTGCGCAGGTTCGAGCTTCACCGCCAGCCAACTTCGCGGCATCGGAAGCTGCCGTGACGACCCATAGCTGCAGCCCGTGCGTCCCCGGCGCGGAGCGGAGGGAAGCAGGCCCGGGAGTCGTTGTCGGCCCGCGGTCGTGGTGCTGGCCGCGCTCGCAACCTGGTCCTACTTCACCTTCCGCAAGCATCAAGAAGAGCCGCCGGCACCTGCTGGTCGCAGAATCGCGGACGCCTCGAACGAGGTCTAACAGCACGTCGCGTCCGCCGGTCGACCATGATCAAGGGACGACGCGGGCTGCGCCATCTCCCCAGCGTGGTTACCGTGGGACCGTGGAGAGCACACCGGCACAGCCGACCTTTGATGAGCATGAGCACGAAGATGCCCTGGAGCCGAAGCATCTGATTCGACGCTCGGACGTGGTGGCGCGGGCCGGCATCCTGATGCTCGGCGCTGGCACGTCAGGGCTGCGGGTGCGCGAGCTGATGGCAGCGGTGGCCAGGACGGTCGGGTTGAAACAGATTCGTGCCCAGGTCACCTACACCGACATCGTCTTGACCGTGCAGCGGCGCGGAGCCTTTCGCACCCAGGTGGCCGAGATCAACGCACCCGGGGTGAACGCGCACCGGATCGCGATGCTGCATCGGCTCGCTCTCACCCTGCCCGAGCGGGCCACCGTCGCTGAAGTCGACGCCATGCTCGACGAGGTCGAACACACCCCGCGCCTCTACCCCACCTGGGTGCTCGTGCTGCTCACCGGCCTGACTTGTGCCTCGGTGACCGTGCTGAACGGGGGCAACTGGCGTGAAGTTGTGGCCGTGCTGCCGGCAGCGGCGCTGGCGTTCTGGCTGAATCGGGTTCTGGCCTCCCGACAGCTCAATCACCTCGCCGTGGTGATGGCCTCCGCCGCTGCGGCCACTGGCCTGTATCTGGGATTCACCCAGCTGGTGGACCTCGCGATGGGTGGGCCCAGCGAGCGCATGGCCGCGGGGTTGGTGTGTGCGGCGATCTTCTTGATCCCCGGGTTCCCGATGGTCACCGCCGGGCTAGATCTAGCCCGCATCGACCTGATGGCCGGAGTTCCACGATTGGCCTACGCGATGATGGTGTTGCTGGCGCTCACCATGGGCGTGTGGGTGATGATCTCGGTCAGCGGGGTCTCCCCCGACCCCGTCCCCGCCCTGGCCGGTCCGGCGTGGGCGGTGTGGTTGGCCTTCGCGGTCGCCAGCTTCTTCGCCGTCCTCGGCTGGGCCATCATGTTCAACTCACCGCTGTGGATGGCGCTGGCGTCCGGGATGATCGCGGTGTTGGGCAACCTGCCGCGACTGGCCTTGATCGACGCCGGGGTGAAACCTCACATCGCTACCTTCTTGGCCTGCTTCTTCATGGGCGTGCTCTGCGCGATCGCGGCCGGCTGGTTCGACATGGAGAAGATCATCATGACCGTGCCCACGCTGTTGGTCTCGATTCCAGGCTCGGCGGCGCTGCGCACCCTGGTCTCCTTCGACCAAGCCGACGTCGTCCATGCCCTCGCTAGCGGGGTCGAGACCGTCCTGGTCGCCATCGCCATGGTGGCCGGATTGGCCGGAGCCCGCATGCTCACCGATCCTGAGTGGGCATTCACCAGGCTCGATCCGCCCACCTCGGCGCGAGAGATCATGCGCCACCTCTTCGGTCGGCGCTGACACCACGGCGGCTGGCGGCTGCGGCGCTACTCCCACACAGCAATGTTGCGCCGGGTCGGTTGCCCGACGCTGGGAGCAAAGAGCTCAGGTGAGCGGGCGCGTAGGCGCTCGATGTCGTCGAAGACTGCACGTAGGTGGGCACGCATCAGCGGCCGGGCCTCCTCCGCGCCGCCGGTCAGGAGCGCGTCGAGCACCTGGGTGTGCTGGACGATGAAGTCATGCAATGAGCGATCATGGAGGCCCAGACGTCGCGCGCGGTCCAGGTGGGCCTTTGCCGCGACAACCGATTGCCAAGTGCCCTCGTGGTGGGCGAGGCGAAGTAGCCCGTGATGGAACTGCTCGTCGAGAACGAAGAACTGGTCGAGATCGTCCGCGGCGAGCTCCTGCTGGGCCAGATTCTCCCGCAGTTCCTTCACCACTTCCGGGTCGGGATCGGCGGGAATGTCGTCCAGTGAGGCTAACTCGACGGCCTCACGCAGGAACTGGGCGTCTGACACGCGCTGGGCATCAACCCGAGACACGAACGAACCGACCTTGGGGAAGACCTGCACCAGCCCGTCCTGAGCGAGCATGATCAGCGCCTCACGAACCGGAGTGCGAGAGACCCCGAGCTCGGCGGCGAGCTCATTCTCAGACAAGGGCGCACCGGGGCCGAAATCAAGCCCGATGACCCGTCGCCGAAGCTCGTCATAGACAGTGCGGCGGTTGGTGCGGATAGGGCGTGTCGACATGCTGCGATTGTAGGGGTGAGGGTGGCGTGGGGGTGGGGCTGCGGTCATGTCAGTGCAGCCCGCATGTCGATGGAGGTGATGTGCCAACGGCCCAGATTGGCCACCAGAGCATCGGTCCCCACGAAGACCATGTTGGGTGGGTTCGACAACAGGTGTCCGATCGGATCCTCGTACACGGTGGTCACGCTGCCGTCCCATTCGAGCCGCAGGATCACCGAGGGGTAGTAGCAAGCGGTGTACAGCCTCCCGTCCGGCCCGAACACGAGACCATCTGGTACGCGATCGCCGAGCCTCCACCGCCGCTCGATCACACCGGCCGAGCCATCAGGCAGGATCGCCACGCGGCAGACAGCGCGGGAGGCGGACTCGGATACGTAGAGCCACTGACCGTCGGGAGACACCGCCACCCCGTTGGCGAAATGAAATGGTCCCGGGCACCACACTTCCGCTGATCCATCAGCGGTGAGACGGTAGATGGCGCCGCCGCCGGTTTGGTCGTCTCCCTCACTGTCCGAGACGTAGATCAAGCCGTCGTCGGTCACGTCCAAAGCGTTGGGGTAAACCAGCTGGTGGTCGCCGATGGCGCCATCTACCAAGACCTCGAACGGGCGTCCGGTGCCGACGGCAAGACGGAGCACTTGGCGACGAACGGCGTCCAGCCAGATCACCTCCCGCGCAGCAGTGAAGCGCAGTCCCAAGATGAACCCGCCGGGGTTCTGATGGATGAGCTCTATGGAGTTTGCCGCGAGGTCGATGCGGAACAACTGGCCCGCCTCACCGCCACACCACAAGCTGCCATCGACCGGATCGAGGTCGAGACCCTCAGGATGGTCAAGGACTGGCGTGGTGCGAAAGCCATCGAAGATCACCCGCGCGTTGCTCGCGGGTAGGAGCGGGGTCGAAGTCTCCACGGCAGTTCTTCCTTGTCGAGCGATGACGCGACCGTCGTTGGTCGTCGCGGCTCTCGCGGGAGTGACGCCGAACCCGGGCGTGCTGGCGATGGATCCACATCCCTCCGAGTGCTTGTATACAATAACTGTCTACTAGTTTGGAGTCAAGGCTCAACTCTCCCTGTGCGTGTGGTGTTGACACTGCAATGCTAGGGTTTGTATACAAGACATGTACGGAAGAATCCGACGTGCTGTGACCATGATCGTGGCATTCGAAGGGGAGCAAAGATGACAATGGCGCAGGCTCAGACCCGGCTGTCCCGCGAGAGCGTGACCCGCCTGGACCCGGCCGCTCGCCCGCTCGTTGAGCCGCAGTCGCTTCGTCCGCGAATCCTGCACTTCGGGCTGGGAGCGTTCCACCGTGCTCACCAAGCTGTCTACACCGAGGCGGCCAATGCCGCCTGCGGTGAGCGTTGGGGCATTGTCGACGTCGAGCCCTTCTCGTCTCGCGCTGTGGAAGAGATGCGTGCGCAGGACTGCCTGTACTCAGTGACCGATCGCGCGCCAGGTGACCTGCGAACCCGCGTGGTCGGCTCGGTCATTGAGGCGCTGCTGCTGAGTGAGGATCCGGGCAGGGTGCGAGAGCTGCTGACCGACGCCGATCTCGGCACAGTGACCCTGACGGTCACCGAGAAGGGCTATCACCGTCGGCTCGACACCGGAGGTCTCGACACGACCGCAGCGCCGATCGTCACCGACCTCGCCGCGACCGCGAGCGAGGGGGCACCACTCGCCACAGTCTTGGGCCAGCTCAGCGCAGGCCTGCGGGCACGATTCCATTCCACAGCTGCCCCCATCGACCTCATCTCCTGCGACAACATGGCCGGAAACGGGCCCGCCCTCGCCACCGTCGTTCGAGGATTCATCGAAGCCTCGGCGTGGGCCGACAAGGACGCGCTCCTAGCCTGGATGGCCGACTCAGTGTCCTTCCCTGCCACGATTGTGGACCGCATCGTGCCAGCGACCACCGATGACGACCGAAACTTGGCCTCCTCCGCGCTGGGGCTGCGGGACGAAATGCCGGTCCTGGGCGAGCCCTACCGACAGTGGGTGCTGGAAGATGCCTTCGTCGGCCCCCGTCCGCACTGGGACCGCGGCGGTGCCTTGTATGTCCCTGACGTCGCGCCGTACCAGCTGATGAAGCTGCGCTTGCTCAATGGTTCCCACTCGGCCATGGCCTACCTCGGACTTGCGGCCGGCTGTCGAACGGTCGCTGACGTGCTTGCTACCGACTGGGGAGAGAGCCTGGTGCGCGCCTTCGGGAGCGAGGTCGCTCCGACGTTGCCGAGGGCAGGGACTGACCCGGCCGCCTATGTGGAAGACCTAGTGGTGCGGTTCCGGAACCCGGCGATGCATCACCTGCTGCGTCAGATTGGCTCAGACGGCACGCTGAAGCTGCCCGAGCGGTGGTTCGGTCCGCTGCGAGAGCTCCGGGCCAACGGTCGGCCCGCCCCCGTTCTCGAACTGGCGCTCGCTGCGTGGGTGCACGCCACCGTGCCCCATACTGACGGCGGTCAGCGATACGGAACCGTCGACCCGGCTTCCCCGGCGCTCGCCGCTTGCTGGTCGGGATCGATGACTCCCACTCGCAGGGTTGCGGCGCTGCTTACCGCCGCCGGCGCTGAGGACCTTGCGGCCGCCACCGACCTCACCGCCGCCATCGCTCAGCGGCTCGATGGGGTCGCTGCCGGAAGGGTCGAGTTGTGATGGTGCACGAGTCAGAGGCGATCGAAGCTCGCCGGGAGCGTCGTGATGGAGAGATGTCATGAAAGCTGTCGTTGTCCACGGTGCCGGTGACCTTCGAGTGGAGGAGCTTCCCGACCCGGAGCCAGCAGCCGGTGAAGTCGTCGTCGCGATGGAATGGGGTGGGATCTGCGGCTCGGATCTGGCCTATTGGCGACACGGCCGCTCCGGGACGGCTGTTTTGAGGCATCCCATGGTGCTTGGCCACGAAATGGCCGGGACTATCGCCTCGCTCGGATCCGGGGTCGCCCATCTGCAGGTGGGGCAGGCGGTGACGTTCCAGCCGGCGCAATTGGTCGGGGACGGCAAGATGCCTGCCCGGCTGGCCGGTCGCACCAATCTTTACTCCAGTGTTCGATACTTCGGGTCAGCAGCCTTCGATCCACACACCAACGGAGGCTTCAGCGAGCTCCGCGCCGTCCGTGCCGAGCAGATCCGTCCGCTGCCCAGCGGGGTGAGTACTCGGCTGGGAGCTGTGGCCGAGCCGCTTGCTGTGGCCATGCACGCGGTCGGGCGGGCAGGCGATGTCTCGGGGAAACGGGTCCTGGTCAACGGCTGCGGCCCGATTGGCTCGCTGGTGGTGGCGGCGTTGAAGTTCGCCGGAGCCGACTACGTGATTGCTGCCGATGTTGCCTCGCATCCGCTCTGTGTCGCCGAGGAGATGGGGGCCGACCGGACGGTGAACCTAGCGACCGCGTCGTTGCCCGATGATGTCGATCTTGTCTTTGAGGCATCCGGGGCCCCTGGAGCGATCAGTGCGGTGCTCCATGCGGTGGCCAAGGGGGGGACCGTGGTGCAAGTAGGTAACCTCCCGGGCACTCCGGTGACCACAGTCCTGGGTGATCTGGTCAGCCGAGAAGTCACCTGGATCGGTTCCTACCGTTTTGCCGACGAGATAGACCTCGCGGTGGCGGCGCTAGGGGCTGGACTGAACGTCAACCCGCTGATTACCCATGAGTTCGAGATCGAGGACGCGGAGTTGGCGATGAACACCGCAGCAGGGCCGGAGAGTTCGAAGGTACTCCTGCGGCTCTCGAATGCCACTGACCAGACCGGAGTTGTCCGGCCGAGCTCAGCGGAGAGGACGGCTCGACGTGACTGACGTGCTCACGCCCCTTGCCTACCGGATCGTGCCGGTGGTCGTCCTGGATGAGGTCGAGGATGCCGATCCGCTCGCTGCTGCGCTTGTCGCCGGAGGCCTCCCGGTCGCTGAGGTCACCTTTCGGACGCCCGCAGCCCGCGATGCCATCCAGGTGATGGCCGAGCGAGGCGACATCCTGGTCGGAGCAGGAACCATCCTGACAGCGCATCAGGTCGACGCTGCGGTCGCGGCCGGCGCGTCCTTCGTGGTGTCTCCGGGGTTCAGTTCGGCGGTGGTCGAAAGGTGTGCCGAGCACGGCGTGCCGGTATTGCCCGGCGCGGTGACGGCCACCGAGATTCAGGCAGCGTTGGAAGCCGGACTCGACGTGGTGAAGTTCTTCCCGGCGGCGACGTCTGGAGGCCCGGCCGCGATCCGGGCGCTCGCTGCTCCATTTCCGGGTCTCCGCTTCGTTCCCACCGGAGGCATCGGAGCCGACAACCTCGCCGACTACCTCACCATCGACGCGGTGGCAGCAGTCGGCGGCTCGTGGATGGTTTCACGGTCGTTGATCTCGGCCGGCTCCTTTGCAGAAGTGTCCCGCCTCGCTCGCGAGGCCGTCGGACTGGCGAACGCGGCGGCAACAGGAAGACAGTGAGGAGGGTGAAGATGCTGAAGATCAAGCCAGCGGCCGAGTGCCGCTATGACGTGATTGCGCTCGGCGAGGTGATGCTTCGACTCGATCCGGGCGAGGGCCGGATTCGTACCGCTCGCACCTTCCAAGCGTGGGAAGGGGGCGGTGAGTACAACGTTGCGCGCGGCCTACGCCGGGTTTTCGGCCATCGCGGAGCTGTCGTCACCGCCCTGGCCGACAACGAGGTCGGGCACCTCATTGAGGAACTCATCCTCGCCGGCGGCCTGGATGCGAGCCTGATCACCTGGATGCCCTTTGACGGGATCGGACGCGCGGTCCGCAACGGGCTCAACTTCACTGAGCGCGGCTTCGGGGTGCGGGGCGCGGTCGGCGTCTCCGACCGCGCACACTCGGCGGCCAGTCAGCTGCGGCCCGGTGACATTGACTGGGACGAGATCTTCGGGGCCCACGGCGTGCGCTGGTTCCACACCGGTGGGATCTTCGCCGGGCTCAGCGAGAGCACCGCGGAGGTGGTGATCGAGGCCGTGACCGCAGCCAAGCGTCACGGCACGGTGGTCTCCTACGACCTGAACTACCGGCCAAGTATCTGGCGTGCCGTGGGTGGGATGGATCGCGCACGGGAAGTGAACCGGCAGATCGCCCGACACATCGATGTGATGATCGGCAACGAGGAGGACTTCACCGCGGCCCTGGGCTTCGATGTTGAGGGGTTTAATGCAGGCCTGTCGTCGGTGGAGGCTGACCACTACGGCTCCATGATCACCCGCGCGGTGGCGGAATACCCCAACTTCGCCATCGTTGCGACGACGCTGCGCACGGTTCGTAGCGCCACCGTGAACGACTGGGGTGCGATCGCGTGGTCGCAGGAGAGTGGGCTCGTTGCCGCCACTCCTCGGCCAGGACTGGAGATCTTGGACAGGGTCGGAGGCGGTGACTCCTTCGCCTCTGGGTTGATTCATGGGCTCCTGGATGGTCAGAGCTTGCCCGCCGCGGTCGAGTACGGTGCAGCGCATGGGGCGCTGGCCATGACCACCCCAGGGGATACCAGCATGGCGACGCGGGCTGAGGTGCTGAAGCTTGCCTCCGGCGGCGGTGCACGGGTGGATCGCTGAGCCTGGCTGCGTCGCGAATCAGGCGCCGAGAAGTGTCGGCAAGCCGGCCTTGCCCGACGGGGCGGGACGGTCTGCTTGGCCTGCGCGGGACCTTCCTCGCCTCGGAATGTGGATGGTGATTGCAGAGTGGTAACGACCGTCTGACCAGCCACTGGGGAGGCTGGACACGAGAATACAAGTGATGTATACAAGTACTTGGGTGTATGGAACTCTGCTGGGGTTCGCACGTGTGAGCCGTCGACAAGAGACCACCATGACCCACGGGCATTCAGCTTCAATGAGGAGGACAGATGGGAAGGAACATGCGCCGGGCGCTCTTAGCAGCAATCCCGCTCGCGGCAATGCTTCCGCTCGCGGCCTGCACCAGCGGCGCCGACATGGGGCCAACAAGTGGTGGCTCGGCCGGTGGCAAGACCGGCGGCTACGTGATCGGGTTCAGTAACTCGTTCAACGGCAATACCTACCGCCAATCGATGGAGAACTACGCCAAGCAGGCGGCGGACGAACTGATGAAGACCGGCGAGGTGAAGCAGGTGGTCTTCGCTGAGGCGAACCAGGACAACAACAAGCAGATTCAGCAGATCCAGAGCTTCATCCTGCAGAAGGTCGACGCGATCATCGTTGATCCAGGCTCGGCCACGGCGTTGACCGCGGTCGTGCAAGAAGCCTCCGATGCGGGGATCCCGGTCATCGTGGTGAATGACGGCCCGATCGACTCCAAAGCAGAGAAGGTCTACCAGATCAGCTTCGATGCGGTCTCGCAGATGAAGACCCTGACCGACTACGTCGCCAAAGGCGTTGGCGGCAAGGGAACCATCATCGAGTTGCGCGGTGCGCAGGGCGACGCCTTCGACGCCAAGGCCCATGAGGGCGTCGTGGAGTCGTTGAAGTCCTACCCGGACATCAAGGTGGCTGCCGAGATCTACACCGATTGGAACGGGTCGAAGGCTCAGACCGAACTGGCCGCTGCTCTGCCCAACCTGCTGAAGCAGTACGGCAAGATTGACGGAGTGGTAAACCAGGGTGGTGACTCCTACGCGGCGGTTCAGGCCTTCAAGCAAGCGGGGGCTCCGCTGCCGATGATCGGTGGCGACAACCGTGGGTTCTTCCTGAAGTGGTGGGCGAACCAGGCGCCGGCCGGCTACGACACTCTTTCGGTCTCGGCGAACCCCTGGGACGGTGCCACTGCGGTGTACGTCGCCGCTGACGTGCTCTCGGGTAAGTACAACGTGCCGCACAACATGATTCATCCCATCGGTGTGATCACCAAGGATGATGTGCAGAAGTACAAGGACGTCGCCGACGAGGCGATCGCCACGCCGACCTACGATCGCGAGTGGGTTCGGTCCAACCTTTACAAGTAAAAAGCGGCATTCCTCGTTCCCCCCTCACCCCAGGGATGCTCATCCAGTGACGAGCGGGGCTGTCATTCACGCCGAATGGCAGCCCCGCTGTTACGCCCACGACCCACTGCCCCCAGCTCAACGATGAGGAAAGGCACCATGGAAGCCTCTGCCGCGCCAGCCACAAGCACTGAATCAGGCCTGACGGGAGCCGCTGCCCCACTTCTGGCCCTGCGAGACATCGACAAGACCTTCGGAATCACTCACGCGCTGTCTCGCGCGAGCCTGACGATCGCGCCAGGCGAGGTGGTTGGCCTTGTCGGCCCGAACGGGGCGGGCAAGAGCACCCTGATCAAGACCATCACCGGCGTCTTGGAGCCGACGGCGGGCACCATCGTCGTCAACGGTCGCGACGTTCAGCAGATCTCACATCGGGAGGTCGCCGAACTCGGCATCTCTTGTGCCTACCAAGACCTATCGCTGTGTACGAACCTGGCGATCTATGAGAACTTCGCGCTGCTCAACATGGATCACAAGCTGTGGGCACCGGTGGGTTGGCGCAAGCGACAGCGAACCGAAGTCAGCGCGCTCCTGGAACGCTTCTTCCCTGGGAACTCCATTGATGCCTCCCAGCCGGTCTCAACGCTCACGCTGGCCGAGCGCCAGATGGTCGAGATCTGCAAGGCGTTAATGAAGGAAGACCTCGGGTTGCTCATCTTGGACGAGCCGACCTCGGCGCTGTCGGCCAACCGCGCCGATCAGCTCCATGACGCGGTGCGCGAGATCTCTCAAGCTGGGGTGGCCGTCATCTACATCTCGCACAAGCTCGATGAGATTCAGAAGGTCTGTGACCGCATCGTGCTGCTGAAGAACGGTTCCAACGCCGGCGAGTACAACCCGCGTGATATCAGCGCCGCCGACTTGGTCGGGATCATGGGCGGCGATGCACGAGTCCGCGAGCGTCACGACTCGTTCAGTGCGGAGGTGGGACCCGCGCTCGTTGTTGCCAAGAGCCTCAGCTCTGAGGGCCTGAGTGACGTCAACGTCACGGCGCACGCCGGCGAGATCGTCGGTGTTGCCGGGTTGGTCGGCAGCGGCCAGACCACCTTGTTGAAGGCGATCTTCGCCGCCGGCAAGCGCCGCCGTCCGGGACTTCAGGTCAATGGCAAGGTCGCCTACCTCAGCGGCGACCGTGCCGGTGAGGGAGTGTTCGGCCTGTGGAGCATCCTGGACAACATGCTGGTTTCCAGCTTGCGGTCGGTGACCCGGTTCGGGCTGCTCGACCAGAGCGCGTCCTGACAGCTGGCCCAACACTGGTTTGACCGACTCAGGTTTCGAGCCGAGAGCGTAGACAGCCCCATTACCTCCCTGTCCGGCGGCAACCAGCAGAAGGCGCTGATCGCTCGCGGGCTCGCTTCGGGGGCAGACATCCTGCTGCTCAACGACCCCACCGCCGGGGTCGACATCGAAACCAAGCAGGATATCTACGCCTTGCTGGCTGGAGCCAAGGAGGCCGGAAAGGCCGTCGTGCTGCACAGCACCGAAGACTCGGAGATGGAGATCTGCGATCGGGTGTACGTGATGCGCGAAGGTTGTGTTACCGCCGAGCTGGCTGGCGCCGAGGTGACCGTCCAGAACGTCGTCCGGGCCTCCTTCTCCGACGTCGACCGGGTCACTGGCCGTGAGAAGTCGAGCACGCCGCTGCTGGGACGAGTCCTGCGATCGCGGCTGTTGCTGCCGATCGCGGCGATGGTGATCATCTACGCGCTCAATGCCATCGTGAACCCGAATGTGCTCTCGCTGGGGAGCACTCGCCTGCTGCTCAACACCGCGGTGCCGCTGGTCTTCGCCGCGCTCGGTCAGATGTTCATCGTCACTGCCGGAGACATCGACATGGGCAACGGCTACTCGATCGGGCTGGCCAATGTGTTGGTGGCCGTGGTGCTGAGCCAGAACCTGGTGGTGGGGATCGTCAGCTTGTTGCTGCTCGTCGCCGGCTACGCGGCCATGGGCGCCTTGATCCACCTGCGGCAGCTTCCAG
>Ga0180015_1000225_pt1 | contig 16903 bp, 12 predicted proteins | sample KR13_S2_MetaG_FD_116508 | JGI IMG/M metagenome (GOLD analysis project Ga0180015, IMG submission 116508) | Groundwater microbial communities from the Olkiluoto Island deep subsurface site, Finland - KR13_S2_MetaG | ecosystem: Environmental > Aquatic > Deep subsurface > Groundwater | place...
CCCAAGCCTTTTGCCCGGCTCGACCTCTGGTATGGCGAACCCCTGATGGTTCCGGAAAAATCAGGGGCGGACGAGATCGAGCGGTGCCGCCAGGAGATGGAACATCGGCTCAATGCTTTGTATGCTCAGGCCTGGGGGGAGTTTGGCAAAAAGAGACATGACGGGGCGTAGCTTTGCCGCCCAGGCAGGAGCACATGCAGGTGTGCAGGAAGAATAAAAAAAAGGAAAGGGTGAGGGCCGCATGCGGCCCTCACCCTTTCCTTTTTAACGATACAGCTTTGAGCGGAGTCGGCTGCTGTTTAGGCCAACTGGTTCATGATCGACTCGGTGACGGTCTTGATGGAGGTTGAACCGTCCACGGAGATCATCTTGGCGCCGCCGGCTTTCTTGAAGTAATTGACCGCGGCCATGGTGCCGGTTTTTTCGTCGTAGTAGATGTCGTGACGCTTGTTGATGGCATCCTCGTCCTGGTCGTCGGCCCGGGCGCTCAAATCGCCGCCGCATACCCGGCAGACCAGCTTGCCGTCTTTTTCCACCGGCTTGATGGCCTCGAAGGCGATGTGGTTGGGGTGGTTGTTGTCGTTGGCGCAGAGACGGCGGCCCATGATCCGCTCCTTGGCGATCTGGCGGTCAAGCGTGATCTCCACCACGTAGCTCAGCGGCATGTCCGCCTCTGTCAGCGCCTTGTCAAGCGCCTCGGCCTGGGCCAGGGAACGGGGAAAGCCGTCCAGGAGCCAGCCCTTGGCCTTGGATTTTTTCAGGGTTTCGAGAACCATGGGGATGGTGATCTCGTCGGGAACCAGGTCGCCGCGCTCGATGAACGCCTTGGCCTTCATGCCCAGCTCGGTGCCGCCCTTGATGTGCTCGCGGAAGATGGCGCCTGACTCAATATGGTCGATATTGTACTTGTCCTTGACAATGGCGCCCTGGGTGCCCTTGCCGCTTCCATTTGGCCCGAAAGCCAGGATGTTTACCGCCATGACGATTCTCCTTTATCAATACAGTGTATGTTGGCGGGAACGCCTGATGCCCCCCGCTCCATGGACATGAATGAGCATTTACTCAAGGAAGAAATAGGTGATGACTATATACCAAAAAAAAGATTGAAGCCAGAAAAAATATTTTTTTGCGGGAAAGGGGATGGGGGCGGGAACGGCGGGGTTATCGCCGCTTTCCTGAGGCTGGCGCGGGCCAATGTCCGGCGAGATTCTGCAAAAGCGTTGCTGGAAAAAAAATCGGTGGCAAGCGGATCAACTGGCGTTATGTAATGCGCAGAATTCTTTAATCAGGAGTTTTCTGGCGGAGAGCTCCAGCTTGAAGTAAAAAGGGCTTTGCATGAGGATTCGTATGGCTTTTTGAGGGGTCATGGCATTCACCTTCCGTGGGAATGTTTTTCTGGGGCATCCGCTTTCTCTTGTGATTAGCTCATCGGAGGATGTGCGGTCAAACTTGATTGAGAAAAAAAGGTGGGACGTTTCGCGGAGGGGGAAAACGCGACTTTTCCCGGGTATTGTTTCTTACTCGTTGATACCATTGAAAAAATGCAGCATACTGTGGTTGCAATAATTACTGTGCCCGGGCGGAGCAAGCCGCCGGCGGCATCGCTGCCTCTGTTTCATCCTCGCCGGAGTCGGGTTTGTCCTCCATCTGGTGGGCGAGATGACCGAGTTCATGGTTGAAGGGGGCTTGCGGAAAATCATGGGGAGCAACAACATGGAAAAGCGGGTGGCGGCTTTGAAGGATCATTATCTTGCCTCCGGTTTCGGCCGGACCGGCAAGGTGATCTGCAAGAATTTCCAAGAAAACAATCTCCCCAAGCCGCAAACCCTTATCCTGCCGGGAGACATTTTGGTGGTGCTTGGCGAGCTGCGTATATCACGGCGCTTGAAAAGCAACTATGATCCGACGCGGTTGTGATATATTGTACCCATTGGGGAGATAGCGGCCGGGTTTGAAGATTTTTTTCTCCTGGCCGATAGGACAAGGGAAAGGGGATTTCAACCCGTTTTTTCATTCTTCCGTAGGTGGCAGGCGCAATGGCAAGTGAGAAACTATTCAAAGGCGGGGTAGAGATCCAGAATGGCGCGTTTATTCTGAGGGTCACCAAGGATCGTCTTCAGGCCGTTGTCACCATGAAAGACACCAAGGCCGGGGTGCAGCTCGATAACAATCTGCTCCAGAAGGAGCTTGCCGAGAACGGGATTGTCGGCGGTTTGCTTCCGGCCCCCGAGCCGACGGGAGGAGGATCGTTTATCGTGGCCAAGGGGATACCGCCGGCCATCGGCGACAACGCCAGGGTGAAAATGCATGTCAAGCCGGCCATCCCGGGCCCGCAGCGAACAGATCCGGATAAGGATCAGGTGGATTTCCGTGAGCTCGGAACCATCGTCAATGTCGCCAAGGACAGGCTGCTGCTGGAGAAAATCGCGCCCACCCAGGGCAAGGCAGGCCAGGATGTTTTTGGGATAGGCATCCCGGCCAAGCCGGGAAAAGACAGCAAGCTCAAATATGGCAAAGGGGTTACGCTCTCGCCCGACGAGATGAAGATTTTTGCCGCGCTTGACGGCAAGTTTGTCATGGACGACGGCAGGCCCACGGTTTTCGGCGAACATTCCGTTACCGGCGATGTGGACATGAAGGTGGGAAACATCGTCTTTGGCGGCTCCAAACTGACCATCAGCGGCGAGGTTCTTCCCGGCTTCAGCGTCAAATGCCGGGGGGATATCTGGATCGGCCAGGGGGTGAATAATTCTTCCGTCATGGCCGGCGGCGCCCTGACCGTTATCGGCGGGGTTGTCGGCGAGGAAGCGAAACTGCGGGCCAAGGGCGACATCACCGTTGATTTCGTGGAGAATGGCCCGAAGCTTGAAACGGCGAGTTATCTCCGGGTCAATGACGTGCTTTTGCAGGCGCACGCCAGTGTCGGCAAGAATGTGATCGCCACTCAGGGGAACGGCACGATCATCGGCGGCAAGATCATTGCCGCCGGTTCCGTGCACGTCAAGGAGCTGGGGTGTGAAGCCGAGGTGGTCACCGAGGTCTGCGTCGGGCTCGTTCCTTCCTTGCAGATGAAGAAACAGAAGATCGACGAGGATCTCGGCCGGTGGTCGGACCGGTTGAATGAGGTCATCAAGAACATCAGCGCCCTGGAGAAGATCAAGAAGGAGCTGGCGGCGAAATTTCCCGCGGACAAAAGCACCCTGCTGGCCAAGTGCAAATCCTTCATGCCCAAGGCCATGGACAAGGTCAACCTCCTTACCGAAGAAAACAAGGCGCTTGAGCTGGAGCTTGAGCAGATGGTGAACGAGGTGGTCTATGTCTATGGGCGCCTCTTCCCCGGGGTGGTGGTGAAGATAGGCAGCCTGGTCCGGACCATCACCCTTGAGGAAGAGCAGTCGGTGGTGTATTTCGATCCAATAAGCCACCAGATCCTGGTGCGCAAGATGAGCCGCGATGAGCGGGAGGCCATGCCTGCCTGAGGTAAGCGAGCAGCCACGACACCTGCTTCGCAGTCTCACCCCACCCGCGCACCTGCCATCAGACCTCTGTTGCGCTGCCCCGCTGATCAATTCTCCAGCCGATCATGATGGTCTCGACCAGTTTCGGGTTGACGGCCTTTTCCGAGGTCCATTCCAGTGGGGGTGGAGCGAAACGTTTTTCCGTGACTTTTCCGTTCCTGCGTTTTTTACAACGATTCCTTCTGCTTCAGCTCCTCCACGGCATGACTGCTGCCGATGACCACCAACCGGTCCCCGGCGCATACCTGTTCCAGGGGGCCTGGATTGGAGATCTGTTCCTCCCCCCGGCGGATGCCCACCACCGTGACTCCGTATTTCTGCCGGAAGTTCAGGTCGGCCAGGGTGTGGCAGGCCCGCCGTGAGTCTTCCGCCACACTGATTTCGGCAAGAACAAAACGGTCCGTGTTGTCACCGTCTCCTCCGGTGTGGATTTCGCCCAACAGAATCTCCGCCTTGCGCAGTTCCTCGGAATGTCCCATGATCACCAGCCTGTCGCCCGGGTAGATTTGAAAATCCGGGCCGGGATCGTAATGGACCCTGCCGGCCCGGCTCACCGCCAGGATGGAGGCTCCGGTCTCGGACCGGAGGGGGATTTCCCGCACGGTCTTGCCGGCAAAGACGGCTCCGGACTGGATGCGGGTTTCCCGGAAGGCGATGGGCCAGTCGATGTTTCCCGGCAGCACGTCCATGGCGTGGGTCAGGGAGTCGGCAGCCTGTTCGGCTGCATCGCTGAAAGGACAGAGCACTACCTGAGCCCCGGCTTTTTCAAACAGTCCGGCCTCCTCGCGGTTGGCTGCGGTCAGGGCCAGCTTGCCGTCGTAATGGCGATTTTTCAGAAGCTGCAGCAGGGCCAGGTTCAGCTCGATGCCCCGCACCGTGCTGACTACCCAGTGGGTCTTATGCAGGGGCAACTGCTCGTGGATTTCCGGGTCGGCCATGTCTCCGTAGAGGACGGAGATGCCGCGGGCCCGCCATCGATCGAGAACCACCGGGTCAAAATCCACGCCGATGATGGATTTTTTGCGCCGCAGCAGATATTCGGCCAGGCCGCTGCCGTAGTTGCCCAGGCCCACCAGAATCACGTCCACGGAGGGCGTTTCTGCGATGGAGTTGATGGCGGTTTCCCGGTAAGGGTTGCGCCGCTCGAAGATCTTCAGGGGCGAGGAAAGAAGCCGATACAGGGGGGCGGAATAGAGAATCATGTAAGTGGAGGCGAAGATGGTCACCACGCCCACCAGGGTGATGAGTCCCATGGTCTCCTGGGTGATGTGGCCGAGGCTGAGTCCCAGGGCCGCCACGATCAGGGAGAATTCGCTGATCTGGGCCACGGTCAGTCCGGCCAGAAAGCCGGTGCGGCGGCGGTAGCCCATGGCACCCATGATGATGAGGACGATCAGGGGGTTGCCGATGAGAACAAAAAGAGAAAACAGTACGGAATCGCCGAGGTGAAGGCCGACGCTGGACCAGTCCAGGCGGGCGCCGAGGTCGATGAAGAAAAAGAGAAGCAGGAAATCGCGCAGCCCGGTGAGGCGAGCGCCGATGGCGTCCCGGTAACCGGTGGAGGCAAGGGAGACCCCGGCCAGAAAGGCGCCCACCTCCTTGCTGAAGCCGAGCATCTCACTGCCGGCCCCGAGAAAGACCGCCCAGGCAATGGCGAAAAGGGTGAGCATTTCCTGGTTTTTGGCCAGCCGACCGATGAGGTCCGGGAGGACGTAGCGCATGAGCAGGGCGATCACCCCCAGCAGCCCCATGCCTTTGGCTGCGATCAGTGCGGCCCGGACCAGGCCGGAACTCTCCTCGGCCATGGCGCCGCCAAAGGTGGTGAGCGCCACCAGGGCGAGAATGGCGGCGATGTCCTGGACTATGAGAAAACCGAGGGCGATCTGACCGTGCAGGGAGTCGATTTCCTTCTTGTCCGAGAGGAGCTTGACGATGATGATGGTGCTGGAAAAGGTCAGGGCCACGGCCACATAGGCCGCCTCCACCAACGCCAGGCCAAGGGCCAGGGCGATGACCAGGCCGAGGGCCGAGGTGAAGAGAATCTGGCCGAGGCCCGTGGCCAGGGCCACCGGGCCGGTGGTGCGGATCAGGTTCAGGTCGAGCTTGAGGCCGACGATGAACAGGAGCAGGGCGATGCCGATATGGGCCAGCAGTTCGATCTGTTCGTAGCTTTCAATGATGCCCAGCCCCGAGGGGCCTGCCAGGATGCCGGAGGCCAGGAACATGATGATCAGCGGCTGCCTGAGTTTCTGGCCGGCATAACCCAGCAGGGTGGCAAGGGTCAGGATGGTGGCGATTTCATAAAAGGTGTTGCCGTGGGGCATTTATTTTCCTCGGAGCAGAAGTCAATCAGCCAATAAAGACCCCAATATAGCGGCTCACCCTGGGAAGGGAAAGCCCTTTTTCCCTGGCCGCTCAGGAGCCATTTTTCTTGACCATAGCGGAGAGGGGGCATATAAAGCGATCATTCATCAGCGGCCAACCGTAAACCGTAACCATTTTTCCCCGGAGTACTTCATGGATCCTCTCTGGATAACCATCGCCTTTTTCTGCGGCTTCCTCATCCGGCAGATCGGTCTGCCCCCCCTGGTCGGTTTCCTGGTGGCCGGTTTTGTGCTGAATGCCCTGGGGGTCAGCGGCGGCTCCACCTTGAAGCTGGTGGCCGATCTGGGCGTGACCCTGCTGCTCTTCACCATCGGGCTCAAGCTCAAGGTGCAGAGCCTGTTCAAACCAGAGGTCTGGGCCGGCGCCACCCTGCACATGCTGGCCACCATCGTCTTTTTCGGCGGGCTGCTCTTTGCCGCCTTCCATGTCGGGATCGGCTTGTTCGCTGACCTGAACACGACCAGCGGCCTGTTGATCTGTTTCGCGCTGAGCTTTTCCAGCACCGTCTTCGCCGTCAAGGTCCTGGAGAGCCGGGGTGAGATGTCTACCATCCACGGCCGGGTGGCGGTGGGTATTCTCATCATGCAGGACGTGCTGGCCGTCGTCTTTCTCACCGCCTCCGCCGGCAAGCTGCCCTCGCCGTGGGCTCTGGCGGTGCTGGCCGGACTCTTCCTCGTCAAGCCCGTCCTCTTCCGCATCATGGACCGTTGCGAGCACGGCGAGCTGACCATTCTCTACGGGTTTTTTCTGGCCCTGGTGGTGGGGGCCGCCAGCTTTGACGCGGTGGCCATGAAGGCCGACCTCGGGGCCCTGCTCATCGGCATGCTGGTGGCGGGGCATCCCAAATCCAAGGAACTGGCTAAAAGCCTGTTGGGATTTAAGGAGATTTTTCTGGTGGGCTTTTTTCTCAGTATCGGCCTGGCCGGGGCGCCTACCTGGGAAACCCTGCTGATGGCAGGGATACTGACCCTGCTGGTGCCGCTCAAGGTGGCTCTGTTTTATGTGCTGCTCTGCCGGTTCCGGTTGCGGGCCCGTTCCTCCCTGCTGGCCTCTTTCAGCCTTGCCAACTACAGCGAATTCGGTCTGATCGTGGGTGCGGTGGCCGTGGCCAACGGCTGGCTTGGCCCGGAATGGCTGACGGTTTTTGCCCTGGCTCTTTCCCTGACCTTTATCTTGGCCTCGCCCTTGAACAGCAAGGGAAATGCCATCTACCAGCGTTTCCAGAATTTCCTGGCCGGTTTTGAAAAAAGCGGACGCCATCAGGATGATCTGCTGCACCCCCTGGCCGCCAATGTCGCCATCCTGGGCATGGGCCGCATCGGCAGCGGGGCCTACGATCTGATGCGGAAACGGTGCGGCACCCAGGTGGTGGGGGTTGATTTCAACGAGGACTCCGTGGCCGTTCACCAGGCCGCGGGCCGTGATGTCATTCTCGGGGACGCCGCCGACCCCGATTTCTGGGAGATGCTGAAGTTCCGCGGCGGCTTCCGGCAACTGGAATTGATTCTCCTGGCCATGCCCAAGCACCGGGCAAACATGTTCGCCGTCGAGCAGCTGCGGAAGGCGGAATTCAAGGGAGGCATCGCCGCCATTGCCATGTACGACGATCAGCGGCAGGAGCTGCTCGAAGCCGGAGCCCACGCGGCCTACAATATCTACGGCGAGGCCGGGGCAGGGTTTGCCGAGCATGTCTACGAGGCGGCCCGGATGAACGGAACCCTGCCAGACATCTGCCGAATGCCGAAAAACCCGGCCTGAAACCCGGGCTCAGCGGCCGCCTGAGCCGCTGGGTGAAGAGGATACCGGCCAAGCAACCTCGATGATGACGAGGTCGGCGGTTATCCCCTGCAGGTTCCTGCTAGACAGCGGGCAGCAGGGCCAGCATCTCCCGCACCGCCTGATCGAGGCCGACGAAGATAGCCCGCGCCATCACCGCGTGGCCGATGCTCAGCTCCTCGATGGTGCCCAGGGCTGCCACCCGCCGGGTGTTGAGATAGTTGAGCCCGTGCCCGGCATTGACCCGCAGGCCCATTTCATACGCTTCTTCCGCCGCCGTGGCGATGAGGCCGAACTCCTGATCCCGCAGCTCTTCCGTGGCAGCATCGCAGTAGCGGCCGGTATGGATCTCGACAAAAGTCGCCCCCACTTCGCGGGCCGCGCTGATCTGCCGGGTGTCGGGATCGACGAACAGGCTTACCGGGATGCCTGCCTTGCCCATCCGTCCGATGACCTCCTGCAGCTTCTTCTTCTGCCCGGCCACGTTGAGCCCGCCTTCAGTGGTCAGCTCCTTGCGTTTTTCCGGAACCAGGGTGATCATGTCCGGCTTGATTTCCAGGGCGATGTCGATGATCTCTTCGGCGGCCCCCATTTCCAGGTTGAGCTTGGTTTTCACGGTCTGCCGGAGCAGCCGCACGTCCCGGTCCTGGATGTGCCGGCGGTCTTCCCGGAGATGGACGACAATACCCTGGGCTCCGGCCAGTTCGCAGATACCCGCGGCCAGAACCGGGTCAGGTTCGGTGATACCCCGGGCCTGGCGCAGGGTGGCGACGTGATCGACATTGATGGCAAGAGTGACCATTTTTCCTCTCCTTTCTTCGGTTAGCAATTGGCTCAAAAGCTGTTTTTCCCGTTGGGCCATGGCCTCAGCCTCACTGCGGGAGCGTTCGTGGTCAAGCCCCAGCAGGTGGAGCAGGCCGTGGATCAGAAGGATCGTCACCCGCTGGTGCAGGGTCACCCCGTCGGCGGCGGCTTCCCGGGATGCGGTGTCCAGGGAGATGATCACGTCGCCGAGAAGCTCCTCGGGCAGATACTCCCCGCCCCCCTCCTGCATGGCAAAGGCCAGAACGTTGGTCGGCCCTTTCTTGTTGCGGTACTGCTCGTTGAGCTGCGCCATGTCCGGGTCGTCAAGGAGCAGGATGCTCAATTCGCTCCGCGCGCGATCGCAGAGGGCGAGCAATCTTTCTGCCCGCTGCCGGAGCTGATGCAGGCTGATGGTCGGGGGCGTGGCCGTCTGGCTGGTGATGAGTACGGGCATATGGCCTTCAGTGTTTCCTGGCGGTTGTCCGGCGGGGCGGCGGCAGGGTTTCCTTGGCGGCGTAAGCGCGGATGATCTCCTGCACCAGCCGGTGGCGGACCACGTCCGCCTCGGAGAACTGGTTGAAGGCGATTCCCTTGATATCCTTCAATATCCTGGCAGCCTCGATGAGGCCGGACTGCCTGCGGTCCGGCAGATCGATCTGGGTGATGTCCCCGGTTATCACCGCCTGGGAGTTGAAGCCCAATCGGGTGAGAAACATCTTCATCTGCTCGTGCGTGGTGTTCTGGGCCTCGTCCAGGATAACAAAGGCGTTGCTGAGCGTCCGGCCGCGCATGAAGGCCAGGGGCGCGATCTCGATGAATCCTTCTTCGATGAGATCCGCAACCTTGCCCCTCCCCAGCATGGCATTCAAGGCATCGTGCAGCGGGCGCAGGTAGGGGTTGACCTTCTGGGCCAGATCGCCGGGGAGAAAGCCCAGCCGCTCCCCGGCTTCCACCGCGGGGCGGGCCAGGATGATGGAGCGGACCTGCTTGGAGGCAAAGGCCGAAACCGCCATGGCCACGGCAAGATAGGTTTTGCCGGTGCCCGCCGGGCCGATGCCGAAGACAATGTCATTGGTCCGGATGTTGTCGATGTAGAGCTTCTGGTTGATGCTCTTGGGCGAGATCACCTTCTGCTCGGCGGTGATGTACACCTTGTCGAGGAAGATCTCCTTGAGATTCGCTTTGGGCGAGGACTGGAGGATCCGGAGGGCATAGGCGACATCCGAGGGATACACCGGATAGCCCGCCCGCACCAATCCCTGGAGTTTGTCGATGGCCGAGAGCGTCAGCTCCACCTCGTGTTTCGGCCCGCTGACGGTGAGCTGGCTGCCCCGCACCTGGATAGTGACTCCGGTGCCCTCCTCAAGAACGGCGAGGTTCTTGTTCAGGTCGCCGTAAAGCAGCAGGGCGGTGGTGTTGTCGGCCAGGGCGAGGTCGCGCTTGATCAACGCTGGGCTCCGCCCTTGGTGCGTTTTGCCAGCTCCTGGTTGATCATCTGCTGCAGATCCTTGAAGTTGCGCTCCTTCAGGCGGCGGCCATTGACGAAAATGGTCGGGGTGCCTCGAACTCCGACTTGTTGGGCCTCGGCCATGTCGCGTTCAAGGATCTGCCGGTTGACCGCCCCCTTGGAATCCTTGTTGAACCGTTCCATGTCGAGGCCAAGCTTCTTGGCAAGCTCCGTGTATTTTGCCTCGGAAAGGGATTTCTGGTTTTCAAAGAGCAGGTCATGGTACTGCCAGAATTTGCCCTGGCGATGGGCGGCCAGGGAGGCAAGGGCGGCGGGCTGGGCCTGTTTGTGCATGGCCAGGGGAAACTGCTTGAAAACGACCTTGACCTCCTTGGGATATTTGGCCAGCGCCTCTTCAAACAGACCGCCCACCGTGCCGCAATAGGGGCATTCAAAATCGCTGAATGCGACAATGACCACCGGTCCGTTTTCCGGGCCGAGAAACGGCGCGCCCTGGATGTTGATGGGTACGGAAAAATCCAGGCTAACGGTCTGGACGGTTTTGTTTTTGGTGCTGGACAGGTAGATCCGGTCGGGAATGTTGGCTGCCTGCAGGCCGGAAGCGGCGATGCGGTCCATGGCCGGATCAACGGAAATGGTTTCCTCCAGAGCACCCTTTTCGGAATAGACCAGGAGCCTGCCGCCTTCGGCCAGAACAAAGGTCCATTTGCCGTCCAGAGAGGCGGCAATATCCAAGGGGGCGGCCGGGGTTTTCAGGGTGTTGCTTACCTCCCAGTCAACTCCGGCCTGGCAGGGTGCCGTCAGAAGCAGGGCCGCGAAAATCATGGGGAAACAGCCGAAAAAACGTCGTGCTGTCAGAATCATTGTGGTCTCTCCTTTTTTTGTGCTCACAATTACGCGCCGCAGAACCATCCGGCCGGGAATCTCACGGAACGGGAAACCTGTCCGGGGGGATACATTATAATGCCCGGAAAAATTACGCAAGGATCAGCAGGAGGCGGGCGAAAATTTTCAGCCTTTTTTTTACAGGAGTTCCGCCAGGAGAACGGACAGATGGCGAACCTCCGGCCGTGACGGGGCATGGCCCAACCCCTCCTGGATATGGATGAGGCAGCCCGAGCAGGTGGTGGTGACCAGAGCGGGCGCCGCCTGTTCCAGTTGGGTGAGCAAACGGCCTCTGATTTTTTCGGCCAGCTCCGGCTGGGCCAGATGAAACAGGCCGCCTTGGCCGCAGCATTGCGGGCCGTTGGGGAGTTCGGCCAGATTCAGACCGGGTATGGCTCGGAGGATTTCCCGGGGCGGATCGGTGATTTTAGCGTGGAACCGCAGGTGGCAGGGGTCGTGGTAGACCACGGTGCGGGGTTCTGCCGAACCGGCAAAGCGGAACGCCGGATCAGTAAGCATACCCTGCACCACAAAGGTTGAGAACTCTAGGAGCCGATCGGCAAAGCCCTGGGCTTTTTTTTGCCACACAGGATCATCGGCAAGAAGCTCGGGATAACGGTGCAACTGGCTGTAACAGGAAGCGCAGGAGGTCAGGATGGGCAGGGAGTTTCCGGCAAAGGCAAGGATGTTCTGTTTGGCGAGACGCTTGGCTGTGGCGATGTCTCCGGCGCTTTCCGCGGCAAGCCCGCAGCAGCACTGGTGCTTTGGCCTGAGCGTTGGCTTGCCGGTGAATCTCATTGTTATGCGTTCCGTTGCCTCGCCGATTTCCCGGTGCAGATGGGTGGCGTAACAGCCGGGGAAAAAGGCCAGGGCGGGCCGCCCGGAGTGTTCCTGCGGCGTTTTTTCTGAAGAGGAGCAGGAGGTGTCTGGCCTCTCCTGCGGCAGGCCGAGGCGCAGCCGCAGGCCGCTGTCGGCGGGCAGGAATTCAAGCAGGGGGCGGCCCAGGCTGGTAATTGTCGCCAATAGGGCCGGATTGCTCAGAGCCTTCCGGGTGATGGCCCTGAGCAAGACCTGGCGCCCCGCGGTTTTCTCCAACTGTTTCCGGGCGGCGATGAAGCGGGCGGGCGGGTCCAGCCCCCGAGAACACACGGAACGGCAGGCCCCGCAGAGCAGGCATTGCGAAAGGATCTCCGCATAGGCCGACGAGGCCTGGGCCGGATCAAGCTTTTCCAGCAGATGCAGCCTGCCTCGGGCCGAAAGCGACTCCCGGCCATCCGAGGCTTGAAAAACCGGGCAGGCCACGGTGCAGGCCCCGCATTTCGCGCAGTGGCTGGGGTCTATCGCTGCCACAAGAGATAGGCCTTGATGAACGGATCGAGGTTGCCGTCCAAGGTGCTGTCCACGTTGCCTACCTCAAAATTGGTGCGGTGGTCCTTGATCAAGCGGTAGGGCTGCATCACATAGGAGCGGATCTGGCTGCCCCAGGCGATCTCCTTTTTTTCGCCGGCGATATCCTGGTGCTGCTCCTTCTGCGCCTCGCGCTCTTTCTCGTACAGCCGGGCCTTGAGCATCTTCATGGCCGTGTCCTTGTTGCGGTGCTGGCTGCGTTCGTTCTGGCACTGGACCACGATGCCGGTGGGCAGATGGGTGATGCGGATGGCCGAGCTGGTCTTGTTGACGTGCTGGCCGCCTGCCCCGCTGGCCCGGTAGGTGTCGATGCGCAGGTCCTTGTCGTTGATGTCCACCTGGATATTGTCGTCCAGCTCGGGGAACACGAACACCGAGGCAAAGGAGGTGTGCCGCCTCCCGCTGGCGTCAAAGGGGGAGATTCGCACCAGCCGGTGGATGCCCATCTCCGAGCGCAGCAACCCGTAGGCGTTATGACCGGTAATCATGATGGTCGCGCTCTTGACCCCGGCCTCGTCCCCGGGTTGCAGGTCGAGCATCTCGGTGGGGAATTTCTTTGCCTCACACCAGCGCAGATACATGCGCAACAGGATGCTCACCCAGTCCTGGGCCTCGGTGCCGCCCGCGCCCGCGTGGATGGTGAGCATGGCGTTGCTGGCGTCGTGCTCGCCGGTGAACATGCACTCAAGCTCCACGATCCCGACCCGTTCAAGCAGCGCGTCCAGGGAGAGGTCAACCTCCTGAATGGTCTCCTCGTCTCCTTCGCCCATGCCCATTTCGAGCAGGAGTTCCGCTTCGTCAAGCTCATTCTGGCAACTGTCCCATTCTTCAACGATATTCTGGATTGCACCCTGTTCCCGCTGCACCTTCTGGGCGTTTTCCTGGTTGTCCCAAAAAACCGGGGCCAGGGTGAGCTGTTCCAGTTCCTGCAACCGTTCTCTCTTGTGATCTACCTCAAAGATGCTCCTTCAGGGAGATGAGACGCCCCTTGAGATCTTGGATCTTCTGTTTGAGCTCGGCAGACATGGTGTGTTCTCCTGAAAAAAAGGTTAAAGGGTAAAGGTTAAAGGCCAAAGGCTAAAGGTGAAAGGCTAAAGGTGAAAGGCCAAAGGCTAAAGGTGAAAGGCCAAAGGCTAAAGGTGAAAGGCCAAAGGCTAAAGGTTGAAAAATCATACCTTGCTCCTTTTACCTTTAGCCTTGCGCCTGCTTACTCCTTACCTTTAGCCTTGCGCCTGCTTCCTCCTGCACCCGCCAGGGTCAGGAGTAAGCAAAACCACGGGAAAAGATACCCCCAGCGGACATAGCAGGTCAAGTCATTGACCAGGGCCACCGGCTGGCTGCGGGCGTACTCGGTAAACAGGGGGGAAGCTTCCTGCATCCGGCCCATGGGGTCGATGAAGGCGCTGATTCCGGTGTTTGCGGCCCGCACCAGGGTTTTTCTGGTCTCCACCGCCCGGAACACCCCCATGGCCAGATGCTGCATCGGGGCGCTCGACCTGCCGAACCAGGCATCGTTGGTGAGGGTGATCAGCAGGTTCGCCCCAGCCTGTGCCTGCTTCCGGGAAATATCCGGGAAGATGCTCTCAAAGCAGATCAATATCCCGATCCTGCTGTTGCGGCAAGCAAGCGGCGTGTTACTTCGTCCGGGCGAGAACTCGCCCAGGGTTTCCACCAGCGGCGAGGCAAAACGCAAGATCCGGCGGAAGGGGATATATTCGCCGAAAGGCACCAGATGCTGCTTGTCGTAGCGGCCAGCGACCTGCCCGTCCGGCGAGAGCAGGAAGGCGCTGTTGGCATAGCTGAGCGGCCCTGTGGCCGAGGTCTTTTCCCGGTGGGGCGCGCCGGTGAGCAGATATGTCTGGTGCGGCCGGGTCAGTTCGCTGTGCAGCCTGAGAAAGAGCGGGTGCTCGTAGGGATAAAACGGCAGGGCTGTTTCCGGCCAGACAATGAGCTGCGGTTGTCTGGTGGTGAAAAATTCTTGGCTCAGCCGAAGGTAGGTGTCAATGGTTTCCCGCTGAAAGGCGGGCTGCCATTTTTGATCCTGGGGGATATTGCCCTGGGCCACCGCCACTTCCATCTGTTCCGCCTGGGCAAGGGTTGCGGGCAGGGTCTGCATCCGCCAGAGACTGTAGCCCGAGGCGAGCAGCAGCAGGGCCGACGCCGCAAGGGTAATTGCAACGGGGCTCGTCCGCTTGCCTCGGACGAGCGAGGCGGCAAGGGTGAAGATCAGCGCGTTCGCCAGCACCAGGAGAAAGGTGAGGCCATGGTGGCCTGCCAGATCGGCAACCTGGATGAGCTGGGGCAGATGGTACTGGGTGTAGGCCAGATCCATCCAGGGAAAGCCGGTGAACAGCCGGCTGCGGATCGGGTCGAGCGCCACCCAGCAGGCCGGGGCGAAAACGAGCAGGGGAAGGCGCGGCCCGGTTTTGGCGCAGAGAAAGGCGAAGAGCGCCAGGTAGCAGCTCATGTACAGAGCCAGAAACACCAGGGCCAGCACCGCGATGGGCAGGGATACCTGGCCGTAGGTGGCCAGGACAATGACGATCCAGTACAAAAGGGGCAGGTAATAGGCCAGGCCGCAGATGAGGCCGAGCAGCGCGGCCCGGCGCGGGGGCTGGTTGTCGAGGCTCCAGAAAAGAGGGACCAGCGCCAGCCAGGCAAGTTGCGGCAGGGCAAGGTTTCCCGGAGAGGCGAAAAATAACAGGGTGCTGGACAGCAATGCCAGCAGGGCAGCCCTGCCGAAAGGGGTTTGGCTTCCGGAATGCGGGAACAAGGAAGGCATCAGTCGAGCTTGGTCTGGATTTTTACGGTGTGGATGCGCCGCCGGTCGGCGGAGACCACCTCAAAGACCAGGGAGTTGATGAGCATGGTGGCGCCCACCGGCGGCACCCGGTCCAGTTGGTGGATGATCAGGCCGCCCACCGATTCGTAGGGGCCTTCCGGCAAGGTGACGCCGAAGAAATCCTCCACCTCCTCAAGATTGACCTTGGCGTCGGTGAGGAGCATGTGCTCGTTCACCACCTTCCACCGTTTTTCCGCCTTGTCGTATTCGTCGCGAATCTCGCCGACGATTTCTTCCAGCACGTCTTCCAGGGTCACCAGGCCGCGCACGCTGCCGAATTCGTCGGTGACTACGGCCATATGGCCTTTCTGGCTCTGGAAATCCTTGAGCAGGTTGACGATCTTGCGGGTGTCGAGCACGAAAAAAGCCGGTTTGACCAGCTCCGAGGCCGCGGGCATGGTGGAGGCGTTGAGGCAGAAGGGCAACAGATCCTTGGCATGGAGGATGCCGATGATATTGTCCGGGGAATCCTGGTAGATGGGGATTCTGGTGTATCCCTCATCGGTGATCAACTGGATTAGAACGGCTGCCGACACCTGTGCCTCGGCGCTGACCATGTCGCTTCGCGGGGTCATGATCTCGCGGACCAGGGTGTCCCTGAATTCCAGGATGGAGCTGATCATCTCCCCTTCCTCGCGGGTGATCAACCCCTGTTCTTCTCCGTCATCGAGGAGTTCCTGTATTTCCTGCTCAATGTCTTCGGTGGTGTCTGGGGCGCGGTTGATGCCAAAAAAATTGAGAATGCGCTTGAAGGGGGAGTCGCCGGTGTCCGGGGCGGATGTGTCCATGTGGGGGCAAGAGTCCTCTGGGGTAAGACAACGGAGCAGGCCCACCGTCAACGGTGAGACCGGCGCTGTCGTCCGGTGGAAAAAAGTTTATGCAATCGGCTGCAACACGCTCTGGCTAAAGGAGATAGCCCGGGGTGTCAAGAAAAAAAATTGACGTTTATCTTTAAAATCGGTATAAGGGCCACACTTTGACCATGGAATGCATGCCTTCCATGGTGCAGAATTCAAAAACAGGTTCACTATACCACAGAACACCATGCTGTTTCAACAGATTGCGCTTCATCGAAATGGAGGGCTTTTGCTCCGGGGGGAGAATTGAGGCAGTCGCAGCAAGGCCCAACAGCCTTGCCGGTGCCTTTCCTTGTTATGAGATCATCTGAATTCATCTTTTCATTTGCCCTGAAAATTAGTAAGAACTAGAAAACGGAAACGGCGGAGTGATCGTTCTCTTTTTTCCTTTTTGTTTATGGGGATATGGTGAACGGTGCAGCCTGCCCCGCAACCGATATCGAGGGTTCGCTTGAAAGACAAGGTTTTGATTGCAAATCGGGGCGAGATTGCCCTGCGGATCATGGAGGCCTGTAAAGATCTGGGCCTGGATTATACCGTGATCTACACTGCGGCGGATGAGGAATCCGAACATGTGCGCCGCTGCCTGGACAGCCAGAGCAATATTCGCCGGGCCTGGCGTGTATCGGCCTATACCGATCCCAACGATATCCTTTCCGTGGCGGATCACACCAATTGCACCGCCATCCATCCCGGCTACGGCTTTTTCTCCGAAGACTTCCGTTTTGCCCGGCGGGTCACGATCCGCAACCGGCCCTTGACCTTCATCGGCCCGAAATGGGAGGTGGTCAAGGATCTCGGCGACAAGATCAACACCAAGCGGGTTGCCAACCGCCTTGGCATCCCCACCATTCCCGGCACCGACGGCCCCATCTATAATGAGATGGAGGCCGAGGACATCGCCCTCCACCTGCTTGAAATCCAGGACAGCCGGACGATCAAGACTCCCTCCATTCTGGTC
>Ga0180015_1000226_pt1 | contig 16775 bp, 12 predicted proteins | sample KR13_S2_MetaG_FD_116508 | JGI IMG/M metagenome (GOLD analysis project Ga0180015, IMG submission 116508) | Groundwater microbial communities from the Olkiluoto Island deep subsurface site, Finland - KR13_S2_MetaG | ecosystem: Environmental > Aquatic > Deep subsurface > Groundwater | place...
TAGCCGCCACGCGCTCTTCATGTCTATCTCCTCGTGTTCCCGCAGGAGGCATCCCGTTTCGGGATGCCTCCTTGCGAGTAGTTACGATCAGCGAACAAGGTCGCGGTTGAAATAGTCGGTCACGTTCTTCGGCAGAGCCGAAATGGTAACCGGAACAGACCCGTGGCGCAGGGAATGCGCCGCTGAACAGCCGGCGGCCACGCTGTAACGAGCCGCAATCGCCGAGGTCTTGATCTTGGTTTCGCCGCGTATGTATTGCACGAATTCATTGACAATGCGCGGGTCTGCTCCGCCATGACCGCCGGAATCACGGGGGATAAAGAACTGCTTGTCGCCATAAGGCTGGTAATAATTTTTCTTATTCCATAACCGGACAACACAGTCGCCGGGGGAATCGCCGAAGTTTTCAATCCGGCCCTCGGTGCCGATAATCGTGTAATTGCGCCAGCCGTCGGGTGTATAATGACACTGCTGATACGAGGCGAAAACGCCGTTGTTGAGCGTCATCAGCATCATGGAAATATCCTCCACGTCAATAATCGGGTTCAGGCCTTTTTGCTTGAGTGGCGGCCAATTATCCAAGTGCCAACTGGCGTCGCCCCGTTCCGACTTCGGATGCCGATCTTTGATTTGGTCGTAGACCGTCAGGCCGCCCATCGCGCTGATCAATTGGCTGTATCCTCCGCAGAGCCAGTGTAAAATATCAATATCGTGCGCGCCTTTCTGGAGAAGCAGGCTGGTGGCTTTTGACTGCTCGGCATGCCAATCTTTAAAATAGGCGTCGCCGCCGTAACATACAAAATGACGGCACCAGCCGGCTTTGACCTCGCCAATCGCGCCTTTGTCAATCAGTTCCTTCATCTTATTGGTGAATGCCATGTGGCGCATATTATGGCCGATATAAAGTTTGACCTTGTTTTTCAATGCGGACTTGAGCATCCGATCGCAGCCTGCAATCGTTATCGCCATCGGCTTCTCAACATACACCGATTTGCCCGTCTCCAAAGCCGCGACGGTCTGTTCTTCGTGCAGAAAATCGGGCGAGGTGACGAACACGGCGTCAATATCGTCTCTTTCAATCAGTTTGCGATAGTTATCCGTAAGGAAAACGTCCGGCCCATACTTTTCCTTAAAGTTCTGCAAAGCTTTGGGGTTGACGTCACAGGCTGCCGTTAATTGCACACCCTGGTGGGGTTGGTGAGCATAACCGGCTAAACCGCCTCTGCCACCGGATCCAATCACTCCGATTCTTAATTTTTTATGGGCCATGATAAATATCCTTCTGTTTGTTGGTTGCCGCAGCCATATTCCTTTTTTTCTTCTTCCGAACGCAGGAACTCAGGAGCCTGGTTTGACAGAGTCCGCTGGAGGGACGGGTTCGGTCGCGATACCGAGGGCCTTGAGAATGCCCGGAGTGACGATGCGCCGGCATCCCTCTTCATTGATGTGGATGCTATCCGGAACATATTGGGCAAAGGTCTTTTTGTCCGCATCCCGAAGGGCTATCCATTGCGGGTAGAGGTCCACGATTGCCAGTTTTCGCTTCTTGGCGACCTCGCGGTACATTTCATAGTATACCGAGATATTCTCGCGGTGTGAAAAATGCCCCTTTGGGTAGGCGTCGGCTGGCGTCGTTGTCATCAGGATGATTTCACAGTCCGGATTTCCGCTCAGGATGCGGGTGACCATCGATTCGAGGTTGGTCCTGGACTGCTGGACCGTGCAGTTGAACCGGGCCACGGAATCGTTCACGGCAAACTCAATTATGACCGCATCCGGCTTTTCCTTGATCACACGCCCATCCAGATTGTCAACTCCCCACTGCGACCAACATCCCGCACTACCGCTATTGATGATTGCAGTCAGCCCGGGATAACGGTGATCCAAAATGACCTGCAACTGTTTGACCCAAGCGCCATCAGCAGTGAGACTGGTCCCGTAGACCACGATGGTCTGGTGTTTTCCGGATTGCAGATGGGCCGCCACCCTGTTTGCGGACTGTGCCGTGCCCAGACCGGGTGTCAGGCAGACCGCCGCAGATAACAGGACGAATATCCTTCTCATAAGTGTCGCGAGCATACAACGGTGACCGATGCGGCACAAGCGCAAATCGAGCGGGATAATGGAAATTCCACGGATGTGTCATGCTCGACTCGGTGCAGTCTCGACTTCTACGACATAGGCAAGACCTGTACATTCGGGTGCGCGGAGAAAACCGGCGAATCATGTGTAACCCGAAATTGAACTTTAAAAAACAGACTTTCAATTCAGGACAGCACTTTTCTTGCCGCCTTGCGCCCTGTGGCGCCATAACCTGTCATGAATTTGGCTACAAACATAACCGTGTTACCCTTCCGGCCAATGCGACCACCTTACACCTTATTTGGCGGTTGATCCAATTGCCCATACTTGACGCCGCAATCATAGAAGAATTCGATACTGGAAAGAGGGGTCGCCACGGGAACATATCCGGTAAGGGTGATGGTTGCCCTTTCCTTTATTTCCGCCCGTAGAATTGCGCTTACCTCCTGCTCAATCTTTTCGCGCGAACCCAGCAATGTTGCATGGCCCACTTCTGTTTCGATGACCACCGGTTCCCCAATGTCCTGTATCATCCGCATAAGATCCACCACTTTGGGACCAGGCCCATTGAACGTGTTGATGCCGAGATTGGCATGCAGGGTTTGAAACAGATGTTGGGCCCGCCCACAAAGATGGATGCTGCGTGCCCCGGTTGTCATTTGCTGGTAGAACTTTCGATGGCACGGGAGAACAAACGACTCATAGTGTTCTCGTGAGATCATGGCGATGCTGTCATCTGCCATGCCCCATCCCCCGCTGTTCGGGAATTCCCGTCCGGTCCCCAGCAGCCGGTGCCAAGCCACTATTCTGGCCGTCAGGATATCCGTCACGCATTCAAGCAACTCGCGCGCGAAGGGAGGATCATCCATAAAGTCAAGGCAGATTTGCTCCAGTCCCCTGATTTCGGCGGTCTTGGTAAACACGCCATGGGTCGCAATCACGGGAACCCCAACCTCAACCGGTCTCCCCTGAAACTCCATACCGCGGGTGATCTCCTTCATCTGTGTATATTGTCGGTAGAGCGTAGATTCCTGAATGCGTTCGGTTACGTCTATTCCCCTGAGCATGGCGAGCAACTTGGGCTTCGGCAAATCGAGCGGATGAGACCACGAATAGTCATTCTCTTGGGTCACAACTTCCGCGCCAAGAAACTCGTTTTCAGCCATCCAATTCGGCGGACAAACCTGCCAGGTCACGGGCGGCTCCATGAGTTTGTCGTGAACGATGTTCCGGATTATCCAGTCCTGGCTTTGCAGTTGGATTTCGATCTGGGATTGCACATCGCTGTAGTACCGGGCAAAAGAGCAATCCCATCTGGGCAAGATAAACTGTTCGTCAAATGCAAGCACGACGGGTACTCGCTCATTCCGCCCCAGCCGGTAATCATTCCACAATCGCGCCACCTGCTTGTTGTGTTGGCCAATATCTTTCATAATCATGTTGTCCGATCCCTGAGACCAAACGCCGCGTGGCAACCAAGGCCATCGCTTCGTGGTGGAAAACGGCGCGGCTATTTGTAAAGTTATTTACGGGACACCACCCTAGAATTGAATCATTGCCCCCAACTCCGGCAGACGTGCCGCTTCAAGTTTCACGGATTTAGTGAGCGTCCCAGGCATGAAATAGACCTGCCCCTTGGACAGCAAGGCGCCATCCAGAAACACACGCACCGTCTTGGCATGACCGAAGGGCGGCACACAACCCACTTCACAGCCCGCGAATTCCAGCACCTTTTCCGGCTTCGCGAAGACCACCCGCTTCGTCCCCGCCTTGGCCGTCAGCCGCTTGGAGTCGAAGCGCTGGTCGCCCGGCAAAACCACCAGGATAATTTCACCCTCCGTGGTTTCCAGCATGAGATTCTTCACGGTATCAGCCAGTGGCACCTTGAGCGCCTCCGCCATCGCCGCATTGTTCGTGACTGCCGGATGCGCGATCACCTCATGCGGCACCTGGCGTTCCTTCAATAAGTTCATGATAGTCTCTTCCACGCTGCTCATAAGTTCCTCCATTTCTGTTTTATCCACACAGGGCGTACAGTAGATATTACCATGCGGGTATGCAATCACATAAACTAATCTGATTAATCCAGTGACGTGCCCCTGACACTTCTTGACATATGAAAGGGAAAGGTAGAGTCGGTTTCATGCCGACTATTCGCAGACATTAAGCCTGCGCTACCCATATAACAGCGCGACTATTTGTAAAGTTATTTATGGGACACTAATTCCGAGAAAGGTCCTGCCATGGAACTCGTTTATCTTAGCCGCAAAGACGTTGAAAGGCTGCGCCTGATCATGGCGATCTTGCGCGCATCCCATCCGGGTCGTGGAACAGGATCAGGACAATCCATACCAGTAGGCCAGAGCATCCTGCGGCGCATTGAATCCTTCGGGCGGACTAAGGGCCTGGTCTATTGAAGGAAACAGGACACCTTGCTTCGCCCATGGATGGAGACGGTCCAAATACAGCTTTCCCGTTTCTCCCGGTAACCGTGGCCAAGCACCGCAATACACCTTGCGGGATGACAGACAGCGCCGCATATCTTCCTCAAACCGGTGGTCGTGTTCACGCCCCGGAACGTGCCCGAAATTAATGCCCCGGACTTCAGGAATGGCGCAGAGAGAATCCGTCAGGTGATCGTTGCGGCCGCAATAATGAAGCCAGGCGCCGCCGAATGCCTGGGCCAGCCGGCGCGTGTAAGGCATGGCAAACTCATCGATAACCGCAGGTCCCACGATGGACGTGGTGTCCTCGCAGATGCGGATTCCCATGTTCTCCGCATATAACCAGTTGCTGTGATGAAGGCTATGGACCGGTTCACCAATGACTTCTTTCATCCAGCGGTGAGTTCGAAGACCCAGTTCAAGGGACAAGGTCATCAGGTGATGGACAAAAGGCGGATCATCGTGGACGGCGTAAAACAAGTCATCGCCGTACAGCAGGTGCGCCAGGTCAAACGGCCCCTGGGTGTCCATGCAATAGATGGCCAGCCGATCCCCCATGATTTCCTTGAATCGCCGCATATACTCCAGTCCCCGGGAAAAACTGCCCCGGATTTGAATATCATCCGGCGTTAAGCGGGCAATTTCATCCCCGGTTAGATGCCGTTTAAGCCACGGCATTTTATCTTCAAACACTTCCTGCTCCAATCCCAGGCAGGCCAGGCAGACCCCGGCGCCGAAATTAACCCTGATTGAAGGCACGGCGTCACTGCCGGCGTTGAGCGCGGCAATGGCAGCGCGAACCTGCGAGCAGAGCATACGATCGGCATTCTCAAAGGCTTCCTTAAAATTCGACTCTGGAATAACCTCTTGCTCCGCAGTTAATGCTCCCGAAATCATCGCCGGCCAGGCATCCGGCTTGTTCCCGCGCCAGATCGCCACCTGACGTTGACGCGCCAGTGCAATCCGCGCCGGCTCCGGGTGATAGAGTTCACGCAACCTATAGACATCAAATCCTGACAATCCCATGACACCCCCCATTTTTTGTAAATCTGCTTCAGGAACCGTGATAATCACGGATGGAATCGGAACAGTCGAAGATGTGTGCCAGGAGCGCAACGCGAATCCACATGCCGTTACGAACCTGCCGCCAATAGACGGCCCGGGGATCATGATCCACCTCTACGGCAATCTCCTTGCGCCGGGGCAACGGATGCATGATCACGGCATGGGGCTGGAGAAGTTTGAGATGCTCCGCCGCAAATGAGTATTTGGAGATATCAACCTTGCCGCTGTCCCCCGTCTTGTCATCCCATTCGTCCTGGATGCGTGTCATGTAGATCGCGTCGGCTTCAGGGATAACCTTCTCGAAATCGCTCGCCAATTCATACTCGCTGCCCGACGCCTTCAGGTGATCGAGAATATCCTTGCCGATCTGCAGAGCCGGCGGAGCGATAAACACCTGCTTGACTCGCTCATAGTTGGTCAACAGATAGGCCAGCGAACGCACGGTCCGTCCGCGGGCCAGGTCGCCGACAAACACCACGGTCTTGCGGTCAATCCCGCCCCGCTTCTCGAAGCTCCGCTGAAGTGTGTAGATATCCAGCAGGGCCTGCGTCGGGTGCTGATCCTTGCCGGAGCCGGCGTTCACGATCGGCACGGGCCGTTCCGTGTGGGAAAGCATCCAGGCCATTTTCTCCGCCAGTCCGCCAATGGCGCTCCGCATGATGATGACATCCGAAAACGAACTGAACGTGCGGATGGAATCCTCCTGGGTTTCCCCCTTCATTTCGCTGGAGGTGGACGTATCGCGAACCTCCACCGTCCGCATGCCGAGAATCTGGCAGGCGGAATGAAACGACAGGAAGGTCCGCGTGCTCGGCTGGGTAAAGTACAGCATGGCCGTCTTATGCGACAAGAGGTTGCCCAGGAAATCCATTCCTTGCTTGCTTTTCGCAACCTGGCGGATGCGCGTGGCCATATCGCCCAGTTCCTGCAGAAGCGGTCGGTCGAACTGCTGGGCCACGAGGATGTGCAAGGGGCGATCGCTCCGGTTGAAGCATCGGGCTTTGTCATCCAGGGTGAGCTGTTGAAGTTCGTCCCAGGTTATCTCCGGCAACGGCTTGATCTTCGCTTTCAATGTCAGACCCTCCCCTATACTTCTATATTATCAATCTTGTTCAGGTCAAGGTGGCCACTATCACGGCTTTGATCGTATGCAGGCGGTTTTCAGCCTGATCAAATACCTTCGAAAATGGCGCTTCGAACACGTCGTCGGTCACCTCCAGGGCGCCGCACTGATGCGTGAGTTCGGTTTCATTGTTATGAAACGCCGGCAGGCAGTGCAGGAAAATCACGGTGTCATTCTCCAGGTGGCCGGTCTGCCGCATGAGGGACATGTTAACTTGGTAGGGTTTCAAGAGCCGTACACGCCGGGCAAACTGATCTTCCTCACCCATGGAGACCCAAACATCGGTGTAAATCACGTGAGCATTCTTGACCGCGTCCGCCTGGTCCGGACACACAGTGATGGTGCCGCCGTTCCGCTGGGCGATCTCGGCCGCCTGATCCAGAAAATCCTTTGGAGGCATTAACTCCGGAGGCGTACAATCGACAAAATGCATCCCGCTTTTGGCACACCCCATCATGAGCGAAAGACAAACATTGTTCCGACCGTCGCCCAGATAGACCACTTTCAATCCCTGAAGATAATGAAAATATTCCCGGATCGTCATCAGGTCTGCCAGAGCCTGGGTGGGATGCTCGTCATCGGTCAGACCATTCCATACCGGCACGCCGGAATACCGGGCCAAGATCTCGGCGGTCTCCTGCCTGAAACCCCGGAATTGGATGGCATCAAACATGCGACCGAGCACCCGGGCCGTATCCTTGATGGATTCCTTCTTGCCCAGGTGAATGTCATGCATGCCCATGTATTCCACGCTGGCGCCTTCATCCACCGCCGCCACCGTGAACGCCGCCCGCGTCCGGGTGGACGCTTTCTCGAAAAGTAGGGCAATATTTTTCTTCCTCAGGCGATCCCGCGGTAGTCCCATCTTCTTTTCCTTTTTCAGGGTATCCGCAAGGTCCAGCAGGTACATCATCTCGCCGTCAGTCAGGTCCGACAACTTCAGGAGACTCCGCCCGGTCAATTGAATCTTCTCTTTCATAATCGCCTTTCGAAGGTACGACGCATATAGTACACGGAAAAGACGGACTGGCAAGCTGGGATTGGCGGCGGAGTAATGCCTCAGTCAGTCATGGGGCAGATAATTTTATTGTAGTGCCGCACGGTGTGCGGCGATCCCGGAAATCCACAGAATGTCGCGCCACACCCGGGCTTCGCCGAAGCAAGCCGTGGCGCGCTACAGTCCCGGCCAGGTATTTTCTCTCCCCTTGACCGGGGGGTTACACAGGAAATATATTAGCACGTGTCGGTCCATGCGTTGCGGCTAAATTTTAATCTCGAACAGTTGTTTTGAGGCATAGCGCCACCATGATCCTCAAGGACATCGGCCAGCGGTTCAACGTCAGCAAACCCCAGAAGTCTGCCGGCGAATGATACTACTGGAGCTCGATTCGAGGCCCGGTGGATTTGACCACAGAAGCCACCACGCGGGTTCTCACCGAATGCAAACAGTCATTCTCATCTAAAATACCCCCAGCGCCGGCAGGGCCAGGTCACGGTCTTCCGTTTCCATCCCCCACCCGTCCGAATGATTAATTGCTGCAGGTCAAGATGTGGCTCCTGGCGGTCGGGGCAAATGCGGGTCCATGAAAACGTAATGCTTCGCCAGCACCCAGCCAGTCACAGTGATTGCGCAGGTCTTATACTCAGCCTCTGATCTGTTCGAACGTCGCGGATGGAATGCCAAACAGATCCTTGATTATTTCGTCGGTATATTTCGAGACGATGTCGCGGCCGATCTCATCCCATCCGGCAAACAACTTTTCACCCGTGATATGATTTGCCACCAGGTCGTCCATGACGGCCGGCCGTTCGGACACCGGCAGGGTCACAATCCATAGCGTGCCGGGCATAGCGCAATTAGTGCCTGTTTTGGAATTATACTTGGAAAGATGCTCATCGAGGTCTATCGGAGCGGCTTGATATGCAAAGACACCTTCCTGTATCGCAAATCGAATATCGCCGAAGTGAGCTGGCCGGAAAAATGCCCATATACCTGCCCATTTGACTGCGTCCAGATTGAGGTCCAAAATCGTTTTAATGTTATACCTTCCCTCATTATTTACCGTATCCAACGCCAGTTTGTTTACTTTCCCGATGTCGGCGATATAGATCGTGACATTTTCAGACTTATCGGCGGGCGCGTTTGCAAATGCGAAATATAGAGCATATTTCACGTTGAGCGTCCAATCGAGCAGAGGAGATATTCTGGTATAATGCTGAAGGACAGTCATTAAGTAACCGTCATCCGGCTGAAGATTCTGCCAGTTGGGATTGAGATGTTTCTTCGCCAGGTCCTGGGTGCGAGACATAAAACGGTCTAACTTCATAGAGGTTCCGCAATTGTCAGCCATTTTCAACTTAGTCCATAGGCGAAACAGGCTTGACTCAAGGGGCCATGCCTCCGAAGCTTGCCCTCTGAATGCAAGCCCTATGTTGGTATCCAAGGCGTAATTCTTATTGATGAAGCGATCCTGAAACTCTTTGAAGGTGGAACAATGTTCCTTGACGACAGGACTTGTTTTGTTGGCGCTTAGTCTCCGCAGAAAATTACTGTCATGGTTCTCTGTTTCTTGCAGAATGCGATTCGCCTCCGTGTAGCCAAAATATGAGAATATTCCGAGAAATGATTTCTCCGTCATTTGATTAAGCCCTTCCCCACGTCCGCATTTGACGGCACGCATCATGTGAAACTCAAGCAATATTCTCCCAACGCAAATAAGATACCATCGAAACGCGTGACTTTGCGAGTCTCTTTGTGCGTTTTTTTCCATCCAAGTGGTTAAGCCACTTGACCGCGGAATTCTTCATCTCGATTGCTGGTTCCCGAATACCCGCAAGAAAATCAGCGCGGTCATTGAGCCGAATCATATTCAGGCCTAAGTCCATGGATGGGAATTTCAATCTTGCGGTTCTACCGAACCGCCACTACCCCCGTATCCGTTGTAGAGTTCAATAGAACGGCAAAGTTGCCGAACCAAATTTATCGCGGACGTCCTATTTTCCACCCACCTCGATGATATATCGCCAGACGATATATCATCCAAATCCGAGTGTTTTTTTCAAGCGGAATTGGCACGTGGCTGTCCACCCCGGGAGAAGCAGGATGAAGACTTGTTGCCCAGTATATCGCGTGCTATTCTCCAAATCATGAAACCGCACGGCAATACACCGGCAGCCGCGGTGTGGAAGGGGGAATCACGCACCTTCCCCACCGCACTCGCGTTCGCAACGGCCTGCGTTCAGGCGGCGTCGGCTGGCGCGTTCGTGCTCTGCGCCACTGCCCGCCTTGCGCGTCGGTTTCTGCATTACTACCGCTTGGCCCAACAAGTAGCCGGGACCGCCGGATGGGAAACGCCCCAAATCCGCTCATTCCGGGGATGGGTCAACGAAACCTGCGACAGCATCTGGTCTTCATGCCGCCCGCTTACTCCCGCTCTTTCCTTGCGACTCTGGCACCAGGCCATAGCGTCAGTTTCCCCGCCGGACGGCCTGATCATCCAGCCTGCCCTTTACCGACAACTGCAATTGGCCATGGATGCCCTGTTCGATAATGGCATCGAAGCAGACGGGGACGGGAGTGACCACCCGCTCGCCGGTTTCCGTCGGGCAGCGACCCGCCGCTTCCTGGAACTGGCCAAACAGGAAGACGTGATGCCGTGGAGCGAAATGCTCTCCACGGTCCGCCGGGCCGTCGCCGAAGATCGTGTCCCCCTGCCTCCGCAGATTATTCTCGCCGGATTTGACAACCTGTCCCCTCTGGAAAACATCCTTGTCACCGCTCTGGCCGCGCAACGACAAACGGTCATCTGGCACCCGGCAGCCGAACCGGATGACTCCGTCTGCGTCCGCGTATTCGCCGCGCCGGAACAGGAATGCCGGGCCGTCTGTGCCGACGTGCTCCGGAACTGGAACGATGGCCGGAAAAATCTTGGCGTGGTTTTTGCCGACCGCTCGTATTTGCCCATCCTTAAACGCTGTTTCGACGACCTTGCGGGCCTGGAGCGTCCTGATTTCGAAAAGTCAATCCGTTACAACCTGACGGTAGGCACACCGCTGGCGGATCACCCGCTCTTCCAAACCGCAGTACTCCCGCTCCGCGCGCTCGACGAGCCGGAGCCCGCGCCGCTGCTCACCTCTCTTTTGGTCTCACCCTACGTCGGCGTACCCGGGATGAATCCCCAGCCACTCCGTGACGCGCTCTGGGAACCGGACCACTCCCTTCAGTTAGAGGAAGCGCTCCGCGCACTTGAAGAACACGGATTCCCCGTCATGCCGCTCAGTAAAATGGCGAAGCATCCGGTGGCGCCCCTGGCGGACTGGCTCGCAAGGTTAAACGACGGTCTTGCCGCGCTCGGCTTCTGCCGGTTCGAAGGTCAGTACCGCGCAACCGACGCGCTGGCCCAACAGCATCTGAACGAGATCATAACCGCCCTTACCCGGGAAACCGGCGACATCGAAATGGATGGAACGGGAGTGCTTGCGTGGCTTTCAGCAGCTGCCGACAGCGTAATCGTCGCGGAAAAGACACCGGAAACCGCCGGTATTCAGATATTGAACCTCACCGAGTCGCGGGGCCTGGCATTCGACTGCCTGTGGGTGGTCGGCGCGCACGGAGCGGCCTTACCACCACCCATGCGGGAATGGCCGTTCCTCGATCCCGATGAACAGCGCCGGATGGACGGCGGCACGCTCGATCAGCAATGGGATGAGGGCCGGCGCCGGCTCGCCTCGCTTTGGGCCTCGGCGCCGAACGTTTATTTCAGCCGCGCTACCGCCGACGGCGACGCATCGCCTTATCCACCATGCCCCCTTCTCGCTGACGAAACCGGCGCCGATGGCCAGCCCGCAGAATTGACTCTCAACGTCTGGAAAAACCCATCCGCCGAATGGCTGCGGGCACGGTGGCTGCGAGATGGGCATCGCGCCCTCGTGGCGCACCACAACGAGGATCACCTCGCTGCGGCGAAGGCAGACATAGCCGGCGTAACCTTTGCATCCGGCGACAGACATTCGGACTACCCGCCTGAACCTGCCGTCCGCCCCCTGTCCGGCGCTTGGAACGTAACGGCCCTTGAAGATTTGGCGGCCTGCCCGTTCCAGTTCTTCTGCGGCCGAATACTCAAACTGGAGCCCCTGTCCCTGGCAGATGCCGGCATCGATCCGCGTGTGCGAGGCAAGGTTCTCCACGGCATCCTGACGACATTTGTGGACGGCTTGGCTGAACATGTTCCAAGCTGGCCCGACGACAACCAAAGCGCCCAGCAATGGCTCACGCGGACAGTGGATCAGACGCTTGCCCGATGTCCACGCAACGTCTTCTGGCGCGTCGAGCGCTTGCGGCTCATGGGTGATGCGAACACACCGGGCATCCTGCCGGCCTGGTTGGAACAGGAACGCCAGCGGGCGCACCTGGGATGGAGATTCGCCGGGACCGAATTGGCATTCGAGGGACTGCCGGTCGCCGGGATCACGCTCCGCGGACGGATCGATCGGATCGATCGGCATCCCCAGGAGGGCTTTGCTGTCTGGGACTACAAATCCGGCGCCGTGCCGTCGGTCTCATCCGTGATTTCCCAGGTTACCGAACTCCAACTACCCGCCTACCTGCTCGCGCTCCAGAAAGGCCTGCTTTCGGGATTGAATATATCCGGCGTGCCGCTTCAGGCCGGGTACATTGGACTAAAAAAAGCGTCGGAGATTAAGATCACCCCTTTGAGCGTCCGGCGCCAACCAGTCAACTGGACCGAATGCCTGCCGGAATGGGAAACAAACCTGGATCAACGACTGGACGCGCCGCGCCGGGGCCGGTTCGAGGCCGACCCCCGCCCGGCAATCGACGCACCGTTCCATAAACGAGCCGGAGCCTGCCAGTTCTGCGAGTTTTTCAGCCTGTGCGGCTATTTCGATCGTCGTCCGGAACCACCGGACGACGATAATGGGGATGGAGAGGAATATGTATCATGACTCGAATATTCATTAAGCGGCTTCGTTGTAAGCGAAATTCTAAGTTCCTATTTTTAAATAATATTTAAATGTTGTTATAGATTGATGATGAACATTGACCATTGTAAAACATCCTCAACCCCGGACATGGCCGTCCGCCAGGAGGCGCTCGACATCCACCGCAGTTTCATCCTGGAAGCTCCGGCGGGATCAGGCAAGACCGCCTTACTCACGGCGCGATTCCTCTCCCTGCTGGCGGATGTCAAGCACCCGCGCCAGATCCTGGCCGTTACCTTCACGCGCAAGGCGGCCGCCGAGATGGCCGGGCGCATCACCGCCACCCTGTGCCAGGCACGGAACGGCATGACACCCGTGGCACGCAACCCCTGGGAAGTCCTCCTGCTGGACCTGGCCCGGAACGCGCTGGAAAAGCACCCGGAATGGGACACGCTTCTTAGGAGTCCGGATGCGTTCATGGTGGATACTTTCCACGGATTCTGCGGACGCATAGCCAGAAACTGGCCGCTGGAAGCGCGCGTGCCACCCGCCTTCCCCTTGCTTGACGAGATCGGCCAGGAGGCCTTGCTGGCCGCCGCCGTGGCCCGCTATATCCACGCCTTCGCCGCCGGCGATCCGCGCCTGACACAGGACGAGACTGCGTCGTTCCTACGCCGCCTCGCGGCCGCCAATAACAGTGTCCGTGCAATTTCCGCCCAGCTTATTGACCTCCTCGCCCGGCGTGACCGACTGGACAGCCTTATCCCCATCTTCCAGCACGCTGTCCCGGAAGAGGAATTGACCCGGCGCACCGAACAACTTGCGGCTCTTTACCTGGGCCGGTTGCGTGATCATTTTTCCCGACATGCAAAAGACTGGCAGGATTTGCATCGCCACCTGACTCAGCAACATGCCGGCCTGGCCGGATCTCTGCCGCCGGATATTCCCGGCACAGTCCTGCGTGCATTGCCGGAATGGCAGGCCGCCGCCGGGGTGTTTCTAGTCAAAACCGGAACCCCGCGTCAACAACTCAAACCCGGAGATTTCGGCCAGGGCTTTTCCGCTAATCCCCTGGCCCAGTTTATCAAGCAACTTCCGCCGGAGATCGCGTGGATCTTGAATTTTACCCGGGAATGGCTTGCCGGCGGCGACCCCGTCGGCTTCGGCGCCCTCCGGGACACCGTGATCCTCGCCCGGGGCGCACTGGACCAGTTCCACACACTGATGAACGCGCGCGGCGTGGACTTCATGGAGCTGGAACTTGCGGCCCTGCGGGCGTTTCGGCAGGTGGACCGGCCGGGCGAAAGCCTGATCTTCTACCATGAACACCTCCGCCATATTCTCGTGGATGAAGCGCAGGATATGAACGATACGCAGGTCCGCATCCTCAGCGCGCTGACCGAAGGATGGGAATCGGATGATGGTCGCACAGTTTTCATCGTCGGCGACCCAAAGCAGTCCATCTTCCGCTTTCGCCGTGCTGAGGTCAGCCTGTTCGAATCGCTGAAGTCGGAAGGCCTGCCGCGGGAGGGTGAATTCCCCCTGCCGCTTCGCGCACTGAGCCTCAGCGCCAATTTCCGGTCGCGCGCGAGCTTGGTAAAGTTCGCCAACGCCGCGTTCGAACGGATCATGCGCGCACCCAATCCGGCCTTTGACGAAGTGGCTTTCAAGGCCTCGGACCCTGTTCGAAACGACGCGCCGACCAAAGAACTCCTGCAAAAGCCGGTCATCCTCGGCCTCTTCCACTGCCGGCATGCCAATAACAAACAGTCGGACTTGCCGCGAAAACCAGAGGCGCGCTACCAGGAAGCCCGCTACGTGGCCGACCGCATCGTCTCCCTCCACCAGAAAGACTCCAAGGCCACAATTGCCGTCCTGATCCCGGCCCGAACACACCTGACACCCTATGTAACCGCCATGGAGGCACTGGCCATCCCAGTCCGTCTCATGGAGGGCATACCGATGCTGGACTGTCCCGAGATCCGACATTTACTAAACCTGTTCAAGGCCCTTATCCGTCCGCACGACGACGTAGCCTGGGCCGGCGCACTCCGCGCGCCTTGGGTCTGCGCCCCCTTGTCCATTCTGGAACAGATTGGCCGACTGCCGGAACCGGCGGTGTGGTCTGGAAAAATAATCGCGGAAGGACGCAACCTGCACCCGTCCGTCACCCGGTTCATCAACGCCTATGAAAAAATCCGACCCGACTTTGGACGGGAACCTTATGCCGTCAGCCTCCAGCGCCTGTGGGAAGAACTGGACGGCCCTGCGGCGGTTGCCCGGATCTCCGGCGCATCCGGCATAGCAAACATCATGCAGTGTTTGGATATTCTGGGCCAGTGCCCGGACGGTTGCGGAGAGGAAACTCTGGACGTCCTGGAACGACTGCTGGAGCGCGCTTATACCCCGCCCGACCCGCGCTCCGCATTCTCTCCGATTTCCATCATGACCATCCACAAAGCAAAGGGACTGGAATTCGACCACGTATTCGCCGTCGGGCTTGATTACCCGGCCGGATCCAAAGCGGCGCTCCGGGAACTGGAGTCTGCTTTCCTGATGGACCGCCTGCCGGAGAGAGACCGTATCTTTCTCGCCGCCACCGCTACGGACCGCCGGACCGACGCCCGCCCCCTGGCTCATCTCCTGCTGGGCGACCTCGGCCTCCGGCGCAACGTGGCGGAATACAGGCGACTGGTGTACGTGGCCGCGACCCGCGCCCGGGAAACGCTAACCTTAAGCGGGCTGGTGCTTTATACTGCCGACGGGAAGGAGCGGCCGGATAGCGCCTCCGGATCGGCTATTTCCTGGCTGGACACCATGGCCCGTGACGGCATATTCGGGAACCTGCCGGTACAAGCGCTGGACAACCCGGAGCCATCTGCCGCAAGGGCACCCTTCAGTTCGCCGCCAAGTGAATTGTCGGAGCCGGCGCCGTTCGCTCCTGAGCCCCTGCCCTATCTGATCCGGAGTCCGTCGAGAATCGAAGACGAAACAGCCACGGCAGCGCGGCCGGGCACCGACGAACCCGACCCTGATTCGCGGGCACGCGGGGTGGTCATGCACCGGATATTCGAGACCCTGGCGCGACGGAGGCCATTGCCTTCCGAACGCTCCGTGACAGCGGCACTGGCCGGGGAAGGCATCGCGCCGAACCGGCAACATGCCATGGCCCATGAGGTGATGGCTGAATGCCGGCAAGCCTGGGATTTTGAACCCTTCGCAAAGATGCGCAACTCAGCGACCGAAGTCATCCCGGAATGGGCCATTGAAGACACCCCCGGAAAGACCAGCATCCGCGTCGGGCGGATTGATCTGCTCCTAAAGACCTCGGAGCAAGTCATCCTTGTTGACTTCAAAACCGGGAAGCCCGGGAAAGACGAAAAGTCATGGCTGGCAGCGGAAACGGAACGCTATCGTCCCCAACTGGACGCCTACCGGGAAATGGCCGCAAGGGTCTTGGGCAAAACGCCCGACCGCATTCACCCCGTCCTCTTCTTCACCACCCTCCCCCGCTGGGTGGAAGTTCATTAACCCTATTTATCGTAGCTCATGCCCCCCAGCAATTTCCAGCAAGCACCATCTTTCACCCAAGTATGGGTTATCCGCGATGATTGTGTTTTCTTCACACCGGCGGTTTCACTGAAATTGACGTGAATGATATACTGCGTCAGTGCGACCTCTCCCAGCAACCGGATACCTGCTCGTTCAATCTTGAAAGTGCATGAATTGTGCTTGGGTACTAATTGCTTCATGAAACGAGCACTTTCTTCTCTGTCAATCGGATGCGGCACGGCACCCGGCCACCCAAGAAATTGACTAGGCGCAGGTGCCGAACCAGCCACTGATACCAGATTCTCCCATGGCAAAAACAGTGTCCCTGACTTGTGCGTTGGTGTGCTCCAGAAAACGGTGGATAATTCCTGGTTCACTGAGTAGCCAGATATAGACTTCTTCTATGTTGGCCTGGCGTACAAGTGTCCCCAGAGGATGCGCCAGGCTAATTAGAGCCTGTCCCGTTATTCCGTGGGTCTTGAAAACACAGGGCATATCGTATTAAAGAGGAGGGGCAAGAGTACCCTAAAAGGATACTTTGCCCCAAATCCGTGTGTTATAGTGCCCGA
>Ga0180015_1000230_pt1 | contig 16702 bp, 19 predicted proteins | sample KR13_S2_MetaG_FD_116508 | JGI IMG/M metagenome (GOLD analysis project Ga0180015, IMG submission 116508) | Groundwater microbial communities from the Olkiluoto Island deep subsurface site, Finland - KR13_S2_MetaG | ecosystem: Environmental > Aquatic > Deep subsurface > Groundwater | place...
CGGGCTTAACTTTAATCTGATAGCGCTCATGAAACATCCGGCCTGCGGCCTCGCCGATGAAGGGCTCGGAATCGCACAGAACCCCGTCCATGTCCAATATAACGCCCAGGATTGTTGATATATTTCCCATGCTCATGGGGAGCAGTTATAGCAGGGCAGGCCGGAACGTCCAATCCAATTCGGACGTATAATGAATTGACAGCGTGGGGTATTTGGGAAATAATACAATTAAAAAAAGGGGGGTAATATCCCTTAGAGAGAATTTATGAATATAGCTCAGGCCGAAAATGATGATGACATTCAACTGCCGAAAGACCCATTTGCCTATATTGCCTTTTGGCAGTTCCTGACGTTTATCATCTTGTTGTTGCTGATCTGGCTGAACGAGTTCAGGGATATGCAGGCTTTTTTCTTCAATAATAAGGAGGAAGGTGTCAATATTTTCAGGGGCTTTATTCTCACGGCGGGGGTGTTTCTGACGGCGATTATTGCCATCGGCAATACCTATATCCAGCAGAACCGGGTATTGAAAGCATTGATTTCGGTCTGTGCCAATTGTCATCGGGTGCAGATCCGTAAAAATGTATGGAGTCGGATGGAGGATTATGTCAGTGATCAGTCGTTACTGACGTTTACTCATGGGCTTTGCCCCGTTTGCATGGCTGAGATGATGCAGGAAATTGAAGCGCGTTCGGGAAATAAAAAGAACAAGGAGTTGGTTCCATCAGCCGGAGAGTAAAATTGCCCGCCCCGCGTTTGTGGCGTGGCCTGTTATTGTAAGGAGCGGCCTAGGCTGGCCTTGGGCCGATGGTTTATCAATGCCGTTGATTTTTAAGTAATGGGGGCGACAGGTTTCGACGTGCAGGTTGAAGCTTCCGTCGCGCGCCGAGGACCCCGGTTGGCCTCGTAAAACACCCGGGAAAAAAACTCAAACGCCAATAACGAATTGGCCCTCGCGGCTTAATAGCGCCGTGACGTCTTCCGGTTGACCACCTGCTAGGCCGGTTGACGACGATAGCGGGTTGGTTTCTTTGTCGGGCGACCGGACAGGGAAACGAGATATTACGTGGACGCTGGTTGCGGTATTGGCCTGTCTGTCGGCGGGTGCCGTGACGAGACTTTATAGACAGAACACGCGCGTAGATGCGGCAGTGAATCCTATGCGGACGGGGGTTCGATTCCCCCCGCCTCCATTCCTCACATGGCTACGCCATGTTCGTCATGGCAAGCCATGTGAGGAATGACCCTGAGGAATGAAATGACGAAGGGCCTTATTAACGAACCATGGTTCACTTACATAATCGAATGCAGGGATGGATCTTTTTACACTGGCATTACGAATAATTTATCTGAACGGATGATCGAACATAATACTGGAACAGGTTCTTCATGGACGCGAATAAGACGTCCCCTTAGACTTTGTTATGCCGAGAGACATCCTGATAAGTCTTTTGCACGAAAACGTGAAATAGAGATAAAAGGCTGGCGACGGGAAAAGAAAAAAGCGCTTTTAAATGCACCGTGCAATTTAATCGTTTTTACTCAGCCGTCCACGCAATCGGGACGAAGGCGGGCGCCGAGCTTCGGCTACATAACACCCTGCCTGCGGAGATAGTCCGACACGATTCCAACAAAATTGACCCTGTTTTCCTTGACCTTTTCCCCACCTGTGGCGGCCACGCAGCGAGATGGGTCTGACTTGGCTTATAGGCCACCGTCAGACCAACTACCTGCGCTTAACGTCGCCATAATCATCGGCGACTCTTTTAAATTATGTCAACGTCAGCCATCATACACGGCGAGACGTCGCCACATCGGACTCATAATTCCAACCGGCCATTTTAGCCTGTTTCCTCTGGATTCATCCAGAGTGATCAACAGCGTGATATTCAACGCTTTCCGCTGAACCGGACTTCATCCTGAATAATCCCAAATGTGCTCAATTTTCATCACTGGGTTACAGCTCCGGGTTGCAAGTTGGAAAGCAACATTCGGGTTGAGTGGCACTGAACCTATTGCGAATTCACGATAAGTTCCAGCCACTTGTCGGTCTTTCATTTCTGTCTCCCGTCACACTTCGATGAATTGCATTGATAGCATAGAGGTTGGATGTTGCTGATGTCGTCTGTTCCTCCTTGGGTCAATGGACGAATATGATCCTTCGTCCAGACATACCGATATCGCTTGTCTGGTCGTCGTGGTATCGTTCGCCAAGGCCGATTGCATCGTGGACAGCGATCATACTCGTCAAGTTTCTTCAGCCATTCTAATCGAGTGTGGGCACCTCCATTGCGGAGCTTTCTAGTAGTGTATTCAGTCGCTCGTTTTCGCCGACAACTTCGACAGTAGTGATGAACCGTGCCGCGTGACGCGGATGTCCATGTACCAAAGTCATGACTTCCACATTTTCTGCATATCTTCATCTGATTCAACAGACCGAACATCATGGCTCAGACTTGAGGGTTCCGCAGTGGCACCCGAGCAGGCTGAAAGTGCTTGATACTCGGTACATTACCAAATTACATCTGGACACAATAATCCTTCAAGCAACCCCATCGGAGCGGGAGCGGCGGCTAACGCCGCCGCAACCCGCCCCGATGGAGACCCCTTTCATGCAGCCGAAGGTAACGGCTACATAGAACGGTGAAAGTCCCCAAAACCCGCTGCGCTGCTGCAAGCGCCATAATGCGCCAGCGACATTGCCGCGTGGAATATCCTTCGGCCTGATCATCCGGCTGAAGGCGCCGGTGGGTATCAATCCTTCAGATTCAGTAAGTCAAATCCGGAAACCGAATCGCGCTCGCGCCTTGCCGAAAATCCGGTTAATTCCAGGATGACGATCTCGCCGATAAGGTAAGTGACAATCCCTTCGCGGATACAACCGGTCCGCGCCGTATCGCCGCGTCCCAGGGCGGCATGCATGTGAAGCTCCGGACCGTTGGCGCCTTCAAACAACGTACCGACGCCAAGAAGTTCATGGCCGTCCGCAAAGATCCTGGTCATGGGAACCGGCTTCGGGATCGTTGTTTCGGGTCCGACGACCAGGGTGCCATTGCGGGCGCCGCCAATCAGCAGGACCAGTCCGGAGTGAATGGCTTTTTCCCGGGCAACGGTTTCCACCGCTTGCGGGAGTTGTTCTCCGTCTTCAAGACGGACCACGAAAACGCGCTGAATATGGCCTTCCGCAATCTGCATGGCGAATCTCCTGAATATTGGAAATAAAAACTATTGACATGATTTGCAGGATACAAGAATGTGAGAATAAATCCAGCCTGTCCTGGAGGTATATGGCCCGAATGACAAGAGAAGATGCGATCAAAACCATTCAACATCGCCGATTCCAGATGCGGGCGATCCTCCAGCAGAACATCCCCGCTCGTGAGCTGGGACGGAAATTAAGAATGGAACTGGATAAATCCATGATATGCTGTCTGTTAAGCGATCTCGAACTGGGCCTGTTATCCGTTGAGTATCTGAACGATATCCTTGAAAACGGATGGTGGTCGGAAGTTGGTCGGAGTCATTTGCGGAAACTGATGGGGCGTGCCGGTGGTTCAGCGCAAGCCTGAATAAAAATCTAGCCCAGCGAACGGGATTCCATGTCGTCTTCTTCCAAGCCCAGGTAATGTCCCAATTCATGCAGGTAGGTCGTGCGAATTTCCTTGCGGTACAGCGCTTCATCCGGTTCCGTGGATTCCCGTATGTTATCCAGGAATAGAATGATGTGCGGCGGCAGGGACGCGCCGCCTTCGCTATCCCGGAGCGATGAGCCTTCAAAAAGACCGAGCGTGTCGGCCTCAATCCCGTCGGCAATGAGTGATGTCCCGGGGCATTTTTCAAAAAGGACGGGAAGCGATTGGGCTTTGACTCTCACCGCGTGAGGCAATGTCCTGATTATGGCCTCGACTTCCTTCATGGCCGTCCGGCGGAACCATTTCCAGTTTCGGATCATGGCGCCATCATATCGAAACGATCATGGAATGAACAGGTCTATTCGACCCAGTAATTCGCGTTATGTTCAACGCATGCCAAAACCAACGACATGGCAACGGAGTGCCGTGGCTATCCGTCGGCTGACGGATAGCCGCCCCGCTCTGTCGGGGCGTCCGCTGGCAATAACTTGGGCAATAAATGAGCAATATCCGGCGGCGGAGATTGCCTGCCTATATGGCAGGGCACCGCTCGTTGGCATGTAAGGACATCATTTTCTCGCAAAGGCACATAATCTCATCGGCAAATCCGCCTCAGGCGGAAAGCCCGACGAGATAATAACTTACGAACGATTATTTTTGTCACGTCAGCGCCGAAGGCCCTAATTGGCCACTTGTCCGTCAGCCGCCGGACAGCATCGTGGCGATCTTGACGTCTTGACAAGATAAATTACTTGGAAAAATTGATGAGAAATATGATATCGGGCATGACAATCAATGGAAAAATATGTATATTTAGGACTGGATTCAATCCTATTGGCGTTCAGCCTTGAGCGGCAAGCAGCGATGGGCATTGGACGGGGTCGCGAGACATGAGCAGGAAAGGACAGGGATGTATGCACCCGATGCGTGGAGGATTTACTTTAATCGAGATATTGGTGGTTGTGCTGATTATTTCCATCCTGGCCGGGATTGTGGGGGTCAGCGTGCTTCGCCACCCCGGTGAAGCCAAAGTGGCGGCCGCCAAATTGCAGATCAAAAACATCAAACATGCCCTGAAGTTGTACCGGATGGAACAGAATCTCTTTCCGACCCAGGAACAGGGCTTGGAAGCGCTGTGTGTGCGGCCCACTCTTGCGCCTGTGCCGGAACGCTATCCGGAAGACGGCTATCTGGACAGCCGCAAAGTGCCCAAGGATCCTTGGAACCGCGACTTCATTTATATGGTGCCGGGCCGTCAGAATGAGCCGTATGAAGTGATTTGCTATGGCAGTGATGGCGAAGCGGGAGGCACCAACGATGCCGCGGATATCTCCAGTTCGGTTTTTTGATGAAATCCGGCTTCACATTACTCGAAGCCTTGGTGGCCCTCCTCGTACTGGTGATCGTGACGACTGTTGTTTTGGAAACCCAGATCACGACACTCAATCTGGAACAGACCGCACGCGCCATGCGGACGGCTCGCATGGAAATCGAGAGGATTGGCGCCGAAGTCCGTCTCGGGAATGCGCCCACAAACATACTGGCGACGGTACCGTTGGGATGTGAAGTCACCTTCTCGCCGCTCCCCGTGGACGATTCGGAGAATGCGGCGGAATTTTATCAATGGGATATTGTCTCGCAGGATCGGTCGTCATTAAAATGGACGCTGATCACACCGGTATTCTATTAACGGCTTTCAAGGGAATTATCCTTAGGTCGGGGCGCCGGAGGAAGGTTGGGATTCAGCGATATGGCCGAGCTGTGCAGGCCGGTGAATAATGCCTGCACCAGTCCTCCTAATCCTATGGTTGTGACAATAAACCAAAGCGCCAGTCCTGGCAGTCCGCTGTTGACTCCGGCGTAAACAAGTAACAGCCCGGCGATTAAAGGCAGGAGAAACTGGGAATACAAGCCCGGTTCCGGACGCCGGAGCAGCCAGATCCCAAGCGCAACCGCCACCATGATTTTGCTGAGATACACCCAGGTAACCAGCGTGATCAGGAGGAGCAGCCCTAAGGGGATTCCGATAATCGAAATGAGGGCGAATACCGCGATCAGGGGAATCAGTCCCAGGACCATGAATCCGGTTGCCATGCACTTCAATGGGGAATAACGGATGCCTCTGACGGACCGGATCGTGAAAGCCGGGAATACGGCGATAAATAGCATGGCCACCATGATCGCTCCCAGAAACAGCCAGCTTTGATAAACAAAAGATTCCAGGGAAAAACCGCGGGCTATGCCGGAGGATGGTTCGGGAATAATTTCGCGGATTTCCTTTCCATGAATGATAACCCGGTTGTCGGAGGCAAATTCCTTGGGGCAACGATAAGTTAGATTGCCCATGATTTCGGTTCCGGGCAGTGCGACAAGGTCCTGGGCAATGATAACAACATCTTGGCCGAATGTTCCTGAAAGAGTCACGTTCTTTCCGATCAGCGTCACGTTGCCCTCGACCCATCCCTCAACGATCAGGTTTTCTCCTGCTATCCAGACGTCGCCGGCGATATCGGCGGAACGCGTCAGATGGATCGTATTGCCAACGAACATGGAATTACGGGCGATCGAGCCGCTAAGCCGGATGGTACGAGCCAGAAATCGGGCGTGATCCTGAACAATGCCGGTCAGTTCCACGGTGTTTCCCATGGCCCAGACGTCGTTATGAAATTCCCCGGCAAGTGTTACAAGTCCGTCATGGGTATCTTCGCCCCACAGGGAGCTGGTCGTGGCCAGTAGGAACACGTCATCCTTGACGTTACCTTCGATGCGAATTTGATTGGCCATAAGCCACAGTTCGGAACCCAGCGTTTCGCCGGGTTTAAGGATAAACGCGTTAGTTTGAACGAACGTTGTGCCAAGAACCATACTGGGAGCGCCAAGACTGGCTATCAGAACCCACTCAAAAAAACATTTCACATTCATGCTCCTCCGGTCGGTCTTGCTCTTATCTTGGAACCTTTGACATCAATACCAAAACCATTCTGTCAATTCTGCGCATGATGTCAACTTAGCTTTTGATGTATTCAATATCATGCAGGGCGTGTCTATCCTGTTTTTTCATTTCGACGTCTTGAAGTCAGGTTATCCAGCTTTGGCTCGCCCCGCGCCACGAGGGGAGTGCGGTAGCCGACGCTACCGCTTTTCCACCGCGAAGCAATTGATTTGCGTCGTGCCAAAGCTATCTACAACCCGCGGCGTTCGCGAATGGCTTTATGGAACAGATCGGAACGTCGGGATGGTATGGAATCTCTACCCAATGGTGACCACGTGATTTTGAGGGCGGAAAATGCGGCTAAAATAAGTCGCCTTTATTTTGAAAAAGTTGTTGACAAAAAAATATGGTCAGGTATATTACTACTAAATCAATAGAAGTGGTCGGGATTAATGATGAAGATGTCAACAAAAGGCCGTTAAACATCAAGGTGACAGGAAATCCTGTCATGGATTCAGTATACTGAAAACGTTGGCAATCAAATCAACATCGAAGAGGGAGGTAACCATCATGAAATGCATATGGCGACGGATTTCGAAGTGTGCGTTCACCCTGGTGGAACTGATGGTAGTTATCGCAATTATCGCTATTCTGTCTGGCTTACTTCTGCCGAACCTGTTCGATATGCGGGAAAAGGCCCGTCGCGTTAACTGCCTTTCGAACCAGAACGGTATCTGGAAGACCATCTCGGCCTGGGGCTTGGATTCGGGCAACTCCTTCCGCCCTATTTTCCCGAAAGGCAACTTGGGCGGCACCAACGGCTCCCTTACCACGGAAGGCGGGATCACACCGAAGATGTTCATTTGCCCCACCGCCGCCGGGGATTACGGCATTAAGCCCGCCGGCACACTTGCGGAAATAACCGATTCCAACAGTTGTTACAATTATTTCGCCAGCCGCTATGCTGACGACGGCGACAAAGTCATTATTTGTGACATGAATGGGCCGAATTCCCAAGCCGGCATTGGCACTAACTGGGGCGGCAACCATCGCAAGGGCATGATTCCGCAGGGTGGCAATATTGTGAAAGTGGCCGGCCAGGGCATGTGGGTGGATTCGATTAACGTGGGCGACAGTACGGTGAGCATTACCAATGCTGTGATTGTCAGTGCGTTTGACAGTACGACCATTTATCTCGCGGACATTAATCCCCCCCCCGCCCCAGAAGTTGGCAGCACAGCAACACCCGATGTTCAAAACTGCGGCTGCGGGGAACACGGCGGCACTGGGCCGATCTTACACAACCCGGGTGAACCATTGCCAAACGATAAGAAAAAGAAATAAATGGATTTATTGTGAGTGCTAATTTAACAAACAGAATTAATCAGAACGCGGTGCCGGCTTCAGCCGTGTTGCTGTGGAGGGGCTGCTGCATGTGTAGTGTGCCCGGCAGAGGGGGGGGGCTATGCGAATAGCGTAATAATGCAAAGCCTTCTTTAAGATACCCACTGCCGGGCGTAAAAACGATCCGTCAGTGGTTTTTTTTTGTGTCGAAAACAAGTCGGTTTGAACATGGTTTCAAAGAAGGAGTACAATCAGTGAAGAAATATCAAGTAGTTATACAATCGTTGGTGTTAGGTGGGATAGCGGTGTTGGTGACCCAAATAGGATACAGCGGCGTGCCCTTGAATAATCTTGAAGGCGTCGGCGGCGTCGCCTTTAACCCGTTGGCATATCCGGCGGGCCAGAATAAGGATGCGGCCGCGACCAACACCCTGGACAACATCGTGAGCAAACCCCAGTTCGGTGTCTGGTATGTCAATCTATCGGATGTACACGTTGACTGGACGGCGATCGGCGCCGCACTCACGCTGTTTGAACGGTTGGAACTGTCCTACGGTTACGAGGTCATTGCGCCCACGGGTCATAATATCAAAAAGTCGAACGTTGGCGCGAAATTGCTCCTCCTGCCGGAGAACATCGGAGGATATAAGTTCATTCCGGCCGTTTCGGCGGGGGCGATATGGAAGTATACCACCCCGACAGCCAACGCGGATTCAAGCGGCAGCGATTATTATATCGTGGCCACGAAACTTGTCACCGAACTGCCCCTCCCGGTACTGCTTTCCGCCGGCGCGCTTTCCACGAAAGGTCGTGCCACAGGGGTTTTTGGCTATGACGATGATCGGGACATCACGGGATTCGCGAACGTGGACGTTCTGCCGTTGTCAAATGTGGCCGTTGGCGTTGAATACAAGCAGGGCGCGCACTTCAGTGATTTCAAGAACGCCGACTACTGGGACGCTCATGTGGCATGGTTGGCGAACAAGAACCTGTCCCTGGTGGGCGCGTATGTGAACGCGGGCGACGAGGAATCCACGACCACCGCCGGACTCGGCAACGGAGTGGTACTGAGTGCCCAGTATGCGTTTTAAGGAATAAAAAAAATAAAAATGAAGGAAAGAAAGTCATGACCCCAAAAAAAATAGACACATTAGCATTGCATGCGGGACAGCAACCGGATCCGACCACCGGAGCACGGGCAGTTCCGATCTATCAAACGACCTCATACGTTTTCAAAAGCACGGAGCATGCGGCCAATCTCTTTGCACTGAAGGAATTCGGCAACATCTATACGCGGCTGATGAATCCGACGAATGACGTCTTTGAAAAACGAATTGCCGCGCTGGAAGGCGGAACAGGTGCGCTCGCGGTAGCCTCGGGACAGGCGGCGGAAACGTACGCCCTGCTGGCGATCACGCGGTTGGGCGACGAGATCGTCTCGGCGAACAACCTGTATGGTGGAACATACCAGCTCTTCCACTATACCTTTCCAAAGTTGGGACGCACGGTGAAGTTCGTGGATTCACATAATCCAGAGGCCTTCCGAAAGGCGATCACGTCAAAGACCCGGGCTATCTATGCGGAAACTATTGGAAATCCAAAGCTCGATGTGCCCGATTTTGAGGTGATCGCCAAGATCGCGCACGAGGCGGGAATCCCGTTTGTAGTTGATAATACCGTCGGTGTCGGCTTGGTCCGGCCCATCGACTACGGTGCGGACATCCTGGCGAACTCGGCTACCAAGTACATCGGTGGTCACGGTACGTCCATCGGCGGCGTGATTGTGGATTCCGGCAAGTTCAAGTGGAACAACGGGAAGTTCCCGGAGTTCACGGAGCCGGATCCGAGTTATCACGGACTGGTATATTGGGATGCGCTCAATAACGTGCCCGGCATGGGTAACGTGGCCTTCATCCTGAAGGTGCGCGTGACGCTCCTGCGCGATATCGGCGCGGCGTTGAGTCCCTTCAATGCCCATCAGTTCCTGCTGGGATTGGAAACGCTGCCGTTGCGGCAACGGCGCCATTCCGAGAATGCACTGGCGATTGCCCGATGGCTCAAGCAACACCCTCTGGTGAACTGGGTAACCTACCCTGGGCTGGAAGACGACCCGAACCACAAGGGGGCGGCGAAGTACCTCAAGAAGGGCTTTGGCGGGATCGTCGGCTTTGGCATCAAAGGCGGTCTGGCGGCGGGCAAGAAGTTCATCAATTCGGTCAAACTGCTGTCCCACCTGGCGAACATCGGCGACGCCAAGAGCTTGGTGATTCATCCGGCTTCGACGACGCATCAGCAGTTGACACCGGAGGAACAGAGGGCAACGGGAGTCACCGAGGACTATATTCGGCTCTCTATCGGGATAGAAGACGTCGAAGACATCAAGGAAGACATTAACCAGGCGCTGGAGAAAACCACGGAATAGACCAGACGAGTTCCATTTAACTCAGGGTGAAGGAGCGCCGGGAAGCAGTTTAGTCCCGGCGCTCCGGATCACCGGCAGGATCAGGAGGTTCTTATGGCACAGCATAATGACATTCTTAGTGCGATTGGACGAACACCGTTGATTAGGTTGAATCGGATTGCCGCTCATCTGACGTCGCGAATATACGTGAAGGCCGAGATGCTGAATCCAGGAGGAAGCGTCAAAGACCGGATCGGGCTGGCCATGATCGAGGCGGCCGAACGGGAAGGCTTGCTCAAGCCGGGGGGTACCATCGTAGAAGCGACGGCGGGAAATACCGGCGTGGGTCTCGCTCTGGCGGCGGCCGTCAAAGGTTACCGCATGGTCGCGGTCATGCCGGACAAAATGAGCGAGGACAAAATGAGCCTGTTACGGGCTTACGGCGCCGAGGTGGTCATCACGCCCACGAACGTTCCGCCGGATTCGCCCGAAAGTTATAATGGGGTGGCCGATCGGTTGGCGCGGGAAATCAATGGCGCGTTCCGTCCCAACCAGTTTGCCAATCCCAACAACCCGTTGATTCACTATCTGACAACCGGTCCGGAGATCTGGGAGGACTCGCAGGGGAATCTCGATGTATTTGTTGCGGCGATGGGCACTGGCGGCACCATTTCAGGCACCGCGAAGTATCTGAAAGAAAAAAATCAGAACATCACGATTGTGGGCGCAGATCCAGAGGGATCCATTCTGTCTGGCGACAGCCCGCATCCCTATAAGGTGGAGGGCATCGGCGAGGATTTCATCCCCAAAGCGTTTAACCGCCAAATCGTGGATGAGATGGTCCGCGTGAACGATAAGGAATCATTCAATATGGCCAGGCGCCTGGCCAGGCTGGAAGGCATTCTGGCCGGCGGCTCGGCGGGCACTGCCCTGGCAGCGGCGCTCACCTATGCGCAACGCCTGACTAGCCCCAAACTCATTGTGGTCTTATTGCCGGATACAGGGCGAAATTATATGACCAAGATATACTCCGACCGATGGATGCAGGAGAACGGTTTCTGGGAAGACCGATTCAGCGTCCCGCTGACCGTGGGAGATATTCTGTCGTCCAAAAACCAATTACCATTGCTTATCTATGTGGAACCCCACGACACACTCAGCCGGGCCATCGATTTGATGCAGGGGCATAGTATTTCCCAACTCCCGGTGATGGAAAACGGAAACCCGGTCGGCAGTCTCTGCGAATCCTCCGTCTTGAAAGTGCTGCATGACGGATTGGATCCCTCGAATCAGGAGATTGCCGCCATTATGGCCAGACCTCTGCCAACTCTGGACGAAAAGACCGACGCATCCGAGGCGTATCGTCTGTTATTGGCAGGTGCTCCGGCGATCATTGTCACACGGTACAAAGAGGGGGTCGTCACACGAAAGAGGGAGGGTATCGGACTGATAACCCGCGCCGACCTCATCGCCGCTTGGACGAAATATAAGACCGACAAACGTCATGAAGGATAACATTATGATGCCCAGGCAACTCCTGGAAGTTGAAAACGGCTTGCCGACCATTTGGCTTGCGATCAAGAACGTGTTACAGGATCAAAGGATTAGCAACGTCACCCATCTGGCACAATGCCTTTCGGTTGATGTTGCTATGGTTCGTGAAGGACTGGTATATTGGTTGAACTGCGGCACGGTGGAGGTGCTGCATCCTTACAACCATCACCCGCCGTTCGATGATGAATTGGATTATTACCGTTGGAAGCAAGACAACGATCAGGATTTTCTCTGGGAACAGGAATTATTGGTGCGGTGATAGTATCTTCGATTGTTTTCCAGGCAGGAATCTGTAGGAAATGAACGGGGAATGTTGCCATGACAAATGGAGGATGGCTGTGCGATTTGAAACACGCGCTATTCATGATGGACAGGAAGCTGAGTTGACCACGGGTGCGGTAACTGTACCGGTATATCAGACGTCAACCTATCAGCAGGATGGGATCGGGAAACCCCGGGGATACGAATACTCGAGGACCGGGAACCCGACCCGTCAGGCGTTGGAGCAAGCCTTGGCTTCCCTGGAAGGCGGCCGGTATGGCCTGGCATTCGCCTCCGGCGTGGCTGCCACGACCGCTGTGTTCCAGTTGTTGCGTCCCGGCGACCAGGTCGTGGCCGGGGACGATTTGTACGGCGGCACATATCGTCTCCTGGAACGGGTTTACCGTCCATGGGGACTGCACGTGGATTATGCGGATGTCACCGATCCGGCGGCATTCGCGGCATCAATCAAGCCGAACACGCGTATGATCTGGATCGAAACGCCGACCAATCCCTTGTTGAAAATTGCGGATATTGCGAGCTTGGCGACGATAGCTCGGAAATCCAAGGCGCTGTTAGTGGTGGATAGCACTTTTGCCAGCCCGTATTTCCAGCGCCCGCTTGAGTTGGGCGCTCATATCGTGGTCCACAGCACAACGAAGTATCTGGGTGGACACAGCGACACCATCGGCGGAGTGGTTGTGCTGTCCGAGGAAGAGGCTTATCAGCAAACAAAATTCTATCAGAATGCCGCTGGTGCGGTCCCCGGCCCTTGGGATTGCTGGTTGATCCTGCGCGGCATCAAAACGCTGGCGGTCCGGATGCGAGAGCACGAACGCAATGCGCTTCATCTGGCCCGACTGCTGGAAAAGCATCCCAAGGTTGAGCGCGTTTATTACCCGGGGTTGGAAAGCCACCCTCAGCATAAATTGGCCCAGCGGCAAATGAGCGGGTTCAGCGGTATGATCAGTTTTGAAATCGCCGGCGGGTATCCCGCCGTGGAACAGTTTGTATCGCGCCTTAAATTATTCCTGCTCGCGGAAAGCCTCGGCGGGGTGGAATCGCTGGTCTGCTATCCTCCAAAAATGACCCACAGCGCCTTGGATCCTGCCGAACGGAAGCGGCGCGGCATTCGGGATAACTTGATTCGCCTGTCGGTGGGCATTGAGCATATCGCCGACCTGGAAGCAGACCTTTTAGGGGCACTCGGCGAATAGGCGCAGGCAACGGCGCGATAGGTTTAAATCATGCTGGTGAAGACGCAATGTTTGCCAATCGAAGAAGCTCTCCACCTTCAGTGTGGAGCCGTGCTTAGCCCTTTGACATTGGCCTATGAAACTTATGGCATGCTGAACGAAAATCTGAGTAATGCAATATTAATCTGCCATGCTCTTTCCGGCAGTGCGCACGTGGCGGGAAGATATTCGCTCAATGATTCCAAGCCGGGCTGGTGGGATGCAGCCGTGGGGCCGGGTATACGTTATCGCTCGGTAAATGAGTCTTGCTGAAGAGCCGGATGTAGGAAATCTACAAGTCCGGTTCCGTGAGGGGCATTGAAGTGTCCTTCCACGGTTGAATATTGTGACACTCTTCATATCGAAAGAGAAGAGCCAACAGGGAATACAAAGTAAACCTAAAGAAGGAGACCATACTATGTCTACTCGACACTTGGGATTTAAGAAACAAGACAACCATGTGATGGTCGCAGATGGACCATTTGCAGGAGCACGGCGTGAAGGCCCGGAGTGTCAACGTGCGTTGTGGACATGGTCTTCACCTGAAGGTTGTTGCACAGGTGATGAGCGTGGTTCGATGAGAAGAGATGAATGATCGCCTGACACGGAAAGACGTGGAGCGGATGGTGCGAGACACCGTAGCCGGATTCCCGAGTATCAAATGCCGAGCGTGTGATTGTTTCCAAGGATTTCTGACACAACTTGAGATCGACGCGGCGGAGGATGTGGGCGACATTGTCTTCCCGCACAAGGTGGAGAAAGACGAGATGCACGGTTGCCTCGGTTGTGATCCATGTACACCAGGAGCCGCCTTTGCTGCGTACCTGAAGAAAGGCCAAGAGGGAAGAGCATCGAATCAAGCGCCGGAGGCGACACGGTAAACCACGCGCCTCAACGCTGTCGTTCAAAACCACAGGGTTTCAGTGCATATCATTTGCAATGAGTGTCGCCGTGCGAAAGGCTGTTCGATCAAGGTGGAGGGATATGATATGTGCATCAGGGAAACTTCCCAGCATGTAACAGACCGTTTGACACTGGGGGTGCATACTGATGCACATCCCCGCCCTAAGGCCATTGCTTTACTCTCCGGCGGTCTGGACAGCACCCTCGCCATAAAGATTATACTGGAGCAGGGGATTGAAGTTACGGCAGTTAATTTTACAAGTCCTTTCTGCACTTGTAGTCCCAGACGAGATGGAGCATGCCATCTTGCATCGGCTGTAGCCCAGAGACTGGGAGTAAAGATCCGCGTTCTGAATAAAGGCATGGAATATCTGAAAATCGTGGAGCATCCGCGTTTTGGGTATGGCCGCGGCATGAATCCCTGTCTCGACTGCCGTATTTTTATGCTGAAAAAGGCCGCGGTTATTATGGAAGAGGTCCAGGCTCAATTCATCGTCACCGGCGAAGTACTGGGACAACGTCCGATGTCACAGCACCGCTCTGCATTGGACCTTATCGAACGGGAGAGCGGCCTGATGGGTCGTATCCTGCGCCCGCTCAGTGCTCATTGGCTTCGTCCCACCATTCCGGAACAAAACGGCTGGGTGGACCGGGCGCGCCTTCTGGCAATCTGCGGAAGGTCTCGATCGGCGCAGTTGGCTCTGGCGAAACAGAATAGCGTTGACCTGTTCGGTTGCCCATCCGGCGGTTGCCTGCTCACCGACCCTGTCATTGCACGGCGGTTGAAGGACTTGTTCCGTTATTCCCCGGAGTACGATATGCGCGACATAACACTTGTCACATTTGGTCGGCACTTCCGACTGCATCCAGGCTTGAAAGTGATCCTGGGGCGAAACCAGACCGAGAACGACCGGCTGCAGCAGATTGGAGTGCAATGGCCGCGCTTGGAAATCGCCGACACCCCGGGTCCGGTAATGTTAATCCGTGGCACGATGTGCGACGGGGCGAAGCGGCCCCTTGCCCGGTTACTCAGGCATTTTGCGCCAAAAGCAACCGCTGAGACTATATCCTTCCGGTGGACTTGTGGTGAAAGGCGCGAGAACTGGAATGTCTGCGGTGTGGAGGAGGATAAAGATATGATTCGCTGGAGCATCTGACAAAAAGCAGGAGATTCACGGAATGCTGGAGAAGCGAATCTATCTCGATCATAATGCGACGACCAGACTCCACCCGTCTGTCCGCGATGAGATGTTTTTGTCTATGGACGTGTTTGGCAATCCTTCCAGTGTTCATTCATACGGACAGGAAGCGCGACGGCTGGTTGATCTTGCACGGCAGAGGGTGGCAAAACTGATCGGCGCCACTCCCGATGAAATCATTTTCACCAGTGGGGGCACCGAAGCATGTAACCTGGCAATCATGGGAATAGCAGACGCAAGCGACGTCCGGAGGCGGCACATTATCACAACGTCTGTCGAGCATCAGGCTGTCCTCAACACCTGTCGTTTTCTGGAAAACCGTGGCTTCAGGATTACTTATCTATCTGTGGATTCAAATGGTTTGTTGGACCCATCTGATGTGGAGCGTGAGATAAATGAAGATTCTTCTCTGATCACCATTATGCTTGCCAATAACGAAGTTGGGACCATTCAGCCAGTTGCCGAAATCGCGGCCATAGCCAAATCAAAAGGGATACTGGTGCATACCGACGCCGTTCAAGCCGTTGGCAAGATACCCATCAACGTGAAAAACTTGGGTATAGATCTTCTTTCCATTTCGGCTCATAAAGTGGGTGGGCCAAAGGGTATCGGTGCACTATCCATGCGTTGTGGTGTTCGATTGACACCTCTTCTTAAGGGAGGTCACCAGGAGCACGGCCTCCGGGCGGGGACAGAGAACGTGCCAGGCATTGTCGGTTTTGGAAAAGCCTGTGACCTTACCATGGCACACCAGGACGAATGGCGGGAAACGGTTCGCGTTCTTCGAGATCGTTTTGAGCGTGACGTCCTAAACCAAATCCCCGGAACGCAGATCAATGGTCACCCCACTCAACGCATTCCCAATACATCAAACCTGAGTTTTCCCGGTGTCAATGGTGAATACCTGACTATGAACCTTGATCTCGCGGGCGTCGCCGTTTCGACTGGTGCCGCCTGCAGTTCGACCGATAATGAACCCTCCCATGTACTGTTGGCCATGGGTAAGAACGCCGAAGAAGCGCGCAATTCCCTACGGTTTTCTTTCGGGATCGACACCACCTCCGAAGAAATGGATCGGGTTGTGGAACACCTGCGATATATTGTAGGACAATTGAGGAGAACAGGAAGATCGCAAGAAAAGCCATGAATGCGTTTGACGCCAATCGTGATCCGATCGATCTCACCCCGGAAACCCGCTATGCGCGGCAAGTTGTATTGCCGGAGATTGGGGCGTCAGGACA
>Ga0180015_1000231_pt1 | contig 16698 bp, 9 predicted proteins | sample KR13_S2_MetaG_FD_116508 | JGI IMG/M metagenome (GOLD analysis project Ga0180015, IMG submission 116508) | Groundwater microbial communities from the Olkiluoto Island deep subsurface site, Finland - KR13_S2_MetaG | ecosystem: Environmental > Aquatic > Deep subsurface > Groundwater | place...
CGATTGGCGATTTAAATAACGATGGCTACGCTGACTTGGCGGTGGCAAATTATGGCTCGGCTACTGTCTCAACTTTCTTAAATAATCGCAATAGCACTTTTGCAACCAAAGTTGATCTGGCTGCGGGCACAAATCCAGCCTCAGTTGCCATTGGAGATTTAAATGGTGATGGCTACGCTGACTTGGCAGTGGCAAATTATACCTCTAACACAATTTCTACTTTTCAAAATAAAGGCAATGGTACTTTTGCTGCCAAAAGTGACCAGATAGCTGGCTCAAATCCGCGTTCAGTTGCTATCGGCGACTTGAATAATGATGGTTATGCGGACTTAATCGTTGCGAATAGTGTCGCCAACAACCTTTCAACCTTTGCCAATAACGGTAACGGCACTTTTGCCAGTAGAGTGGACAAAACTGCTGACCAGGGACCAACTTCTGTTGCGGTTGGCGATTTGAATAATGACGGCTATGCTGATTTAGCCGTTGCAAATATGACGACGTCTTTGGTTTCCACTTTTTTAAATAATGGTAACGGCACTTTTGCGGCCAAGGTTGATAAAATTACTGGCACCGGTCCATATTCAGTTGCCATTGGCGACCTGAACAATGACGGCTATGCTGATTTGGCCGTTGCCAATAGTGTTTCTAATACGGTCTCTACGTTTTTGAATAGTTCGACCACACCTGGTATTTTTGCCAATAAGGTTGATAAAACTGCGGGCACAATGCCGACTTCGGTTGCGATTGGCGATTTTAATAATGATGGTTACGCCGACTTGGTAGTTACAAATTATACATCTAACACTGTTTCCACTTTCTTGAATAGTTCGGTTACTCCTGCTATTTTTGCCAACAAAGTTGATAAGGCGGCTGGTATAAATCCTATGATTGTGGCCATGGGAGACTTAAATAATGATGGTTATGTTGATTTGGCGGTGGCTAACCGCGGTTCAGACACGCTTTCAATCTTCTTTAATAATAAGAATAGTACTTTTGCTGATAAGGTTGATAAAACTGCTGGCGTAGGTCCATCTTCGGTGGCCATTGGCGATCTAAACAATGACGGTTATGCAGATTTGGCAGTTGCAAATCGTTACTCCGATTCAGTTTCCACTTTCTTGAATAATGGCAATAGCACTTTTTCTAATAAGGTCGATGTTGTGACGGGCACTAGTCCACGCGCAGTTGCGATTGGTGATTTGAATAATGATGGCTATGCTGACCTTGCGACCGCGAACGCTGACGCGACATCGCTTTCAACTTTAATGAATAATGGCAACGGCACTTTTGCAAACAAGGTGGATAAGACGACCGGTCTGTGGCCCGTGTCTATTGCTATCGGTGATTTTGATAAAGACGGTTATGGTGACTTGGTGACGGCTAATTATGATTCTAATTCTGTTTCTATCTTTAAGAGCGGTAGCTATAAAAATAAGATCCAGGGCGACCTGATGGTGAGCGGTATCACGAGATTACAAGAGAAATTAACAGTTAAAGCAATGGCTACGCCAACCAGTAATGATGCGGTTGTCTTAGTCCAGGGTAATCGTCCCGGTTTAAGCGCTTTTGCTGGTTCAGCTTATGGTACATACTTTGCACTAAACGCTGATGGTAATTTCGCCGGCAATTTAATGGATTTACAGGTGAATGGTGCAAGTAAGTTTGTAATTGACTATACCGGTAAAGTTGGCATTGGTACTTCGACGCCGGCGGCACAATTAAATATTTACACTGCCTTTTCAGCCTCTACCACACCTTCAGTCTTGATTCAAAGCGCGGCTACTGCTAGCACGACCAATGGTTTATTTCAAATCAAAACCAATGTTGGTTCGATTGACAATATTGTCTTTAAGATTCGCGAAGACGGGGAAGCGGTTTCGGATAAATCATTCAACTCGGCTGGCGCTGATTATGCGGAATATTTTCAGACTACGGATACAAATTTACAGGCAGGGGAAACAGTCTGCGTAGATATTGAAAAAAATAATTCAGTTAAGCGCTGTACTAGGGGCGCCGACCCAAATATTATGGGAATAGTTTCAACTAATCCATCAATTATTGGTAATTATCAAGATAACAAAGTTGGCAACAATAACAATATTATCGTTGGAATGCTCGGACAAGTCCCTGCCTTAGTGACTAATGATAATGGAGTAATTCGTCCAGGTGATTCTTTGACTTCCGCTTCATTAACCCCTGGCTTCCTAATGCGGGCTAATCCTGGTGACTCCACTGTCGGTGTCGCCTTGGAAAGTTTTGATGCCAGCGCTGGCAAGATTAACGTTTTGATTTCACGTCGCAATAAAAGTTTAACCGTGGAAACAGTAGAAGCAGAAGTGTCAAAACGGATTGCCGATATGGCGATTGAAGATGATGTACGTGTAATGATTTCTGATTCTTTGAAATCTTTGGATGTAACTGATCAAATTAAGACGATAATTGCCAGTGAATTAAATATTTTTGATAGCCGTTTGACATTGAAGTTTGATGCAATGAGCGGACAACTCACTAGCTTAGAAGATAAATATACCGACCTGGATACGCGACTAGTTCGCTTAGAAAACAATTTCAGTTTAATGAATGATGAGCTCGGTCAAGCGAGCACCACTATGGCACGAATGCAGTCGGCTATAGATTTATTAAATGAAAACACAATCAGCTCTGTGGAAATCTTTGACCCGTTCCTAAATGCGAGCACGACCGTGGCGATTGCGGATATTATTTCTAATCAAAACGTGGAAATTCTAAACTTGAAAAATAGAGTTGCTGAAAATACGGCTGGAATTACTGGATTAGAATCAAAGGTGATGAGCATTGAAGAGCGAATGGCTCTTTTGGAGGATGCAAATAAAACTACGGCAACTAATACAGCTGACGTTTTGTTGGCAGATCTGCCAACCTCTGACTCCATTTTTGATATTGTAATTGCAAAACTAAATCTATTCGGTGTCTTTATCTCTGACAAGATTATCGGTGTCAAGAATCTGATTGCCGATATGATTGATACGCGTGAAATCAAGATTACGCAGACGGAAGTAGCTACTGATAATATTATTGGTGGCGGATTTATTCCGGCCGGAGCAACCAGCACGGTGATTGTAAGTAGCAAGATTGCCACTAGTTCCAAAATATTTGTCACTTTCCGTAGCGATTATGGCTCACGTTGGTGGATTGGTGAGCAGGTGAGTGGCACGTCAACAATTGTAATTGCTGAACCATTAACGACTGATATTTATTTTGATTGGTGGGTGATTGGAGTTAATCCGATTATACCCCCAGTTGCCACAACAACGGAGGCGGTAATTCCCGATGTTAATGTAGATGATGCTATTGAAGCTATTATGGATACGGCAACCGCAACGACAACTGAAGCTACTGCTACCACAGAGATTGCGCCGGTTGATAATATTGCCACGACTACGATAAGTAATTTAGTTGATAATACAGAAACAGTTGCAACGACCACGCCATAGTAAATAACTGTCATTATAAGACGATATTAAAATCATAATATTGTTCTTGTGTGGTATTTATATAAAAAAAATAAAGCTCGCCTTGGCTAGAACTGTGGCGTGGCAAAACAAATCAAAATAAAAAATCAAAAATAAAAAAAAGATAATCTATCTTTATCCCTCCTTCGCAGGATGATGAAGTAGACCCACCTTCGCTAGGCTACGGCGCGGCGATGTAAAACAAAAAAAACTTAATAAAAAAAATACAAAAGCCCCGAAAAGGGGTTTTTGTATTTTTTGACATTTGTCCTAATTTTTATTATAGTATAAAGGTAATTAAGCGCAAATTTATAGTAATTTTATGTTTAAGAAAATAATTCTCACAATTATAGTTTTAGCCGGTTTCTGGGGCGCAAATGCTCAGGCGGTGGAAAACAAAAAAATCGATCTTTACTTCTTTTATGGACAAGGATGCCCCCATTGTGCTAAGGAGGAAATTTTTTTGGCGAAATTGGAAGAGACCAAAAGTAATCTCGTTATTCATCGCTATGAAGTTTGGTATAACAAGGATAATGCGGATTTATTAGCCAAGGTTGCCAAAAGTATTAACTTGAATGTTTCCGGAGTGCCGATTCTCTTCGTGGGGACGGAAAATGTGGTTGGTTATGGCGGTGATGAGTCAACCGGTAAAGATATTTTGAAGACAATTAAATATTACGAAGATTATGGTTGCACGGATATTATTGCGCCGATAATAGGCAATGTTGTTAATGAAAAGACGGATTGTATTCATGATTGTGCCGGCGGACCGGATTGTCCTCATAATTGTGGTTGTAGCGCCAAGACCAATGAAGACACAAGCGCTACCAAGGTGCCAGAAGCCATTAAAGTTCCTTTTATTGGCGAGATAAAGATAGCATCTGTCTCATTGCCGGTTTTAACAATTATGATTGCGGCTGTTGATGGATTTAATCCGTGTGCAATGTGGGTGTTGATATTTTTAATTTCACTTTTACTGAAAATGGAAAATCGCAGACGGATGTGGATTTTGGGTGCTGCTTTTATCGGAGCCAGTGGAGCGGTTTATTTCCTTTTCTTATCGGCTTGGTTGAACTTGTTTATTTTTATTGGATATGTTTTCTGGATTCGATTGTTGATCGCCTTGGTAGCCTTAGGCAGTGGCGGTTACCATTTATATGATTTTTGGAAAAATCGTAATGGCGGCTGCATTGTTGAGGGTGGCGAAAAAAGACGCGCAGTTTTTGAGAGGATTAGGCACATCATTAGCGAACGTCATTTTTATTTAGCTTTTGGCGGAATTATGCTTTTGGCGGTTGCGGTCAATATGGTGGAGCTGGTTTGCAGCATCGGCTTGCCAGCTGTCTATACGCAAGTCTTGGCCTTATCCAATCTACCGAGCTGGCAATATTATTCCTATCTATTCTTGTATATTATAATTTTCATGTTAGATGATATGATAATTTTTGTGCTTGCCATGAAGACTTTAAAAATAAAAGCAATCAGTTCCAAATATAGCCGTTGGTCAGGATTAATCGGGGGAATCGTGATGTTTATTATTGGCGTGTTGTTGATTTTTAAACCAGGATGGCTAATGTTCTAACGAACATAATTACGAATTATTAATTACGAATTACGAATGTTTATATACTCCCTCGCCCCGCGGGAGAGGGCTGGGGTGAGGGGAGAAATGTCATGAATTATATGTTCAGAAAAATCTTATTAATTTCCATATTAATCTTAACACCTTTTTTAGCATCAGCGGAAGGCTTGGAAACGAGCGGGACTACTGATGTCATTTTTAAGGCGCGTGTGACGGAGATTTTACAAGATCAAAATACGACATTGCCAGATGGAATAGTCGTGCGTCAGCAAAACGTAAAGTTAAAAGGCTTGAATGGTGATTTTGTGAATAAGGAAGTTGTTTTTACCGGCATTGGTGATTTTGATGCAGTTAACAAGAATATTTATGAAGTCGGCGACAAGGTTTTAGCAGTGGCAAGTTATGACGCGGAAAATAATGTTAATTATTACATTACTGACTATGTGCGTAATGATGCGCTCAATTGGCTTTTTGGTCTTTTCGTCTTGACGCTACTATTGGTTGGTCGCTGGAAAGGCCTGCGTTCAATAATTTCGCTGGTCTTATCTTTTTTGGTTATAATTAAATATATAATTCCGCAAATTTTAGATGGTGCCGATCCGATTATTGTGACGCTGATTGGCTCCTTGGTAATTTTATTAGCGGTTATATATTTTACCGAGGGTTTTAATAAGGTTTCACACATTGCGACCGTGAGTATGTTGTTGAGTCTCTCGTTCGCGATTTTTTTGTCCTGGTTTTTTGTGGAAGCGGTAAAATTATCCGGTTTTGCGAGTGAGGAAATGTCCTTCTTGGTAACCTTAAGCAGTGGGACAATAAATTTTAAAGGCTTACTTTTGGCCGGAATTATTATCGGTTTTCTGGGCGTGTTGGACGATGTAGTGATTTCGCAAATTGCGACCGTGGAGCAATTACTGGAAACTGATCCAATGCAAAGTCGTAAAGCATTATTTAAAAAAGCTCATAAGGTTGGCATCGCGCATATTAGTTCCATGACTAACACTTTATTTCTAGCTTATGCCGGCGCATCTTTACCTTTATTGGTTTTGTTCTCCTCGGGACAAAGTGCGTTTACATCTTTTGCCGATATTATTAATAATGAATCGATTGCAGAGGAAATCGTGAGAACCTTAACTGGTAGCGTGGGCTTGATTTTGGCTGTGCCGATTTCCACTTGGATTGCGGTGCGCTGGTTGTCGAAACGCTAATATTATGATTGATAAAAAAAATCAAACTTCAAATAAGAAAAAGGCAAATATTTTTGACTTATTAAAGCCGTACACCTGGTCAATCGGTAGCTTGGTGGTTTTGGCGGTAACGAGCAGTGGCCTGGGTTTAGTTTTGCCAAAAATAATCGCGCACTCCATTGACTCTTATATTCACCACATTTTTGTTTTAAAGACATTGATTCTTCAATTTGGTCTGATCTCAATAGCTATTTTTGTAGCGACTTATTTACAGAGCATAGTTCAGACATATGCCTCAGAACGAGTGGCGCTAGATTTACGGCGTCAGCTGACGGACAAGATTTCTCGTCAAAGTCATGCCTTTATTGAGGGGGTGACTCAGGCTAAGCTCTTGACCAATTTAATGACCGATGTCGATGCAATTAAAATGTTTGTCTCAATGGCTATTGTTTCCTTGGTCTCATCGGTGATTATTGTAATCGGAGCTAGTATTTTATTACTGACCATTGATTGGGAGTTGGCCTTGGCAGTTTTGGTAATCATACCTATTATTGCTTTTATGTTCTACTTTATTTTTAGTCGTGTTAAGTTGTTAATGAAACAAAGAAGTGAGGTGATTGACTGGTTGAATAAGGTTATTAATGAAAGTATCTTGGGGGCAACCTTGATTCGTGTTTTAAATTCCCAGCAACCGGAGTATGAAAAGTTTGTTGCCGCTAATGCGCAAGCACAAAGTGTCGGTATTAAAATCTTGAGAATGTTCGCGAGCATGATGCCTGTAATTACCTTTGTTGGTAATATGGCGATGTTGATTATTCTCTCCCTGGGTGGACATTTTGTAATCACGAACGCCATGACACTGGGAGACTTTACCGCCTTTAATAGTTACATTGCTTTGCTAATTTTTCCTGTGTTAATTATTGGGATGATGAGTAATGCTATTGCTCAAGCGACGGCATCATATGAACGTATTGCCGAGGTGTTAGAGTCAGAAGAAGAACCAAGGACTGGAACGCTAACAACGCGCTTGCGTGGCGATGTTGAGGTGAAGGATGTGGTGATTAAGCATGGCGATAAAGCGACTTTAAAAAATGTTTCTTTTTTGGCTCAAGCAGGTAGTCGCACGGCTATTATTGGACCAACGGCTGCGGGTAAGACCTTATTGCTTTATTCCTTGATTGGCCTGGTTAAACCAGATGCCGGCATGATTGAATATGACCAGCGCGTTATCAGTGATTATGACGCGGAGGCCTTGCATCAGCAAATCGGTTTTGTTTTTCAGGACAGTATTATTTTTAATTTAACTTTGCGCGAAAATATCGCGTTTAGCGATACGGTCAAAGATGCTGACTTGCAAAAAGCCTTGGACGCGGCCGAACTTAAGGATTTTGTTGATGCTTTACCGCAAGGCTTAGATACCATGGTGTCCGAGCGTGGCTCCTCTTTGTCTGGCGGTCAGAAGCAACGCATCATGTTGGCGAGGGCTTTGGCGCTCAATCCGCGCGTCTTGCTTTTGGATGATTTTACGGCCCGTGTTGATAATCGCACTGAACAAAAGATTTTGGAAAATATTATTCATAATTATCCCGACTTAACCTTAATTTCGGTGACGCAAAAAATTAGTTCGATTGAAAAATACGACCAAATAATTTTATTAATGGAGGGGGAGGTGATTGCAGCCGGACTGCACGATGATTTATTGAAAAATTGTCCGGAATACGTGCAGATTTATAATTCACAACAGAGCACCGAATAGGATTATGAACAATTATGCCTTAAACAAACCGGATAGCCGGAAAAAGAAAGTTAATATTTGGCGCTCCTTGCAAAGGTTCACGCCTTTTCTGGTTGGTGAAAAAAAGAGATTACTGCTAGCGATGTTAGCGGTGTTTATTAACGCCGGTCTGAATTTACTAGCGCCGGTTTTGATTGGTCACACTGTCGATGCTTATATTTTAACTAAGCAATATTCCGGCGTCTTAACGTTCTCAATTATTTTACTGACGATGTATGTTGTGGCCCTGATTGCCAATTATTTTCAAACAATGTTTATGGGCACAGTGGGCCAGCATCTTTTGTTTAATTTGCGTAATGCTATTTTTAGCAAGATTCAATCTTTGCCGGTCGCCTTTTTTAATCAGAATAAGGCGGGTGATTTAATTTCGCGTATCAATAATGATACAGATAAGTTGAATCAATTTTTTTCCCAAAGTATTCATCAATTCATTGCCAACGTCATCACCATCATCGGGGCCGGTATTTTTATTGTCACGATTAATTGGCGTCTTGGTTTGGCGACACTGGCCCCAGCCTTATTGTTATTAATTTTTACCAGGATAATTTCGCCGTGGATTAAGCGTACGAACGCTGCTAATCTGAAAACTATTGGCGGCTTGAGCGCAGAAATTTCTGAGAGCCTGGACAATTTCAAAGTTATTGTCGCTTTTAATCGTCGCGATTATTTCCGTCGCAAATTTCACATCGCCAACGAGACTAATTACCACAGTGCGATTAGCGTGGGCATTGCCAATAACACACTAACGCCAGCCTACGGCTTGGCTTCTAATTTGGCGCAAATCATTGTGATTGGTTATGGCTTATATTTGATTTCGATTGGTAGTTTTACTTTGGGAATTTTAATTAGTTTTTTGACCTATGTTAGTCGCTTCTATGATCCACTTAAGCAAATGGCAACGATTTGGTCTAATTTTCAGACTGCCTTGGCGGGTTGGGATCGCATCAATGATATTTTATCTTTGCGTTCTGATTTGTCAGTTACACCAGTAATAGAGAGAGGGTTGCAGTCAGATGCCTTGCTGGAATTTCGTAACGTCAGTTTCCGATATGCGCCCGACAAAGAAGTTTTGCGCCAGATTAACTTCAGGCTCGAGCCAGGTAAGACTTACGCCTTAGTTGGTCCGACTGGCGGTGGTAAAACAACAACGGCCTCCTTGATTGCCCGTCTTTATGATCCGAGCGAGGGCACGATTTTCTTGCACGGCCAAGATCTGCATTCCTATGAGACGCGAGACCGAGTTCAGCGGATTGGCTTTATTCTGCAAGAACCGTTCTTGTTTACTGGCACGATTCGTGATAATATTTTATATGGCAATGATAAGTATAAAAATTATAACAATGAGCAATTGGCAACTATTATTAAAGAGGCTGGTTTGGAAACTTTGTTAATTCGCTTTGATGAAGGCTTGGAAACAAAAATTGCGACCAATGGTGGCACCTTGAGTCTGGGCCAAAAACAGCTAGTCGCTTTTATTCGCGCCGTTCTGCGCAATCCCGACATCTTGATTCTTGACGAAGCGACTGCTAATATAGATACAGTCACTGAGCAATTACTTGAAGAGATTCTGGACAAATTGCCAGCTAAAACTACCAAAGTTATTATCGCGCACCGTCTCAATACAATTGCCAACGCTGATGAGATATTTTTTGTAAATGGCGGTGATGTTATTTGCGCCGGCTCCATGGCCAATGCCCTGGATATGCTTTTGCATGAGAAGCGAGCAAGCTAAGTTTTTTTATTTGTAATTAAAATATTTATGTTAACCAGTAAAGACAATCAAAAAATAAAAGATATTATTAAGTTGAGAAAATCAGCTAAACGAAAAAAAGACGACTTGATTATCGTCGAAGGTCGCAAGGAGATTGGCTTGGCCTTGAAATCTGGCTTGAAACCAGAGCAATTATTTTATTCCTTAGAATTTGAAAAAGAAGCGCGCTTTCCTGATTGGAATGTGGCAAGCTTCACTGAGGTAATTGAAGTTTCTCAAGATATTTTTGCTAAAATTGCTTTTCGGGAGACGCCTGATGGTTATCTGGCGACCTTTAAGCCTCTTAGACTGGGTTTGAGTGAGGTGAAGTTGTCAGTAAGCCCCTTTGTGGTTATTTTGGAGTCGATTGAGAAGCCAGGCAATTTGGGGGCTATTTTGCGTACCTGTGATGCCGCTGGTGTAGATGCTGTTATTGTAGCGGATCAACGCACGGATATATATAATCCCAATGTAATTCGATCAAGCTTGGGTACGGTATTTACGGAACAAATCGTTTCAGACACTTTTGAAAATATTATCGAATGGCTAGAGTTGCACAAAATAAAAACCTTTGCAGCAACGCCAGACACCAAGTTGTTGTTCACTGAGGCTGATTATAATGAACCGACCGCCATCCTAATCGGTACCGAGCATGAAGGCTTGTCTGCTAAGTGGCTAGAAATGGCTAATTATAAAATAAAAATTCCCATGAAAGGGAAAATGGACTCACTTAATGCCAGCGTTTCAGCTGGAGTAGTAATTTACGAAGTTGTGCGTCAGCGTGGGTTGTAAAAATTTTGGCTTAAAACTATATTTGTGGTATAATAAGGTTATTAAATATAGTTTTCCCCATGCTAAATTTCAATAAGTTTAAATTAAAAACAAGCATAAAAATTGTGGCCGCTTTTTTGGTTATTTTACAGGCGGTTTTTTTGTTGCAAAAAGTATTTGCTGGCTCACCTAGTACTTTGGTGGTAAAACCGCTTACGAGCACGATGGGATTTAATTTAACTTGGAGTTTTAATGATAGTGATCCTGATGCAACTTATTTTTTATTAAAGTCATCATCTGTCACATCTTTAAGTTGTCCGCTTGTTCCGGTTTCTACAATGTTTAACAAGCTATATTCTGGAAAAAACACAACGATCTACAATATGAATGTTGGTGATATTGTGCCTGGCATAAAATATTCTTTTAAAGCCTGTCTTTATGGTAGTAATAATTTTATTAGTGGAATTATTAATACGCCAAACTTATTAGAGGAGACAAATACGGCTAGTGCAATTTTTACTACCATAATCGCTTCGCCGACAAATGAAACTGTGGCAACGACAAGTCTAGTTGATCCTATTGATTTAAATACAGTTCCGGTGACCGCTGATGATACTGTTGCTACCACTACGGTTATTGCCGACAATCCTGTTTTAAGCACAGACCCAATATTGAACGCCGATATCAAAAAAATTAACCTATCAAGTGTTGGTAAAGATTTATATTGGCAAACGAGTAGCTACTTTGCTTCTGGCTTTTATGTTCTTTGGTCTAAAACGGAAAGTCCGGTTTATCACTCCGGGGCTGTGGGTATGACTTATTTCATGGATCCGTTGGCTAAATTTTATACCATAAATTCTTATGACGGCGCCGGTGTTTATTATGTTCGAGTTTGTGAAGCTTTGCCTGCAGGCGATTGCGGGCTTTATAGCAATGAATTGACTCTTAATTTGTTGGCCGATGTTGTGGTCTTAGAAAAGACGGTTGCTAGTACGACAACAGCGACAACCTCAATAATTATCAAAGAACCAGTCAATGAGCCTTTAATTGGTAATACTGCCACTAATACTTTTGAGACGGTGGAGCCAATAGTGACTGACAAAAAAATTATGTCAGAACCGATTAAGACTACCGTTGATTTATCAAAACAAATAACTCCTATTATTACTGAAACAAAGGCGGCTTTGAGGGTAAAAACTACCTTGCCTGTAAAAAAGCTAAATAAAATTTCTGAAAAAACTACTACTGCTTTAGAGAAAAAGGCAGCCGAGAAAGGTATTCCAGTTATTAAGATTAATAGTCCGGAGACAATGGCCGGCGTGTTAAAAGAGGAAGCGACTAGTAGTCAGTTGATTCCATCTAATATAGGCGCCAACCTTAATAATCTGCCCAAGATTTGTGTTGCTAATAATATTTTGAATGAAAATGGCTGTAATCATTATTTTTTCAGTGAAGCAACTAGAGAGGTAAAATGTCCCGATGGTGGTGATAGCTGCTTGATTGAAGCGCGGGAGAAATACTTGAATGGTATTACTAATACACAACTTAAATTGGAGGCGGTTGATAAAGTTGCTGCTGAAAATACAAGTGGAGTGATGAGTGTTGGATTTTTAAAAGAAGCTTTGACTACTTTTTCCGACGTGGTTTCTTTGCTTGATAATGCGACAGGTGTAAAAATATTAAAATCTGAAGGTGGCGTCAGCTACCAGGACGATAAAATTATTCAAACCGGTTCTTCAATTTTGGTAATTGACAGCGATAATGATGGCTTGCCAGATGATATTGAGAAGAAGATTGGCACTGATCCAAACAACAAAGATACGGATATTGATGGTTATGGTGATTACGAAGAATATACTAATGGTTATAATCCATTAGGTAGTGGCAAGCTAACAGCCGGAAATGAATTGGCGCCTGTAGAAATGGCAATTGTTAATAATGAAATTTTTGAACAGCCAAAAAATAATGGTGTTCTTCACGAAGATTTTTTGACTGAATCAATTACGAATCTTGGAACAGCGACTAGTAGTGAGGCGGTCGGTTATTTATTACAAGGCAAAGCAACGCCTAATACGGTAATTGCTTTGTATATCTATTCTGATTTGCCACTAATGATTACTGTCAAAACTGATGATTATGGTAATTGGAGATATGAATTAAAGCAATCTTTATCCGACGGTAATCACGAGGTGTATGTAGCCTTGAATGATGCTACTGGCAGGGTGGTTGCCAAGAGCAGTCCCTTGAGTTTTCTTGTGAAGGAGGCACAGGCGGCGAGTCTAGCTGACGTAGTTCTGGATAATACCGCGCCTACAATTGAAAGCGAGAATAATAATATTTTTGTTTATTATTTATTAATCTTCGGAGTTTCAGTTTTGGCTGGTGTAATTATATTTATCAACCTGGTTAAGAGAAGAAGAAATTCAGATGTTTAATTTAAAAGAATTTTTTGTAAAAAATAAGGAAGTTTCTCAATTGGTTTATGGTATTTTATTGATTATTTTGGTTATCTTTTTTATTTCGTTTAATTCCTTTAGTATTATAAAAAAATATAAAACTGGTTTAAACGAATCTTTAAATCATCAGGCTTATTTCTATGCGAAGTCGATTTATACCCTAATGAAACCAAATTTGGATGACACGGCGACCTTGCAAAAACAAATTGATTCTTTGTTGGATAAAAATTCAGAGGTAGTTAATTTTTCGATTTTAAAAGAAGATGCTGGCGGCTTTGAGACGGTTGCTTCAACTGATAAAGACTTAATTGGAAAGAAAAATTCTTTTTATCTTTATAAGTTCGCCTGGCAACAACCCGACTATCAAGGCGTAGCTACTGATTCTTTCTCGGCTAGCCTGGCGAATAATAATGAAGACCGAAATTTTATTGAAAATATAAAAACCGATGGCACGAACTGGTTTGTGGCCTTGCCGATGTATGATGAGGCGGGAGTGAAAAAGGCGATTTTGTCAGTAGTTATTTCTTCGCGTTTTGAGGATGGTATTACTAGTAAGAATAAAATAAACTCCCTGGTTGTAACCTTGATTAGTATTGTGGTGGTGATTATGTTTTTATCTCTCGTGCTCAGAATCTGGGATTACGCCTTTTTATATAAAAAGGTAAAAGAAGTGGATGAGATGAAAGATGAGTTTATTTCAATGGCATCGCATGAGTTGCGTACGCCGGTAACTGGCATCAAGGGTTATTCATCGATGATAATGGATGGTAGTCTAGGGGTTGTAAATAAACAGATTAAAGATGGGGCGACGATTATAAACGCAGCTGCGAATCGTTTGTCGGTTTTAGTTGATGATCTTTTGAACGTTAGTCGTATCGAACAGGGGCGCATGCAAATTGCGCTCAAGCCCATGAATATTTACCAAACTATTAACGAAGTGGTACAGGAATTGAAAGTGCAAGCTGATCAAAAAAAACTGGAGTTGATTTATGCACCGACGCCAATTGATCTGCCATTGGTGGCTGTCGACGGCGATCACTTAAAGCAAGTGCTAATTAATTTAATTGGTAATTCGATTAAATATACAGAAACTGGCAAGGTGGAAGTGCTTATTGAAACAGTAGATAAAAAATTAGCTATTAAAATAAAAGACACCGGACTAGGCATGTCCTCGGAAGCGCGCGCAAAACTATTTCAAAAATTTTACCGCGTCCAAACAGCTAAAACCAAAAATATCACTGGTACCGGTCTCGGTCTTTGGATCACTAAACAGATTGTTGAATTAATGAATGGCAGTATTGAGGTCGAGTCAATTGAAGGTACTGGCTCACAGTTTACGGTTAAGTTTCCCATTTTAGGCTTAGGTCAAGGAAGATGAATTCCTGGTCATGTAAAAAGTCTTTGACGTTTATAAAATAAACTAAGCAATTAAATAAAATTATATGTTCAAAAAAATATCTCTTTTATTATTCTCAGTTTTGTTTTTATTCGGCTTAGCCAGTTTTGCTTCGGCGACTACTTGTACTAGCGCTAAGGTAACTGTTATTGCCCGCGATCAGGATGGTGAGTATATCCCTAATATTAATTTTGAAATTTATGAGCAAGTAGTGGATGTTGATGGTAATCCCAAGCCTGGCAAGAAGGTAGCAACTGGCAAGACTAGTGAAATTATTGGAAGCGGACTAGCTTCTTTTGTTCCTGCTATAGATACGGCGATAACTACTGCGTCGTCTACTGTTTATGCCCTAAAGATGTGGGACAAAAATTCAACCTTGGGAGAGTTTTGGTTTTATAATCAGATTGCTTTAACTTGTGGCACCGAGGTGACAGTGACTAATGTTTTGAGCGGAGTCAGATTGGCTTTTTATAATACTGCTGGGGAGTTATTAAAAAATATCAAAGGCTCTTTATATACTCAAAGATTTGATTTGGAAAATAATCCAATTAGAGAGAGTCAAGACTTATTGGGTACTTTTGATACTTCCAACGAGGGCGCAGCTTATTTTTATCTGGGTGGCAAGCAATACGACCTTGATAATAATTCAAGTGGTCTGTATACGGTTGAGTTCAAGAGTCCAAGTGGCACGCTGTATAAAAAATTTGGCATTTCTCTAGCTGATGAGAAGACGAGTTATATTAACTATGTTTTTGGCGAGGCGCGGTTTAATTTACGCGATGCGAATACAAACGAATTATTGCCGAATTATAAAATTGAAATTTATCAACAAGATTATGATGTCTATAATGGTAATAAGCTAGGCACACTTATTAAGAGTGTCGCTGCCGACAGTCGCGGGGTGGTTATTTTTGAATCCCCAGAGACAATAGTATCCGTGAGAGCAAAAAATATAAAAGGCGATTATGAATATTTTTGGCAAAAAGAAATTTTGGATCAAAAAAGAGCGGATTATGATCTACACATAACTGCCAAGAATGAAACCGTAAAACCGGAAAGGACTTCTGACTCCTCTCTGATAATTACACCCATCAAGGAGATAATCCCACAATTAATAAATGAGTCAGTTTCAGAATCGACACCTGAAGTGTTAAAAGCTGGTAAAATTAATATTGCGGTTCTGGATAGTGCTGGCAAGACCGTAGCTGGCAAAGTTAATGTTTATCAATTGGTAAACATTAGCGGTCAGAGCTATAAAAAAGGGAGCAAGTTAAAAACACTAAGTTTGACCAAGGCAACTGATTTCGAATTTGAAAGTGGCGTGTATTTATTCACAATCACTAATTCTTGGGGTGAGTATGGTCAAGCTGTTTATATTGCCAGTGGGGAAAGCAAGTCGATAAAATTGAGAGTTTTGTCAACTATGGCGGTCAAGGTTGGTCAAATTTTTTCGGTGGCAACTCCCAAAGCTGCCGCGCCTAGCTCAGTGAATGGCGTCTCAAGCAATCTCTTAGGTAGAATTTTATTGGACGTGGAAGGCAATGGCGAGGCTTATTATGTTAATCCCGACAAGGGGCAAAAGTTTTATCTGAAAGATGGCGAGGTGGCCTTTAAAATGATGCGCAGCTTCGGTCTTGGCATTTCTGATGTTGATATTGCCAAAATCCCTGTTGGCATTGATGCACGCTTTAATCTTGGGGATACCGACGGTGACGGCTTAGCCGACTCCTTAGAATTGGCACTAGGTACACAACCATATCAAAAGGATAGCGACGGCGATGGTTATTCTGATGCCCTTGAAGTTAAATCAGGCTACAATCCGATTGGAGTGGGAAAATTAAAATTAGACACAGCAATGTCTTCGAAATTAAAAGGTAAAATCGTTCTCCAGGTCCAATCAAAAGGTGAAGCTTGGTATATTAATCCAAGCGACGGAAAACGCTATTATATGGGTAACGGCAAACAGGCCTTTGAAATAATGAAATATTTAAGCCTGGGGGCAAAGAAGAGTGTGTTGCAAGCAGTACCGGACGGACAGTTGTAATAAGAAAATTTATTAATATAAATATGTCAAAAATAAACAAAAAAGACTTTGCTGGAGAAGTTGAAAAAATCCAAAAACAAATTACCGTGATTGAAAAAGAGCGTGATTTGGCATTGGAACAAATTCGAAAAAAAATAGAAGCGCGACAGATTAAAAAAGTTGTCGATAGTTTAAAATAAGAAGTTTATTTTGTATATAAATAATATGGCAAGAAAATACGAAGAAG
>Ga0180015_1000234_pt1 | contig 16578 bp, 25 predicted proteins | sample KR13_S2_MetaG_FD_116508 | JGI IMG/M metagenome (GOLD analysis project Ga0180015, IMG submission 116508) | Groundwater microbial communities from the Olkiluoto Island deep subsurface site, Finland - KR13_S2_MetaG | ecosystem: Environmental > Aquatic > Deep subsurface > Groundwater | place...
GTTAGAGTTGGATTTAAAAGCATAAAGTAATGTTTCCCCTCGCGGGAGCTCGGGGTCATTTTTCCCCAAGCGCCGGAGGCTGGGGAAAAATGAGGAGAATAATTCATGGGTCATAAGGTAAGTCCTTTATTGTTAAGGATCGGTTTTATTAGACAGTGGCATTCGCGTTGGTTTGCTAAGCCTAAAGATTTTCCTCTGTTTATCCAGCAGGATTATAAGATTAGGAAATTTATTAAGAGCAAATTTAAGCAAGCCGCGATTTCTAAAATCGTTATTGAGAGATTAGCGGAGAGAATTAAGATTCGTATATTTTCGGCGCGTCCGGGAATCATTATTGGACGGCACGGTTCAGATATTGAGCGGTTGCGTTCAGACTTAAATGGTTTAGTGAAGAATGAGCTTTCCATTGATATTCAGGAGATAAATAATCCTACCTGGGATGCGCAGCTGGTTGCCGAGAATATTGCCTTACAGCAGGAAAAGAGAATTGCTTTTCGCCGGGCCGTAAAAAGGGCGATGGAGCAATCAATGCAATCCGGGGTAAAAGGTATCCGGGTGAGTTGTTCCGGCCGCCTTAATGGCGCAGAAATGGGGCGCAAGGAAACTTATAAAATGGGCAAGGTTCCTTTACAAACCTTACGCGCGGATATTGATTATGGTTTTGCCGAAGCCTTGACTACCTATGGTTTAATCGGAGTCAAGGTTTGGATTTATAAGGGCGATATCTTAGGAAAACAATTTATTCAGGAAGAGACCAAGCCCGCGCAGCAGCAATCCGGGTCTAGGGAAGCATCTCGGCCTGCTCGGCCACATTAAACACCCGGCGCTAAGAAGTCACCCGGCGCTTATTTGAATTGCGCCGGTGTCCCCTGGCGGGGAGCACCGGTGTTATCTAGTAGATAAGGAGTAAGTAATGGCATTAATGCCCAAGAGGGTTAAATATCGTAAATTGCAAAAAGGCCAGAGGCGGGGGATAGCTACTTGCGGCTCAAGCGTTGCTTTTGGAGAATTTGGTTTAAAATCTCTGGAAAACGGATGGATTAAGAATACGCAGATTGAAGCCGTGCGCGTTATTTTGGCACGCCAACTGCATAAGGGCGGAAAATTATGGATCAGAATTTTTCCGGATAAATCGATAACCAAGAAACCGGCCGAAGTGCGTATGGGTAAAGGTAAGGGGGACCTGGATCATTGGGTTTGCGTAATCAAAAGAGGGCGTGTGCTTTTTGAACTGGGAGGCGTCCCTCAGGAATATGCCAAGGCTTGTTTTCGCCTGGCCGCCTATAAAATACCGCTGCGTACTAAATTTGTAACCAGGGTGCATAAATAATATGACCCGTTCGACTTCGCTCAGGGTCATCCTGAGCAGGTAATGGATTTAACAGGGAGTGTCGAAGGATGAAGCCGCAAGAGATAAGAAATCTATCTAAAGAAGAGTTGTTGGAGAAAGAAAAAGGGCTGTATGCTGAATTAGCTAAATTAAATACACAGCGTTATACAGGCAATGTAGAGAAGCCGCATAAGTTTGCACTGGTCAAAAGAGATATCGCGCGTATCAGGACAATCTTAAACGAAAAGAAAGATAAATAAGATGGGTAAACAAAAAGAATTTACTGGGGTAGTGATCAGCGATAAAATGCAGAAAACCGTAGTGGTAAAAACCATGCATTTAACCCGGCATGCTAAATATTCTAAAACGGTTAAGCTTCATAATAAATTTAAGGCGCATGATGAAAAAGGGATCGCTAAGCTTGGGGATACGGTAAGCATCGTGGAAACACGCCCTTTATCCAAAGATAAACATTTTATGGTTAAGCAGGTGCTGAAGAAGGCTGAAAATGTGCATCTGGTAAAACCTGAGGAGATTGTATAAATGCTGCAATTGCGTAGTATTTTAGATGTTGCGGATAATACCGGAGCGCGCAGGGCCTCGTTAATCTGCGTATTGGGCAAAATGGGTAGTTTTAATGCCAGTATCGGAGATGTGGTCAGGGTGAATATCAAGGAGTCTATTCCGGGCGCGACGGTGAAAAAAGGGGAGATGGCCCGGGGAGTAGTTGTGCGCACAAGGCATGACATCAGAAGGCCGGACGGTTCGATTTTGCGTTTTGACCGCAATGCCATCGTGATTATTGATGATAAAGATAACCCCAGAGGTACGCGCGTATTCGGGCCGGTTGCCCGCGAGTTAAGGGATAAAAATTTTAACAAGATAATTTCTTTAGCGCCCGAGGTAATTTAATGCAAAAAATTAAGAAGCATGATATCGTCCAAATAACTAAAGGTAAAGATAAGGGTAAGCGAGGTAAAGTAATCAGCATCATTGAAGATGGTTCGCGGGCCATCGTTGAAGGCTTGAATTTATCCAAGAAACACAAGCGCCAGAGCCGCCAGGATCAGAAAGGCGGGATAATTTCAATTGAGATGCCGCTTAGTGTTTCTAATCTTATGATTTTCTGTAAACATTGTTCAAAGCCTTCCCGCGTAGGATCGATGATCCTAAAAGACGGCACAAAATCCAGATTTTGCAAGAGCTGTAAAGAGGCGCTATAAGATGATACCTAGAATGTTAGAAAAATACCGTAATGAAATTGTCCCTAAACTTATGGCAGATTTTAAGCTGAAGAATAAAATGGCCGTGCCGGTAATCGACAAGATTGTGGTGAATATGGGTATCGGCGAGGGAACTCAGGATATCAAGTTATTGGAGAAGTCGGTTGAGGAGCTGGCCAATATCACCGGACAGAAACCGCTTATCCGCCGGGCAAAAAAAGCAATTGCTAATTTTAAAGTTAGAGAAGGCCAGTCGGTAGGGGCTAAGGTTACTTTAAGAAGAGCGATGATGTATGAGTTTATCGATCGTTTATTGAATATTGCCTTACCCCGTATCCGTGATTTCCGCGGGGTTTCCCGGGATTCTTTTGATCAAGGCAACAATTATACTTTGGGTTTAAGCGAGCAAATTATTTTTCCGGAGATTGAATACGACAGAATCACCCGTACTCAGGGTATGGATATTACTTTTGTAATTAAAAATGCCAAGAATGTTGATCAGGCAAGGGCTTTGTTAAAATATTTTGGCATGCCTTTTTCCCGCGAAGGCGAATAAAATTTGGCGCGGGATCCCGCTAGAGAAAGATTGAATTGGCGGGAAAAGAGAAGGAAGAAAAATAAAAAATGGCAAAGAATTCGCAAATCGCAAGATGGAAGAGGCCGGCGAAGTTTTCCACCCGTAAATATAACCGTTGTTCAATCTGCGGAAGAAGCGGTGGGTACCTTAGAAGATTTCAACTCTGTCGTATTTGTTTTAGGGAGTTGGTTTGGCAAGGGCTGATCCCTGGCGTTAAAAAGGCCAGTTGGTAAATAGGAGAGTTAAATGTCTAGGACAGATTTAATTGCAGATGTTTTTACGATCATACGTAATGCCATAAGGATTAAGAAGGATACCGTGGATCTTCCGGCTTCCGGTAATATAAAATCGATTATGGCTATTCTTAAAAAGAATGAATATATTGATAATTTTAAACTGATTGAAGATAAAAAGCAGGGAATCGTCAGGGTTTATTTAAAATATGTTGCGGGTAAATCTGTGATTCGTAATATTAAACGAGTTTCCAAGCCCGGTTTAAGGGTTTATGTTAAAGGAAAGAAAGTTCCTACGGTTTTACGCGGCAGGGGACTGGCGATTGTTTCTACTTCTAAAGGTGTAATTACCGATAAGGAAGCCAGGGAGTTAGGCGTGGGTGGCGAAGTTATCGGATATATCTGGTAAAGGAAAATAAATGTCTAGGCTGGGAAATAAAACAGTAGCGATACCTAAAGATGTGAAAATCGAAGTTATGGATGGGGCTGTTTGCGTAGAGGGGCCAAAAGGAAAGCTCGCGCGTAAACTATCCGGCGGGATAAGCGTAGAGATTAATGCGGGTATTCTTTTAGTAAAAAGGGCCACGGATACTAAGATCGATAAATCTTTGCATGGATTATTTCGCGCGCTTATCGTCAATATGATTGTGGGAGTAACTCAAGGGTATCTTAAGGAATTGGAGATTCAGGGAGTAGGTTTTAAGGCTGCGGTAGCCGGGGATAAATTGAATATGGCCTTAGGTTTTTCGCATCCGGTAAATTATGTAATTCCCGCGGGTATTAAAATTGAAACTCCTAAGCCGACACAGATAGTGATTAAAGGTATTGATAAAGAGTTGATTGGGAAAGTGGCAAGTGAAATTCGCGCTTTTTATCCTCCGGAACCTTACAAAGGAAAAGGGATTCGTTATGTAGGGGAGCATGTTAAAAAGAAGGTGGGAAAGGCGCAAGCAACCGGTAAATAAAATGAGAAAAAAAGAAGAGTTAAGGCAAAAGAGGCACAAGAGAATCAAAATGAAGATGCTGGGCACTAAAGAGAAACCGCGCTTAGTGGTGCACCGCTCTTTAAAGAATATTTCGGCGCAGGTATTAGATGATACTGTGGGGAAGGTTTTATTTTCTCTTTCGACTAAAGATAAGTCCATCAAACAAAAGTTTGCCAGCGCGGGGAACCTTAAATCCGCGATACTCTTTGGTGAATTATTTGCTAAAGAAGCCAAGGAAAAAGGGGTAAGCAAAGTAATTTTTGACCGGGCAGGATATCTTTATCACGGCAGGGTTAAATCTTTTGCCGAGGCATTAAGAAAAGGCGGAATGGAGTTTTAAACTATGCGTGAATTAAACATTGGACAGCAGTCAGATTTAATCGAAAAAGTTATCAGTATAAACCGCGTGACTAAGGTAACCAAGGGCGGAAAGAAATTACATTTTAGCGCTTTGGTGGTGGTCGGTGATACTAAGGGCAGGGTAGGTTTTGCCCTGGACAAAGCTAATGAAGTTGCCGAGGCGATTCGCAAATCTTTAACTAAAGCCAAGAAGAGCTTGTTTAAGATTCCTTTGGAGGGCTCAACTATTCCTCACGAAATAATCGGGAAATTTGGAGCGGCCTCGGTAATGCTTAAGCCGGCAAGCGAAGGTACGGGGGTTATTGCGGCAGGCCCGGTGCGCGCAATTTGTGAAGCCGCCGGTATTAAGGATATACTTACTAAATGTTTAAAATCAAATAATCCGATTAATGTTATTAAAGCTACGATGCAGGGTTTAATGAACCTGAAGGCTTAAGAAAATGAAAGAAAAAAAATCTGCAGAAAAAACAGCGGTTAATAAAAAACCAGTAACCAAGAAAACTGCCAAGAATCTAGCGCCTAAAAAGGTTAAAGAGGAATCTTCTGTCAATGTGGTTTCTTTGTCTAATCTTAAGAGCCCTCCTGGTTCGCGTAAAAAGAGAAAACTCCTGGGCCGCGGTTCCAGCTCCGGGCATGGTAAGACTTCTACCCGGGGAAGTAAGGGGCAGACCTCCCGCGCCGGCAGGCATTTTTATTTAGGTTTTGAAGGAGGCCAGTCTCCGCTGATCCGTAGAATGCCCAAGCGCGGATTTGTAAGTAATTTTAAGAAAGTTTATCAGATTGTTAATTTAAGCGATTTGAATTCTATTAAGGAAACTACCATTACGCCCCTGCTTTTAAAAGCAAACGGCTTAATTTCTGATGCGTCTGCTTTAATTAAAATATTGGGTAAAGGCTCCATTAAAAATGCGGTGACTATCCAGGCGCACGCATTTTCAAAACGTGCGGCTGTGGAAATTGCTAGCGCCGGTGGTAAAACAGAAATCATAAATGTTTAACGCGCTAGTTAATGCGTTTAAGATCCCGGATTTAAAGAGGCGCTTGATTATAACCGGCGCCCTGATTGCGGTTTACCGCGTGGGTTGTTATATTCCCACTCCCGGTATTGACGGAGCAGCCCTGGCGGATTTTTTTAACCGCATTTCTAAAACCCAAGGTGGCACGCTCTTTGGCATAATTAACATGTTTTCCGGCGGCGCTATGGAACGTTTAACTATATTCGCCCTGGGGATCATGCCTTACATTTCTAGCTCGATTATCATGCAATTACTTACGGCCGTTGTACCGGCTTTTGAGAAAATGGCCAAAGAGGGTAAAAGCGGATACGAAAAGATTAACCAGTTTACGCGTTACGGGACAGTTTTACTTTCGGTGGTGCAATCTTATTTTATCGCTCTCTGGCTTGAAAATCCGGCGCGTTTTGAAGGGCTGCAGATCGTTATGCATCCGGGGTGGGGGTTTCGGATCTTAACGGTTTTAACGCTTACTACCGGAACCATCTTTATTATGTGGCTGGGTGAGCAAATCCAGGAGCGGGGTATCGGTAACGGTATTTCTCTGGTAATTACCGCCGGTATTATTTCGCGGATTCCCACAGCGCTTAATCAGCTTTGGGTTTTGATTTCACCTTTTGCTGCCAGCCGCAGGCAGATCCAGCCGGTTACTTTGTTAATTATGGCTGTTTTATTAGTGGCGGTAGTTTTCTCGGTAATTCTGATTACGCAAGGCCTAAGAAAGATACCGGTGCAATATGCCCGGCGTATCGTGGGCCGTAAAATTTATGGCGGCCAAAGCACTTATATACCGCTGAAAGTGGATACTTCCGGAGTTATCGCCATTATCTTTGCCCAGTCAATTATTTTGTTTCCGGCAACCCTGGCATCTTTTATTCCTAATCCAGGTTTTCAGCGCTTTGCGCAGAGTTTAATCCGGGGACAGGTTCTTTATTCGGTAGTCTACGCTCTTCTAATAATTTTCTTTTGTTATTTTTATACCGCTATTGTTTTTAATCCGAATGATTTGGCCGAGAATATGAAAAAGTACGGGGGCTTTATTCCCGGGATCCGTCCAGGGGCACCCACGGCGGAATTTCTGGATTTTGTAATGACCAGGATTACCTTGGCGGGCGCAAGTTTTATTGCCATTATTGCTATTCTTCCGGACTTTATCATGGCTTGGTTAAAGGTGCCGTATCTAGTGGCCTCATTTTTCGGAGGGACCGGGGTTTTAATTATCGTCGGTGTGATGCTGGATACTTTAAAGCAGGTGGAATCACATTTATTGACACACCATTATGAAGGTTTTATTAAAAGCGGCCAGATTAGAGGAAGAAGATAATGTATTTGGTGCTTTTAGGCCCTCCGGGGGCAGGTAAGGGTACTCAGGCAAAAAAGCTGGCAGAAAAATTAGGAGTGCCGCATATTTCAACCGGGGATATCTTAAGGCAGAATGTTTCGCTGGATACGGATTTAGGCAAACAGGCCAAGGGTATCATGGAAAAAGGATTGCTGGTGCCGGATGACCTGGTTGCCAAAATGCTTGATGAGCGTTTTAGTAATCCGGATATAAAAAAAGGTTTTATTTTAGACGGTTATCCCCGGACCTTGCCTCAGGCCCATTCTTTAGATGCAATTTTGGCGTCTAAGGGTTTAGCCGTAGATTTAGTTGTTTACCTGGACACTAGTGATCAGGTAATTATCAAGCGGCTTACGGGAAGATTAGTTTGTTCTAAGTGTGGAGCTAATTTCCATGCCTCCAACATGCCCCCTAAAGTAAAAGGTTTATGCGATAGCTGCCAGGGGCCTTTATATCAGCGTTCTGATGATAATGAAATAACGGTGGTCAAGCGCCTGGAAGTTTATAAACAGCAAGTTGCTTCTTTGATAGAGTATTATAAGAAAACAAAAAAACTACACAGCTTGAACGCGGATTTAGAAGCGAAAGTGGTTTTGCGGCAGATTATTGAGTTAAGCGCAGAAGTTTAAATGATTCCCCTGAAGTCGCAAAAAGATTTAACCATGCTTAAGCGTTCAGGAGTGATTTTGGCTTCTGTAATGCAAAAACTGCAAGCTGCCTTGCGGCCGGGAATGACCACTCTGGATATTGATTTATTGAGCGCGGAATTAATTCGTAAAGAAAAGGCGTTGGCAGCTTTTAAAGGTTATAAAGGTTTTCCGGGGACAGCCTGCGTTTCGGTGAATGAAGAGATTGTTCACGGTATTCCGGGTTCAAGAGTAATTTTAGAAGGGGATATCGTCAGCATAGATTTAGGAGTAAATTACGAAGGTTTTTTTTCGGATATGGCCGTGACTTTACCGGTGGGTAAAGTAGATGCGGACAGGCTAAAGTTAATTGCCGTAGCCAAGCAGTCTTTAGCTATCGGAATCAAACAGGCGCAAGTTGGAAATTATTTAACTGATATTTCTCATAGTATTCAAAGTTTTGTAGAGGCGCAGGGTTTTTCAGTAGTCCGGCAGTTTGTGGGGCATGGGATCGGTGTTGCCTTGCATGAGGAACCGGAGATTCCTAATTTTGGCAGGCCGGGTTTAGGGCCGTTTTTAAAAAGCGGAATGGTTTTAGCTATTGAACCCATGATTAATCTTGGCAGTTGGGAGTGTGAAGTTATGGCGAATGGCTGGACGGCGGTAACGGCGGATGGCACTCCTTCAGCGCATTTTGAACACACGGTTGCGGTTACGGATAAAGGGCCGGTAATCTTAACTAAATTAAATTAAGGCTCAGAAAATGGCAAAAGAAGAATTAATTGAGACAGAAGGCAAAATTATTGAGGCATTGCCTAATGCCATGTTTAAGGTCCAGCTTGAAAATGGGCATGTAGTATTGGCGCATGTTTCAGGAAAGATGCGCATGAATTTTATCAGGATTATTCCGGGTGATAAAGTTAAATTAGAACTTTCTCCTTATGATCTAAGCCGGGGGAGAATTACTTTTCGGGTGAGATAAGATGAAAGTAAAAGCTTCTATTCGTAAAATTTGCGACAAGTGTAAAATAATAAAAAGAAGAGGAGTGGTGCGGGTTATTTGCGCTACTACTAAACATAAACAGAGACAAGGTTAGAGTATTTTTTAAGGAGAGGATATGCCAAGAATTATCGGTGTGGATATACCTAAAGAGAAGAGAATTGAGATTGCCCTTACTTATTTATATGGGATAGGCAGGGCACTTTCGAATGTTGTACTTAAAGAGGCCGGGGTTAATCCGGATAAGCGGGCCAAAGATTTAAGCGAAGAAGAAGTTTCGCGGATTACTCAAATTTTGCAAAAAGGGTCTTTAAAGATTGAAGGTGATTTAAGGCGGGATATATCCCAGAATATTAAGCGCCTGATGGATATTGGTTCCTGGAGAGGGATGCGGCATAAAAAAGGCCTTCCGGTCAGAGGGCAGCGTACACGTACAAATGCGCGCACCAGAAAAGGAAAGAAGAGAACAAATCAAGCGCCAACCATCAAAAAAGCTGAAGCCCTATCAAAAGCCAAGGCTCCGGCAAAGTAAGGTATTGGTGTTAGTTCGCTTCCCCTCGCGGGAGCTCGGGGTCATTTTTCCCCAAGCGCCGGAGGCTGGGGAAAAATGAGGAGATATAAAATAAAATGGCAACAAAAGAAAAGGCAAAAAAGAAAAAAATCGCTCGGGGTGTAACCAGTGGAATTGCGCATATTCAGGCAAGTTTTAATAATACGATCATTACGATAACCGATAAACAGGGTAATGTTTTAGCCTGGAGCGCTCCGGGTACCGTCGGTTACAGCGGTTCTAAAAAATCTACCCCTTTTGCCGCTCAGGTGGCCGCTACTGATGCTGCGCGTAAGGCTAAAGAGGTGGGGGTTAAAGAATTGGAAGTTTATGTGAAGGGCCCGGGTTTTGGCAGAGAGTCAGCAATCCGCGCGCTTCAGGCAGCGGGTTTGGTGGTAACTTTAATTAAGGATGTAACGCCTATTCCTCATAACGGTTGCCGTCCTAAGAAGAAAAGGAGAGTCTAATTTATGGGCCGCTATATTGGTGCAGTTTGCAGGTTATGCCGCAGGCAAGGCGAGAAACTGTTTTTAAAAGGGACTAAATGCCAGACTGAAAAATGCGCAGCAGCTAAAAGAGCGTATCCGCCGGGCCAGCATGGACAGGGCCGCAGGCAGAAACTTTCTAATTACGGAGTACAACTGAAAGAAAAACAAAAGGTTAAAAGAATTTACGGGGTATTGGAAAGACAGTTCCGTAAATATTTCGAAGTTGCCTCTAAGACTAAAGGGGTAACCGGTAAGGTGCTTTTACAATTATTAGAGCGTAGGCTCGATAATGTGGTTTTTCGTATGGGAATGGGTATTTCACGCTCCCAGGCGCGCCAGATTGTCAGGCATAATTTGATCGCGGTTAATTCCCGGCGGGTTAATATTCCGTCATATTTAGTGGATAAGGATGATCTGGTTGAAATTAAGGCTAAGGATAAGGTTAAGATCAAGATTAAGGATAATCTGGAGCTTTCTAAGGGTAGGACCGTCCCCAGTTGGCTGGAATTTAGCGCCGCGGAAATGAAGGGGAAGGTTTTAAGGCTTCCGGAAAAAACCGATATTCAGCAACCGATACAAGAGCAGTTGATCGTTGAGTTGTATTCCAAATAAAGAAGGAAATTAATTAAGCGGTTTTATCAAATATAATCAGGGGGGAAAGATGGGAATAAAATGGAGAGATTTTCAGTTTCCTAAAAAGCTTGAATGTGACGAGTCAACCTATACTGATACTTACGGAAAGTTCCAGGCGGCTCCTTTTGAAAGAGGATATGGCGTAACTTTGGGCAATTCTTTAAGAAGGGTCCTACTTTCTTCTATCGAGGGTAGCGCGGTTACCGCGATTAAAATTGCCGGAATCTCTCATGAGTTTTCGACTATCCCCGGTATTCTGGAGGATGTCCCGGAACTTATTTTGAATATTAAAAGTATAGTTTTAAATTCTCATTCCAAGATTCCTAAAACAATTTATCTAAAAGCGGATAAGAAGGGCATCGTTAAAGCTAAGGATATCCAGGCAGATGAGACAATCGAGATCATTAATCCCGAATTGCATATTGCCACCCTTACCAAAGATACCAAGCTGAATATTGAGATGGAGGTAGCGCGCGGCCGGGGTTATGTCGCCGGCGAGTTGAATAAAAGAGAAGATAAGGCTGCCGGTTTCATTGCCATCGATTCAATATTTACACCGATTAAGAAGATTAATTATTTTGTGGAGAATACCCGTGTAGGCCAGCGTACGGATTATGATAAGTTGATTCTTGAAATTTGGACCAATGGCAGCATTAATCCTAAAGATGCTTTGCTTTACGGCTCTAATATTCTGCAAAGGCATTTGGATATCTTTGTAAGTTTTGGCCAGTTACCTGAGGATATCGCGGAAGAAGAACCGGAAATGACCAAGGAAGATGCAGTCTTGTATGAGAAATTAAAGCTGCCGATTTCGGAGCTTGAACTTTCAGTTAGAAGTTCTAATTGTTTAAGGGAAGCAGGGATTAAGACGATTGCCGATTTAGTTAAGAGAAGCGAAGAGGAGATGCTTAACTTTAAGAACTTTGGTAAAAAATCTCTTACCGAGATTCAGGAGCTCCTGGTGGGCATGGGAGTTACTTTAGGGATGCAGGTTGATCCTAAGAAAATAAAGAAGGGTTAAACTAAAATGAGACACGCAAAGAAAAGGCTGCAATTAAGTCGTTTTACTAGTTGGCATGACGCAACGATCAGGAGTTTGGCTAGGAATATGGTCATCTGCCAAAGTATTAAAACTACTTTAACTAGGGCCAAAGCCAGTAAGCAGATGATTGAAAAACTCATAACTTTGGGTAAGAAAAATACGCTTTTTGCCCGCAGGCAAGCGCAAAAAGTTTTGGGTGAGCATAAGTTGGTGAATCTGCTTTTTAATGAAATTGCGCCGCGTTTTGCCAAACGCAGTAGTGGTTTTACCAGGATTATCGGTTTAGGTAAGCGCCGCGGGGATAATGCCGAAATGGTTATTTTTGAGCTTACCGAATTAAAGATTAAAGAAGCCAAGAAATCAAAGCCGGCTAAAGAAGCAAAACCGCAAGCAGCTGTCGAGGATATTGAGACCGCCGAGGCCAAATCTCTGCCGGAACCCAAAAAGGAATCCAAGGTAACGCTTAAAGATAAACCGGTTGACGAAAAAAAGCCGCAGAAGAAGTTTATGGGCGGCTTAAGGACGATATTTAAGAAGAAAAGTGATTCTTTATAAATTCACCCCGTTAGAAGTGACACCCCGTGTCACGGGACTTCTAACGGGGTAAAGAAAAACTTTTATGAAAATAGATACAAGGCTTGCTGAGCGCCTGAAAAAAATAAATCCATCTTCAACATTAGCAATCACCTCTAAAGCCAAAAAGCTTAAAAGCGCAGGTAAGGATATTATTAATTTTGCCGCCGGGGAGCCGGATTTTGATACTCCTGATTTTATCAAGGAGGCGGCAATTCAGGCAATCCAGTCAGGATTTACCAAGTATACCCCTACCACCGGCACCGCGGAATTAAAAAAGCTCATTTGTCAGAAATTTAAAAAAGATAATTCTTTAGAATACGCGCCCGATCAAATCATTGTTTCTAACGGGGCAAAGCATAGTATTTATAACGCGCTGATGGTGCTCTCCAACCGCTCTGATGAGGTACTCATCCCCTTGCCCTACTGGGTGAGCTATCCGGAGATGGTTAACCTTTGCGAGGCAACTCCGCGTTTTATCAAGACAACTGCGGCAAATAATTTTAAAATCTCCGTTAAAGACCTGCTCAAACACATTACTCCTAAAACCAAAATCTTGATTTTGAATAGCCCGTCAAACCCCGCGGGTTCGGTTTACAATAAAGAGGAATTAGCCGGAATTGCTAAAATCTGCGTAGAGAAAAATATCTTTGTGATCAGTGATGAGATTTATGAAAAGATTACTTTTGACGGCTTAAAACATGAATCCATTGCCGGTTTTAATAAAGATATCTATAATTTAACGATTACGGTTAACGGTTTATCCAAGAGCCATTCGATGACCGGTTGGCGTATCGGCTATCTTGGCGCTCCGCCTGACGTAGCGGCCGCTATTTCCAACCTGCAGGATCATTCAACCTCTAATCCTAATTCTATCGCCCAGAAAGCAGCCGAGGCTGCCTTAAGCGCTCCGGATGATTTTTCGCATCAATTGTGCCAGGAATTTTCCAAACGCCGGGATTATTTAGCCGCCAGAATCAGGGAGATTAAGGGCTGGGATTTCTGCCTGCCGCAGGGGGCATTTTATATGTTTTGCAATATTTCTAAAACCGGCTTGGACTCAATGACTTTTGCCAAGAGGTTACTGGAGGAAGAGTATGTTTGTCTTATTCCGGGAAGCGCCTTTGGAATGGATGATCATATCCGAATAAGTTTTGCCACCAGTATGAATGAATTGCAAAAAGGCATGGACAGAATACAGGAATGGGCAGGTAAAATCAATAGTTAACATGTTTTCAAAGATGCCAAAGACAATTGCCGAGAAAATTTTAAGTAAACACGCTGGTAAAGATTTAGCCGCGGGTGATTTTGCCATTTGTAAAATAGATTTTGCTTTTGGCCAGGATGGCACTTCATCAATAATTATTGACCGGATTAAGGAGCTGGGAGTAACAAAAATAAAGACCGCATTTTGTATGGTTATTGACCATAGTGCCCCCAGTCCCAGTGAAGGGGTATCCCGGGTGCATCAGAAGATGCGCGATTTTTCGAAGAATTTTAAAACAGAAATTTTTGATATCGGTTGCGGAGTTTGTCATCAGGTAATCCCGGAATCCGGCAAGATTCTACCGGGAGATTTAGTTTTAGGCGCGGATTCTCATACCTGTACTTACGGAGCAATTGGCGCATTTTCTACCGGTGTTGGTTCTACGGATTTAGCTATCGCTTTGGCTACCGGAAAAAATTGGTTTAAGGTGCCCGCGACTATAAAAATTGTCGTTAAGGGCAAATTGCAAAGCGGCGTTTTTGCCAAGGATATCATCCTGTATATAATCGGTAAACTAAAAAGCGATGGGGCAACCTATAAAGCTGTTGAGTTTTCCGGGCCGGTGATTGATAGTTTAGGAATGGACGGCCGCTTTACCATAGCGAATATGTTAGTGGAAATGGGCGCTAAAGCCGGTTTTATGCCGGTGGATAAAAAAACTGCTTCCTGGTTAAAACTTAAGGGTGTTAAGCATGAGAGGATTAAAAATATCTTCGCAGATAAAGGGGCTCTTTATGAGAGCGTTTATGAATTTGATATCTCTAAGCTTAAGCCGATGATTTCTATGCCGCACAGTGTAGATAATGTTGCCCAGGCTTCTTCTTTAAATAAGGTCAAAATTAGCGAAGCTTTTTTGGGTACCTGTACTAACGGCCGTATTGATGATTTTAAGGCGGCGGCAAAAGTTTTAAATAAACGCAAAATTAGCCCTGAGGTTAAGTTGATTATTGCTCCCAGTTCACGGCAGGTTTATCTGGAGGCTTTGCGGCTGGGACTGGTGGAAATATTTATTAAAGCTGGCGCGGTTATTGTTGCCCCCGGCTGCGGAGCTTGTGTGGGCACGCACAATGGTATTCCTAGTGACGGGGAAGCCGTGATCTCAACCGCCAACCGTAATTTTAAAGGTAGAATGGGCAATCCCGCGGCGTTTATTTATTTAGCTTCTCCGGCAACAGTGGCGGCTTCGGCAATTAAGGGTTACATCAGTGACCCCAGAGGTTATTTCTAGTCTCCCCTCGCGGGAGCTCGGGGTCATTTTTCCCCAAGCGCCGGAGGCTGGGGAAAAATGAGGAGGTCTTAATGGAAATTCGTGATTTACTTCTGATGTGTATTGAAAAAAACGCTTCGGATTTACATGTTACGGAGAGTGAACCACCGATTTTAAGGATTGATGGCAGGTTGGTGCGCACTAATCTGGAGACTTTAAATAAACAGGATTTAAAGAAGATGCTCTATAGCGTTCTTTCTAATGCCCAGAAAGAAGTTTTTGAGCGGGAAATGGAATTGGATTTTTCACTGGCTTTGCCCGGTTTAGACCGCTTTCGGGTAAATATTCATTTGCAGAAAGGTAGTGTCGAGGGGGCTTTTCGCCGGATTCCTATCGAAATACCTACGGTTGAGAAGCTAGGTTTACCGCAGATTATCACGGATTTAGCGCGGAAGCCAAACGGTTTAGTTTTGATCACCGGCCCTACGGGTATGGGTAAAACCACTACCTTAGCGGCGATGATCGATTTGATTAACAGCGAACGGGAATGCTTGATTACTTGTATTGAAGACCCCATAGAATTTATTTACGCTAATAAAAAAAGTATTATTAAGCAGCGGGAAGTTTATGCGGATACGCATTCTTTTGCTCAGGCCTTGCGGCATGCTTTGCGCCAGGATCCTAATGTCATCGTGGTAGGGGAGATGCGTGATTTAGAGACTATCTCTACCGCATTAACTGCCGCTGAAACCGGACACTTGGTTTTAGCTACTTTACATACTCCGGATGCTCCGCAAACTGTTTCCAGAATTATTGATGTTTTTCCGCCGCATCAACAGCAGCAAGTTAAATTGCAGCTTGCCGATTGTTTGCAGGGAGTAGTTTCACAGCTTTTGCTTCCGCATGCCTTAGGAAAGGGCAGGGTGTTGGCTACGGAGATTATGGTGGCTACCCCCAGTATTCGCAATCTTATCCGTGAGCAGCAGATTGAGCAGATTCCCACCGCGATGCAGACAGGTTTACAATATGGCATGAATACCATGGATAGCTGCCTTAAAACCCTGATGCAGAGAGGATTAATTACTTTGGATGTCGCGATGTCTAAAACAAGAAATAAGGAAGAATTTAAGCAGCTATGAGTATCACGGGAAAAAGCGTAAAACTCGGTGATAATATTAATACGGATTTTATTATTTCCGGCAGGTATAAGTTTGCCATTACCGACATGAAGGAGTTGGCTAAACATATTATGGAGGATATTGATCCTAATTTTGCGCAAAAGATTACTCCGGGTGAGTCGATTATTGTCGCGGGTTCCAACTTTGGCATGGGCTCCAGCCGGGAGCAAGCTCCTTTAGTCATTAAAGAAGCAGGAATTGTAGCGGTTTTATCAGGGCAATTTGCGCGTATATTTTTCCGTAATGGTTTTAATATCGGTTTACCCTTGATTGAAACTGACACGAGTAAAATTGATGAGGGTGATCAGTTGCAAATTGATTTAGATAAGGGGTTGGTGAAGAATCTAACTAAAGGTATGGATTTAGAGATTAAACCCTTGCCTAAATTTATGCAGGATCTTTTGGCGGAAGGCGGAATAATTAATTATTATAAAAAATACGGAGAATTAAAACTTTAAATGCAGCATAAAATAACCTTGATTCCCGGTGATGGTATTGGTTATGAAGTTTCCCTGGCTGCTACTAGATGCATCGAGGCTTGCGGCGTTGGTATTCAGTGGGATAAGGCGCTGGCGGGCCAGGATGCCTTGGAGAAAACCGGAGAGCTTCTGCCGCAGAGTGCGCTGGATTCAATCAAGAAAAATAAGGTTGCCCTAAAGGGGCCGTTGACTACACCGATTGCTACCGGGTTTCGTTCCGTAAATGTAGCGATTAGGCAGGCCCTGGATCTTTTTGCTTGTGTGCGTCCGGCAAAAAGCTATCCCGGAGTCAAGAGCCGCTTTAAGGATATTGATTTGGTTATTATCCGGGAGAATAGCGAAGATCTTTATGCCGGAATAGAGTTTCAGGAAGGTAAACCTGAAACCCAAAGCCTGATTGCCCAGATCCAAAAGAGTACAAATAAGAGCATACGTTATGATTCCGGAATAAGCATTAAGCCGATATCTAAA
>Ga0180015_1000235_pt1 | contig 16435 bp, 3 predicted proteins | sample KR13_S2_MetaG_FD_116508 | JGI IMG/M metagenome (GOLD analysis project Ga0180015, IMG submission 116508) | Groundwater microbial communities from the Olkiluoto Island deep subsurface site, Finland - KR13_S2_MetaG | ecosystem: Environmental > Aquatic > Deep subsurface > Groundwater | place...
CATTTGATGGATTAGCCACCATAAAACCACTAGTTGATGTGTAGCCCTCTGCATTAGCCAAGCGCATCACAGTTGTTGAACCATTAGCTGTTAGAGAGCTGGTCGCCATCACAAAATGTTCAGTCGTTGCCGTTGTCGCCGGTACTGCTATCCAACCACCTGGATCAGTCGCACAATTAGCAGCGGTCGGTGCATATTCTAAACGATATTGATAATTATTAGCCGCGCCACTGGAAATATCTGCAACGGATATACGAACACGCGTGCTACTGCCAATCGCCAAAGCCGCCCCTACGGTCGGATTACCAATATCCTCAGTTTCAAGCCAAGTTGCGGTTGCTTCCGTGCCATCATTATTTCGCCAACGATAATGACGCTGACTAACGGTTGGCGTTGGTGCTGAAAATACCACATTAACAGCATCAGTACGCAAGGTCTGCGTGCCAGACACCTGATAAACGCGCCAATAAGTCCAATTGTTTATACTATAGTATTCACTGACCTTGGCATTAATATTACCAGAGATATTAAAATCTGTATTAGCCGCCGCCATTGCCTCAGTACTCACGGTTACCCAATTATTAACTGTACCAAAACGATAAACCTGCAAAACAATGTTACCAAACAACGGCGACAAACTAGACTGACCGTTCCAAGTTGCCGTAATCGCGCTCGTGTTGGTTGAGTGCTTAGTCGCAAAATTGAAAACCGCATATTGCGCAAATGATGATATTGAATCTCGCACTGCATCATCAGCCACTGTATCAACATAGCCCTGCGGATCAAGATAATAATTCAAACCCGCCTTACTAGATGGCAAGGCTACCATTGATTCCTTGGAATAAGCCTTAGTCTCCGTCGCAATTGTGGTAAAAATCGGATAATTGGAATAGGCATTCAGCGGCGAATTATCAGTTGAATTAAACAAACGCAAACGATAAGTCTTTCCGGCTAAGGCAGCGTCATTCTTAAGCGCAAAAATAAATTCTGTGTAAACATTTTTGCCTAAGTCAAAATTAGCCGTTAAATTAGTGTTCTTGTAAAAACGACCATTAACCCAGGTGTATGCACTAGCGACTGCCTTTGAAGTGCTGGCAATATCACCACTCGCTCCAGACAAAGCATCTGAATAAGCAATCTGCGTCGTTGCCCCAACATCCACCCAGGTGCCAGGCGCATCGGTCACGTTTTCATACTGCAGTTTGTAAATCTTATTGCCAGTTAAATCTCCACCAGTATTATCAATTTGGATACGAGCATTCAAGCGCTCACCGATATTCAGATTTGTCAAAGAGGTGCTAGCTGCCACTTCTGCTGTATTAGTATTAACCGTCACACCATCATCATTTTCTAATAAAAATGACCGCTGCGTAATGATATAGGCTGCATCAGTTGTTGTTGACACTTGCGTAGTGGAACTAGCCTTATTGCCAGCCAAATCATAGGCCCAAATATTAAAGACATACTGCGTGCTTGAAGCCAATCCAGTTATAGTCGTACTAGTTGCACCATTATAGTTTTGAAAGCCAAGGCTTGCAGCAGATGATGATGACCATAGTAAATCAGACTCTGATACCCCACTGGCACCAATCTTATAATAAATCTTATACTGCGAAAAATTCGCCTCCGTGGTGGATGCCCCAAATAATAAGGTTACACTTCGTGAATCCTTGGCTGTAATTGTCAAAGCCCCTGGCGCCGTTGGATTAGTAGTGTCTATCTTAAAATTTGGCACCACTGAATTATAAGTCACCCAACTAGAACAATTTGCTGACAAATCACAGGCTATTGTTTGCCACTTATAATCACCATCGGGAACAATCGTCGAAATAGTGGTAGTACCTGTATAGGGCGTTACCCGATAATCACCGGTCGAACTAGCCGACTGCCAAATCTTGCTTGCACAAGCCGCCCAGGTCGTACCAGCTACACAAGACGATACCGGCTGTGTAGTAATAGTGGTAAATATCCCCGCCGTGGAAGTAGCCTGGAAATAAAGAGCTACCTTGTCACTAACACTCGGATCATTAGCTGAAGCCTTGAATACAAGCGTATTTTGATTCACCCAGGCACCGTTATTAATAACCGTAATTGCATCACTCTTGTACTGAATTAAATTAGCAGGATTTAATGGAGTAGCATCTGCAGTCTCAGTAATGTTCACATAAGCCACACCAGGAGTTGCATTTTCATCTAAATATGTCTGTAATTGCCCCCAGGCTGATCCGCTATAATCGGAAAGCATAAGCCTCACGGCTAATTTTTTGCCAGCATGAATATAACCACCAGACAAGTTGGTAGTATCTGGAAGTAGAGTAGCTGCCGTCGTTGGCACCAAAATTGACGTTGAAGTGCCCAATGATGTGCAATTTTGCAGTGAACCAGCGGGATTATATTCACAAAACTCATAATACAAGTAATCCGCGACTGAAGGATCAGAGGCGAAAATAGCTGAGCTTGTTGCTGAACCGGAAATATAAGTATCTGCCATATATGCCGTATCAAAGACGGAAAAAAATACTTGATAAACACCATTAGAATTTGGCGTCGCACGAAGTCTTGTTCTTGTATTACAAGTAGAGTCAGTTGCGGAAAGTAACGATATTGATGTCTCAAAGGTTGACATGTTAGTACCACAACTAATATTCGTTGTATCTGCCCCAACATTAGTACCCGAGTCTGGAATCAACCAATACTGCTTACTGGTGGAAATACCTCCGTTAGTTCTCATTAAAGCCACTGTCGAGCTGGCCTTATTGCCCGCCATATCGTAAATCCAGATATTGAAGTAATAATCCGTGCCTGGACTTAAGCCGCTAGCGGTAGTGGTCAAGGCGCCATTGTAGTTAATATAATTCAAATTACTATCAACTACCTCATAACTTGATTCACTCACAGCTGAAGATGTCGCGTAGAATATTTTATAGTAAGCAAAGTTAGTATCAGACCCGACTGCTCCATAATTCATGGTAACACTGACCTGGTTTTTACTATTTTCTGTCAAAGCTCCCGGTGCCGTTGGATTGGTTAAATCAACTTTAAAATTCGGCTGAGCAACATTAAAGATTGTCCAGTTGCTTGCACAATCGCCATCGTCATCACATGCTAAAACTTGCCACTTATAACCGGCGTAATCCTGAGGGAGACTAGTGACGCTAGTTGTTGCCACAAAAGGAGTTACAGAGTAATCACTTGCCGTTGATGAAGATATAAACCAAATCTTACTAGCACAAGAATTAAATGCTGTTCCCCAAACACAAGCTCCCGCGGGCGTTGTTGTTGCCGAGGCTAACGAGCTGCCATTGCTCACTAATTGGAAATAGACTGTCAACAATTCACTAGCATCAGGATCATTGGCTGAAGCATATAATAACTCATTAACATCATTAGTCCAGCCACCGTTCGCGATTGTTTTTATCCCAGTATTTCGATACTGATCAATCGCCAAAACATTGGTTGGATAAGCGTTTGTTTTTACACCTAGGACAGCAGAAGAACTGGCACTATTACCCGCATTATCAAAAGCCCAAATCTTGAAATAATATTGCGTATTTGGCAACAAACCTGGAATTGTTGTTGTTGCCGCTCCACCATAATTCGCAAAATCCATATTGGCTTCAAAAAACTCTGAACTACTTGCTAGTGTTGGTGGCGTTGTCGTACTGTAGTAAATCCGATAATCTCTAAAATTGGTATCTGTACTTTGGGAACCAAAATTCACCGTTACACTAGTTGCATTTTTTTTATTAAAAGTTAAAGACCCCGGATTTGTCGGCACCACATTATCCAAGCCATAAACAATATAAGTACTTGTCGCGGTTGGTGCAGTTGTACCATCATAAACGACCAAGCCCAAGCAATAATCACCGTTAGCTGTCGGCACCTCCGTTTTTGACGTCCAGTAGGACACGATGAAGTTCTCCCCGGGAGAAGTCATAATCCACCCAGTACTAGTACCGATTTGATAAACAGCATTATTGTCCACCTTGGGATCTCCATAAGTGGCTGTTGTCCGCGCATCCAAAGGATCGATTGTTGGATCACTACTGGCCCCAAAAACACAGCTCGTTCCCGCTGAATAAAACAACCTGGCGCGTAAAATATCATCATTATCGGAATCATCAGCTCTAATAACCACTTTTACCGCCCCAGAACCATCTCCCTCTTGGGTTGCCATATAAATTGAACCACTTGGTTGTGTTACCGAATTAATTGTTGTAGTCGATATATACGGCGTCGAGCTCGCTTTATTGCCCGCCAAATCATAAATCCACATATTAAAACTATATTGAGTGCCGGCTGCCAAACTATTAAGCGCCGTCGTGGTAGCGCCTCCAAAATCAACCAAGGTAAAACTTGGATCTATAAGTAAATTATCAGTTTCACTAGGAGCTGTTGGGCCAACTTTATAATAAAGCTTATAAGAGGCAAAATTAACATCCGAGCCTGGTGTCCCCAACCCCAGAACCACTCCAGTCGTCGACAAACTAATAATTGACAACGGCCCAGGTGCGATTGGACTAGCCAAGTCAATCCTAAAATTAGGATCGGAACCAAAATCTTGCCAATTTGAACAAGTATTATCATTATCACAAGCCATCACCTGCCACTTATAACCAATCGCCGATGCAGGAATTGTGTTTGGATTCACTTCTCCTACATAAGGTGCAATACGATAATCAGCCGTCGTTGAGGTCGCCACCCACATTTTGCTAGTGCAGGCCGCCCAGGTCGTGGTTGAAGCACAAGCTGTAGTAGTGGCGCTAGTGAAAGCAGTAGTATTATCTACCAACTCGAAGTAAATCTTCAAAGCTGAAGACGCATCCGGATCAGTCACAGATGCTTTTAATTTCACATTATCTTCATTTGTCCAAGCCCCATTTGCAATTGTTGTTGTGCCGTTATTTTTAAATTGGCCAATAATCGTCGCGTCAGCCGGCTTGGTATCAATAGTAAAATTTGGAATCGAGTCATCAAAATTAACCCAAACCGAACAAGAGCTTTGGCTATCACACGCTTTAACTTGCCATTTGTAACCAATCAACGAATCAGGAATGCTAATAATGCTAGTCGTCGCCGTAAATGGTGTAACACTATAATTACCAAGCGCACTGGTACGGCTCCAAATCTTACTCGCGCACGAATCATAAGCTACTCCACTCGCGCAAGTCGCACCTGGCACGCCCGACGAGGTCTCAAAAGCACCGCTTGTGGTCGCCATTTGGAAATAAAGCGATACGGTATCGCTAGTATCACCATCATTGACCGCTGCGCCCAAGACAACATTATTTTCATTATGCAAGGACCCATTTGCAATTGTACTTACACCATCACTTCGATATTGTTGCAAAGACATGGCCGCATCCGGAGCCACGTAAATAACCGATTGCTTCACATTAACATAAGTCACGTTAGAGGCAGCACTTGTATCCAAGTAAAAAGTAGACAAAGTCCAACCCGATGTTCGTGGTTCCACTAACCAGGTTTTGACAGCCAACTTATAACCAGCACGAACCACACCACCAGTCATATTTTGTGTCGATGGATAAAGCGTAACCAAGACTGTTCCAGGGGCAGTTACCGAAGTGGAGGTACCGAGTGAATTACAATTTAAAGGTGAGCCATTTGGATCATATTCACAAAATTCATAATACCAATTCACTGCATTCGCTGTGGCCTGGATTACTGAAATAGCCGAAACCGTACTGGTGCCAGAAATAAAAGTATCCTTAGCATAGGCCGTATTATAAACGGAAAAATTCATTAAATAAGAGCCAGCCGCTGCCGGTGTAAATCGCGTTCTGGTACGAATACCACAAGTCGAAGGAGTGGTTATCAATAATGAGCGTTTCGGAATAACATTGGTATACAAAGAACCGCAAACTGTATCAGTAATATCAGCTCCCACATTCGTGCCGCTATTCGGTGTTAACCAGTACTGAGCATCAGTTGACACCACTGTATTAGTGGTAATCGCTAATTCCTGCGCTCCGCTTGCCTTATGACCATAAGCATCATAAGCCCAAATATTAAAGACATACTGGGTCTTGGCTGCCAAGCCACTAATAACCACTGAGCTCGCGCCGTTAAAATTTTTGACCCCCAAATTTGGATTATCTGCCTTTGTAAAAGCCGTGTCCCCCTCGGTAACACCCGAGGTGCCAACTTTATAAAAAATCTTATACTCGGAAAAATTTGCTTCCGTAACTGGTGCGCCCAAAGCTAAGGTGATCTGACCCCACTCATCGCTCACTAACGATAAAGAGCTTGGCGTTGTCGGCGCCACATTGTCAATAGTAATCGTCGTCGTTGCCGCTATTGTTTGGTCCTGAACTCCATCGTTAGTGGTCAAGCGCAAACAGTAATCACCATCCGCTGTCGGGACATTCGCCATTGAATTCCAATCAAACATCACCGAGTTGGACCCCGAAGCAGTTGTAATCCAAGACGTACTGGTACCGATTTGATAGACACTATTATTATCAATACGCGGATCACCAAAATCAGCCGTGATATTGGCATCAGTTTCATCCAAAGTTGGGTCACTGCTTGGTGAAAAACTACAGGTCAAGCCTGGTTGATATTCCAATTTGGCCTGCACATTGTCATGATCCATGTCATAAACCTCAATTGATAAATCAATTATTCCCGAGCCGTCAGTTTTTTGCGCAACCGAATTAAATATACCCGTTGGCGGATTAAAGCCTAATTCTGTCTTGATATAATTTTCTGTCGATGAAGACCTGTGCCCATAAGCATCATAAGCCCAAATATTAAAAACGTAATCCGTATTTGAAACCAAACCACTTACCTCTGTGGTAGTAAAACCGTTATAATTAATAAAGTTCAAGTTGTTGTCAACCTGCTCCATGTCACCCTCAGTTACCCCACTCGTGCCAACCTTATAAAAAATTCGATATTCAGAAAAATTAGGATCGCTGGCTTGAGCCCCAAATTTCAAAGTAATTGAAGTGTCTGTCTTGGCATACTCTGTCAAAGACCCAGGCACCGTAGGCGACTTGTTGTCAATATAAACCGTTGTTGTTGCTGGCATTGTTTGATCACTATAACCATCATTAGCGGTTAAGCGTAAACAATAATAGCCTTCTTGGTTCGGAATATCCAATACCGGATTCCAATCAAAATTGACATTATTTGCTCCCGAAGAAGTAATAATTTTATAAGTACTTGTGCCCACCTGATAAGGCTGGATATTATCAACATGCACCGTGCCAAAATCAGCTGTAGTCGAAGCCGCATTTTCATTTAAGGTTGGATCGCCAGCCGGTGAAAAAATACAAGTCGTACCAGTCGCATATTCAATCTTCACCCGCACCTCATCAAAGTTTTGATCATTAACTTTGATAGAAATATCAACCACGTCAGGCGTACTAGTCGCCTGACTCACAGAATTAAAAATACCTGTCGGCAAAATATTCGGTGCCATGGCTGTACTAAAAACCGCCATCGAGATTTGATCCATTCTTTGAGTTGTTTGTGAGTTAGCCAAGGCTGACGCATTAATGGTATAGCCGGTAGTTGGAATATTGGCCACGGTCATAATATTAAACAAAGAATAATCAGCCGCACCATGACCGGTTTTATCCAAAGCCGCCCCCTGCATCCAACTCCAACCAACCGGCGCAATTGCCCCATTAATTTGCAAACGATCATCAGTTCCCGCACTTGCATTAGCGGCATTATCAATCCAAGAAGTAAAGACAAATTGATTACCACTTGAAGTCGGCTGATAATTACTACCGGCATTAAGATTGCCAATATTATACCAAGTTGCTAGCGCTGGAAAGGTCACATCTGTGCCGGTATACATCGACTTATGCGATTCAAAGGCGCTCATATTCAAGGCAAAGAGCTTGCTACTATTATAATCATTGGCCGCTGAACCAACATCGGCCACGCGCATACTAAAAGTGGTGCTGGTCGCCACCGCGGTAAAGGGCGCAATCAAGACATAGGGTAAAATTTCCGCATTGTTTTCGCCCTCCATTACATATTGCATATAAGCTGTCGAGCCATTCCAAATGTGGCCGGCATAACTAGTGCCGCCATTACTGTCGTTAACCCCAACATCGCCCATGCCAAACACCAACCAATCCTTAACGCCATTGGCATAATCCAGGGTAACACTCGTTTTCGCAGTAAAAGTAGTGGTATGCACCGCTGGAGTCGCATCAACAGCATAAGACCAATCTGTTGGACGTAAGTCGCTCAGATTGATTGCCAATATCTGGGCATGTAAAGAATTCGTCGTTCCGGAATTTGGACGATAACGCAAATCAATACTCGTCGGCGTACTCGGCTGATCATAAACATCCATCCAGGAAATCTGGAAAGCATCGGCCGCCGTACCTGGCGCTTCGACCAAGCCCGTGTATTGCACTGTCGTATCATAGCGAATTTCAAAATCGTTATTCACCGTTGTACCAGAACCGGTAAAACCACCGGTTACATAGACAAAATATTTCTTACCACCCACAAAGGCACCAGAAGCCGCTGTTACCGCCGTTGTGTAATTCACTGTATCAGCTGAACCAGCACTCAAAGCGATTGACTGAGCCAAGACATAACCAACATCAGCATCAGAGGCGATTTGCCACTGACGTGCTTCGATAAAAGTATTATTAGAAAAAGCTGCCGGACCAAGCAAGAAAAACTCCGGTGACACATTGGGCGGATCCAAGATATAGCGATAAAAATACGACTCCCCTTTCTTCCAATCAACTGCCCAGCTCAATTCCCGATCCTCGCCATTTATCGTTTCCACTGTGCCACTCGCATAAACCACTTTAAAAGACACGGGCATTTTCTCGATAAAATCACCTTGATAATCCTCATTCACCTTAATGGTAAAAGTCACCTCATAACCCGCATAAGGATAAACACGTGTCGGACCGGTGCGGTCGATATCAAAAGGCACATAGTCGCGCACTTCAAATTGATCCTTGATTTCCTTTTGTCCATTGTCCGTATTGGCAATCAAATGCACCGCATAAATACCTACGCCGCTAGTCTGGTAATGGCTATAATAATCCGGCGTGCTGATTACATTATCCGGTCCGCACTCTGGATTACGCACGATAGCATTGTCTGATACTTCTGTTTTTTGCGTCGTTACCGTGCCATCAGGGGCAGTAATTTCCAAAACCAAGTCAGCGTCGCAGAGCGTATGTCCTAAGTCGTTCAAAACACCCATTTGCAAATAAGCATCTTCATTCGGACTGTAAATGGATTTATTTGAGTTGAAAGCCAGAACGCCCCAAGAAAAATCCTGAACAAAATCAATAAAGCGCCCCAAGGTCAAATTATTTTCCTTAATCTCAATCTCTAAACGATACTCACCCGGCTTAAACTCGCGTGGTTGCTTGCCTAAATCAATCTCAAACTCACCATTTTTCAAATACTGCGCAGTCAAATCAAAAGTTCGCACCTCCTCATCGCCACGCATTAAACGCGCAATAATTTCGATATTTTTATATTCATCGTTCACCAAGCTCTTGAGTCCAGCCCCAATGCCATCCAATAGACCTCGATTTTTCTTAAATTTAAATTTGAATTTTGGATTATCACCGATTTTAAAACTGCTTTTATCTGATAAAAAATCTAGAGAAAATTGTTCTTTTAGGGCCTGTAATTCCGCGTCGTCGGTTTCCGCTTGAAAATGTTGACCTGATAAACTGGAATCAATCTCCAACCACAAAGCATCAATGTAAATACTAGTCTTTTGGTCAATGATTTCCTTGTCTTCACTCTTGTAGCTAACCCTAATTTGCAGGTCATTGATATTGCTCCAATCCTGGAAAACTGGCATACCAATCAGGAAGTAGCCGCCGTTGTTGGCATTAGAAATAGTATTATTAATCAAAAAATCATTTAACAAGGCCCAATCGCCACCCCCGCCAATGCGATATTCAAAAACTAAAGCATCTTTTTGTTTATTGCTGAGCGCTGACATTGATAAGCGCAATTGGATATTGCTAATATCAGATTCTTCATAATCACCCGGGATACTAAAATCAGAATAAATAAAACTCTGTTTATTAAAAACAGGCTCACTTATCTCAACAGTCGAAGTGGCATTATCGCCATCCGTGTCGCTTATTAGATTTTCATCCGCCTTAACTGACTCTGATTTTGCAAATTCCCCAGATTTAAAATAAGAAAACAATGTCTTGGTGTTACCCCAAAGACGATTCAAAACCGAAACCTCGCCACTAGATTCTGAGCTAGCATCTGACGAAGGCGTAGGCACTGATTCTGACGCCGGCACCACATCTGGAATAGGTGCCGACTCTGGTGCAATAAATTGCTCAACACCTGGCTCTGCTTCAATATTGGAACCAGAAACTGCTTCAATATTGGCTTCATTGTTAATTTTTTCGAGTTGCTCCGTACTTGGCTCATAACATTGCCCGCCAGGAACAACCAATTCAACTGAGCCACTTTCTTGATTTTCAAGAGCTTCATTAAAAACCGGCGCTACCAGCAACTCCTGATCTTGATCCTGCGCTAACCCTGACACCAACGGCTCTCCAGTATCAGACGATGGCATTTCAACAACTGTCCCCGTAGCCACAGTCTCAACTTGCGCCTCTTGGCCAATAGCAATAAAAATTGAATTCATGGCAGTAAAAGCGGAAACGTCGGCCATATCATCCAAGTCTTGACCCAAGCCACCTGACACATTCTGCCAATCAACCATTTGCTTGTTTTTTTCTAATTTAAATTTACCAGGATAAATATTAATCTTATCACCACCTGAAGCCTTAAGCGCTGAGTAGTCAAAATTATCAAATTTAAACAAAAAAACTGCCTGCGTAAACGCAAAAAACAGCAAAAAAAACCACCATATTTTATTTTTTCGAATAAATATTTTTAGCATGGAAAATAAAATATTTCAAAACGGAAATATTTTTGTGATATTAGGGAAAATTTGATGATAAAAAGTTATCAACAGATGCCTATATTATATCACAAAATTTACAAAATATGAAATATATTATGCCATTTTTTAACTATAAACTGCAAACCCAGAATATCACGCAAAAAAAATCTATCCAACATCATCAAAGTCTCTCAAAGTGGTTAAGTCTGAGTCTCTCAGCTCAGGACTCCGACATTCTGAGTGCTTAACCACCGCGTCAAAATCCCCGTTCGGAAGACTCTGATGTTACAATATAAAAAACTGTTCCAAATACTTGGAACAGTTTTTATAAGCTCTATTCAATTATTATATTTTCCCTATCTTGTTACCTCAACGATCGGCGCAGTAGCTGCGGATCCCTTCTCGGAGCTACAAGCACCAACAGTAACTGCACTATTAGCCTCCACTCTCAAATAATACATAGACTTATCAACATCGCCGTCAGCCTGAACAACCTGAATATCATTCGGATCAAACGGCATTTTCGGCAAATATCCTTTATCTACTAATTCTTTTAGATCTACAACACCCGCAAGAGTGCCACCATTACAAGTAACGCCAGTAGCGAGCGCATTATCATCTTTAGTACTTATTAAAAAGTTGTTTTGATTACCAACACCATCCAAAAACCCATTCGTGGTAACCGACGGTAAATATGCACCACCATTATCAACTTGATTTAATTTAATGGCTCCTAAGATAGCATTTACATCTGACCAACGACGAGAATTTCTTGAGTCCTGAAATCTAGCCAAAGGATTTAAGGCCACAAAGACCACGGTTGTCAAAATCGCCATCACGGCAATAACGATCAACAACTCAATTAAGGTAAAACCTTCTTTATTGTTATCTTTTTTCATAAAGATTATGAATTATTTTAAATAATTGTATAAACTAACTATAGTAAAATTATTCAGATGTTGCAATATTTTTCAATATTAGCCAAAAATTAATAAAATAAAGTTATCAACAGCTAATAATAGTATAGCATAAAATTAGTAAAATTAAAACAAAAACACCCTCTAGGACTGTATGCTCTTTGCAAATTTTAATTTTTAATGTATAATACAAGTGGTTGTTTTAACTTTTTTGCATTTCTTAAACTAAAGAGGAGATAAAGATGGGTGAGACAAGAATCATATATGAAAAACAAGGCAAAGGTGGTCATACTGTCACCGTTACCAGGTCGCTAATCAAAAGTAGCAACGACCACTGTTGCCAATGCTTCATGACCATTGGTCACGGCGAAAAAAGAAGCCAAACGGTTATTGGTACTGTGCACAATGACTGTCTGCACAAAATCATCATGGCGGCTTTCAAAAAAGCCGGCTTGTCAGTGCCACGAATGTCATCTTCTCCCAGGGCAACCCTTGAAGAGGCATTTGCCACTCTTTTTTACGACAAAAAACCAGACCAAAAAAAAATCGATCTGGTAAACGCCCTACACCAGGACTTCTTCAGAAGCCCGGTCAATATTTACGGTATACTGGCAACGCGGAAAATCGCCAGGGAAATCCTGGATACTACTTCCGCAATACATCCCTTGGCACATGTCGATCTGATGGCAAAAAAATTCCAGAAAACATTTGGTCAGCCAATCAACATCTCAAAAGTACACCTCCTTTACTAAGGAGGACGCAAATAACAAAAAAACAAGCAGATCATTCGTGGTCTGCTTTTTTCTTTTTTAAAAAATTATAAATCATCGTGTCTCCCGCCTCACCTCGACTATTTCCCGCAAGACAAGCGAGTTAAGCAGCATGCATAATCCGATTCACCACCTCACTCAAATTCTTTACCTTGATCAACTCCATCTTCCCCGCCTTCACATCCACATTGGGAACAATTGCGCGCGTATAGCCCAATTTAGCCGCCTCAGCCAGTCTTTCTTTCAACTTGCCAACATTACGCACCTCGCCGCCCAGACCCACTTCGCCGAGGAAGATTGTTTTGTGGTCGATCTTTTGATTGAGTAGCGCCGAGATGATGGCCGCGCAAACCGAGAGATCCAAGACTGGATCCGTAATTTTCATGCCGCCGACAATATTTAAAATCACATCTTGCGTGGTCAGATTCAGACCGCCACGTTTGGTCAAGACCGCGGTCAGGACTTGCAAACGATTCAAATCAAAACCAGACACCTTGCGTTGCGGATAGCCAAAGAGTGTCTTCGTTACCAAAGCCTGCACCTCGACCAAGAATGGTCGCGTGCCGTCCATGACGCAGCACACCGCGGAACCGGAAATCAACTCATTACCCTCGTGCATAAAAATCGCCGAGGGATTTTTTATTTCCACGAAACCCGCTCCCGTCATCTCAAATACGCCCAACTCATTCACCGAGCCGAAACGATTTTTCGTCGAACGCAACATCCGATAATCCTTATTCGCATCGCTCTCCAGATAAATCACCGTATCCACCATATGCTCCAAGCTCTTCGGCCCAGCCACTGATCCATCCTTGGTAATATGCCCAATCAAAATAATCGAAATACCATCAATCTTGGCTAGTTCCAAAAACTTCACCGTTGAAACGCGAATCTGGTTGACACCACCCGCCTCTGAGATTGCCTCAGATGAATACATCGTTTGAATCGAGTCAATGATTAATAATTTCGGCTTGTGCTTCTTCGCCGCCGCCACAATCTTCTCAACGTTCGTCTCACTAATAAAACCAATCTTAGCGAAATCACAACTCAGGCGTGCCAAACGCGCCTTTACCTGACTCGCTGATTCTTCGCCACTCGCATAAAACACTTCCCCACTATCACTGTTCAATGCAATTGCATTCGCAATCTGTGCCAAAATCGTCGACTTACCGATTCCCGGCTCACCTGACAACAAGATTAAAGATCCAGGCACAATGCCGCCGCCAAAGACGCGATCTACTTCTGAAATACCAGTCTTGATGCGTTTTTCATAATTATCATTCTTGATTTGGTCCAATCTTATGATTTCAGCTGGTGCCGTTGCTGCCGTTCCTCGTTTCTCCACCTCCTGCCGATTCAAAGTTTCTTCTCCGAGCGTTCCCCACGCTCCACACGACAAACAACGCCCGCTCCACTTTTGAGATTGAGCATCGCATTTTGCACAAGTATAAATTGTTGTTGTTTTTGCTGACATAAAATTTCTTAATACTTCTAATTAATACATAAATGTATAACGACAATAAACCGTCGCATACTCACCATACCCTGATGCCCATATTTGACTAATGCCACTCATGTAATTACCTGGTCTGACGCCAACCGTTCCCGGATAACCAAATGTCGCCGCCGGCCAAGATGAATCATCGTAATTTATCTGTTCCCAGCTCGCACCAGGAGTACCGGAGCATTTCCAATTGCTCAAGTCATTAGTAGTCATATTATTACAAGTACTTCTGTTTAATGTCAATGAAACGCCCCACCAACCGCCTGCGTCAGATGCCTTAAAGGCGATGACATTTTTTCCTGGTTGTACTGTAACACTATATGATGTCACATCGTGCCAGTCAGCAGACGTGCCAATAAATGCACCATTAAAATATGTTTGATGCCAATTATCAGCACAAACTTGTATTCCTGCCAAATTAGTCGAGCAACAATTTGAAGTAACAAATGAGCAACCCGAACAACTTAAAGATCCTCCATTATACCCAAGCGCAGCGCAAGTTTTACCCTTTAGGTCGGAACCATCACATGCCTCACTCCCTTCGGCCACATTATTTCCACAAATTTGATTATAACAATTAGCCGTATTCAAAGAGGAGCAGTCAGTGGCGCAACTCAATGTGCCTCCGGTGAATCCCAATGCGGCGCACGTATTACCACTAACATTCACACCATCACATTGCTCACCATTACTAACAATACCATCACCGCAGCTCAAACCCTGTATAGTTTGTGAATGGCAACTTGCATCACAATACAAACAGCTACCTCCATAAGGGGCCGTGCAAAGAACGCCGTTAGACGATCCGGTATCACATTGTTCTGGACCGTCTTTTACACCATTACCACAATAAGGACCGATCTCAGTCTGCCACTGACAGATTCCATCACAATACGCGCAACTACTTCCATATGCAGCAGAACAAATAAAACCGTTAGTCAGTCCAAAATCACAACCCTCACCATAAGAAAACTGCGGAGTGCCTCCATCGCCACACCAACCACCAACAGAAAGGCAACCGCCACAATTAATAGAACCAATAGGACAGGTGCCACTACACGAATATTGCATGGTGAAGCTGCTTTCACCTGGAGTAAACGCCACATTATCGCTTCCATCACATTGCTCTTGCCCATTATCATTAACACCGCCCCTACCCTCAGTATTTTGATTCTGCCGAACACCATCACCGCAATAATTATTTACATGCATGTCATAACTCACTGCTTGACTAGTAGCGCCGTACTCATCCGTGGCGGTAATTTCAATCGGCTGAATGCCAACAGTAGTTGGCGCGCCCTGAATCAAGCCATTATTATCGATACTAACACCGAGAGCTGCTTGAGTTAATACAAATTTATTAACCAAATTTCCATCTACATCAGTAGCCTTAATCTGACAAGCCTGATAGAGATTATTCTGCCTAGTACTTTGCTGACAACCCAGGGGCACGGTAATCATTGGCGGATTATTAACAACCTTAATATTAAACTCCTTAGAGGTGGTTGCGCCATACTGATCATTCACATTAAGTGTAAATGGATAAACACCGGCAATATTACTAGTATTATCCGGCTTTATAATTCCGGAAAATGAAAATAAATATTCTTTATTATCTGGAGCAATTTTTTCAAAAAAATCGATTACGCTAGATTCTAAAAAACTAACACCGTAGCTCAAGGCACGTCCAAGGGGATAGTCAGTAATCAAGTCATAAACCTTAAATGAAATATTAAGAGGATTAGTTGTGCTAGCAACATACTCCCTATCAGTAGATAAAACAACGGGACCAAAATTAACAACTGTAATAGTAAATATTTGTGTTGTTGAGGCTTTACCGTCACTAATTTTAGCGGTGAAAACATAGGAACCCCTTTTGCCAGTTTTTAGTGCGATAATTTTTTTTTCATTTTCATTGGGTGAATTACTAACAGTTGGTGCTTTGCCATCACCCCAAGATGACCATTGATTGGCCGGAGCAAATGATGGCTGAAAATCAAAAGTCCAAATCAAATCATCACCATCTTGATCTGTAGCTTTGACAAAACCAACAAACTCTAAGCCAGAGTTAATCGTTGGCAGACTGACACCAATAAACTGCGGAGCATGCTCATCTCTTAATTCAGTTAAATGATAATTATTAACTATATTACAAGAGCCATTATTTAGTCCTTGTATATAACCAGATTCCATTGTGGAACACAAATCATAAGCGAGCCCCTTGCTATCTGTCTGATAAACAAAGGCGCTGCTACCGGCTGGTAGATTTACTTGTGAATTATTTGGATCGCTGTCGGCGAATTTTCTTTCCTTTTCGTCCCAACAAGTTTTAGGATTAAAA
>Ga0180015_1000236_pt1 | contig 16403 bp, 16 predicted proteins | sample KR13_S2_MetaG_FD_116508 | JGI IMG/M metagenome (GOLD analysis project Ga0180015, IMG submission 116508) | Groundwater microbial communities from the Olkiluoto Island deep subsurface site, Finland - KR13_S2_MetaG | ecosystem: Environmental > Aquatic > Deep subsurface > Groundwater | place...
AGTTCGATAGTTCGTGATTTAATATGAGTTTAAAAGAAACGTACTTCGGAAATTTAGGGAATGTAAAGAAGATGGATCCTGGCGCTGTGATCATCGATATTACTCGCAGGGCAGGAAGCGTGCTATCTCCTTCGTGGGATATGCTGAACGAGTATAAAGCGGGAAAGATGACCTGGGATGGATATATCTCAGAGTTCATACGCGAGATGGATAATCCTGAATGCAAAACTGAGATGCTGAGGATCGGGGAGCTTGCCATGACCAAAGAGGTATATCTCGTATGCTTTGAGAGCGTGGGTAATTGCCACCGCTTCTTGCTCGTGGATATGATCAAACGGGCAATGATCATTGAAGCATGCAGACGTATGAAAGAAAGGGCGGTGGTGTGATCATGACTCACAAGTGTAAGTCAGGTAACCATACATGGCTTTTCAAGGAAGACGCAGACAAGTGCTGCAATGGGTTCAGGCGCGTGTTGGCGATAGGGAACGTGGGCATCGCCCCGAAAGACTGTGACCGTGTGTGTCATGAGCCGCTCCCGGGCGGAGGGAGGTACGGATACAAGTGGGTGCCGGTATGAACACGCTGAAGCAGAGGAATATCTGAGTTGTTATTTTTTTTGCCACTGACAGCAGGTTGGCGCATTCTCATTATAACCAATCATAACTTATCATAAACAGTACAACATGGACAGACACAGCAATCTCTCACGCCGCATCATGACCGGCGCCGCCTGCGGGCGGGGAGAGTGAGCACGGACGCTCAATCGCCGCAAGGCTACGGACGTATGGGGCACGGGTTTTATCTAAAATTATCAGGGGTGAATTATCAAGGTATTGGTAATTCAGGAGTTAATATGAATGAAGTTTGTAAGCATTGCGGAAGCATATTGGAAGAAGATGAGGTCGGACGGTATGGCGGAGGGCTTCTTTGCCCGATATGCGATAGCCTCGGCAGCATAAGTATGTTCTTGCATATACGGGGATGTGTCGGTATAGCGACGCCCTCTATGTTCATAGATGTGAAGCTGAGCGGCAGCCGTGTTACCATGACCGCCATGGAACGCCAGACTGCAGAAGACCAGTGCTGCGAGTTCTGATTCTTTTTTTTGTTACTGGTATGAAGGCGGACGGTGTATTTTAATTAAAATCATCAGGGGCGAATGAATAGCGTCAGGTTCTTGTTTGATAGGAGAGGCAATCCCAAACAAATCAGACTCACAGGCGGTCTGAGCCTGGCGCGTTCATTGTATAATGATATGAAAAGCAGTCGTGCGATTACCTCCCGCATGATTGCCTTTTTTTATGGCACTGGTTATGATAAGCAGGGCGGCGTGGGTTTTAATTAAAATTGTGAGGGGTGGATTATAAAGGAGGTGAAGATATGGTAAATAAGTGTGAGATGTGCGGTAATACTGGTTGCACACTCGACGGCTTGTGTCGTTCATGTCATATTGACGTTGCGGTCACTGTAGCTCGTGATAAAGCTCAACTCGAGTTTGATTCTATGCTTGACACTCTTAGCAATGAGGCATGTTTCGTTTAATTTTTTTTTGCCACTGGATTGTTTACTCTGAGCCGAATGTATGGGGTTCTATAGATTTTTGGCTGTCAGAAACTTTAGGAAATCGTCCTCTGGGTGATAGTTGGATCGTCGCCAAAACTTTTTTCGAAAATTGGCATATCCATTTCACCAAATACTTCAAACCAATTCATTGAAAAAAAAAATCAATTTGAACTATTTCTTCTTGGGCACAGGCTTTGGATTTTCCTTGGGTTTCTTTTTCGCTTTATTGGACATGAGCTTGTTCGCCTCCTGACCACTTTAAGTCCATGAATATTATGTTTTTAATGATATTAACCTATCTGTAACAGCGTTCATACCACGGTGGGCATTGGAGTACAGAGGAACAATATTTACGCACCTGTTCAGGGTGTCAATGGTGATGTTCATGGAACTCGCTGTAGACCATCCCAAGGTTGTACAGCACATTAGGATCTTTAGGCGATCGGAACATCTTCCATGATGAATCTTGCCTCCTCTAATTTGCCATCCGTGAGCAGGCGCAATGATCTCTGGAATTCAGCATCGAAGTTTTCATCTTTTTCCGGGGGATTCCACTCGATCGTTATGATGTCATTCTGTATCTGGACAATGATATTCTCCTCTGAAACGCCATAATTTTTCAGGAGATGATCATACACAGCGTCTTTGAATGCCCTGCTTTTTATGTCTCTTTGATCTTCCGGAAGAGAAGAGATATCGATGTCGCTTGCTTTTAGGATAAGGATGATTCGATTGGTGTTCATTGGGGTTATCTGTCAGTATGGTTTTTTGGTTATAAAAGGAGGAGGTGGGTGGGTATAAGTTTCCGGGTTAGGAACAGTGAGATTTGTCAGATCAGTTCGCTGACCATCACATGATAAGATGAGATTTTACTGAGAGTATGAATCAATGAAAAAGATTGTCAACCGAACAAGATAAATTCAAGAAATCAAAACCACAGCTTTATATAGTAATTTATATACTGATTAGTTGCGATGAGACTCGAAGGGCGTCTGGAGCTATTAAAGCAAAAAGTACAGGAAGAAGACTTCCTGAGTGCAAGGGGTCTTGGCAATGAAATACCGTTCTGGATTTTCGACTATCCTCCTGAGAAAGAACTGGTTGTACGCGAATCTATCGATAAGATGACTGCTACCCTGAAAAAAAGATCGGTGAATGTCCTTGTTATTGATTTATATGAAATCTGCCTTGAATTATTAGAAGATAAAATAAGTGCTGAAAAAATATTAGAGTTTGAAAATAAAAAAGGTTCAGATGAATTGCTAAATAAACTAAAGATCATGCTAAAACCTGAAACAGTTAAAAAAGTTATACAGACAAGAATTGAATCGGGTGGAAATATCCAATTAATGTTCTTAACAGGTGTGGGAAAAGCATGGCCTCTGGTACGTTCTCATTCAATTCTCAATAATTTACAGCCATTAATGGGAAATGTTCCACTTGTAACATTTTATCCCGGTGAATACGACAATCATGAATTGAGCCTGTTTGGAAAATTCAAAGATGCTAACTATTATCGTGCATTCAGACTTATTACGGAAAAAACATCTGAAAATGAAGGGTGATGGAAAATGTCTGCAAATCTCAAGATAGAAGACCTGTTTGAAAAAGATATCAGAAGAGATATCGATGGTGTCATTAAAGTAGATAAACACGATGACCAGAGCGTCTTCACAGAACTTGATGAGTATGTGATCACGAATGAATCAAGGAAGCATTTTGATAAGTTCTTTGAAAGATATTATGCTGCAACTTATACCCCCACGGATAAGATCGGTGTCTGGATATCTGGCTTTTTTGGTTCTGGTAAATCACATTTTATTAAAATATTATCCTACCTGCTGGAGAACAGAACAGTATTTGATAAGTCCGCTCTTAGCTTTTTTGAAAATAAGATCAATGATCCCTCGATGTTCTCTACTATTGAAAAATCAGTAAAATATGGCACAAAGGATGTAATACTTTTTAATATAGATTCTAAGGCTGGTGACAGTAAAGAACGTATAGTCAATATATTAATGAGAGTATTCAATGAAAAGAGAGGGCTCTTTGGAGATGCTCCCTGGATCGCAGAACTCGAAGAAGATATGCAAGAAAAAGGTTTGTATGGTTCTTTCAAAGAAGAGTTCAAACAAATCAATGGCAGCCCTTGGGAAGAGGTAAGAGATCAATACACCTTTGAGCAGGATGACATCATTGAGGCTCTTACTAAATGTGGATACCAGAGCAGGGAGGCATCGCACAGGATGTTAGAGAATGATGGACGAAATTACCATCTCGATGTTGAGAAGTTCGCGAAGAAAATTGAGAAATATTGCAGATTAAAGGGAGATAAACATCAGGTCATTTTCCTTATTGATGAAGCAGGGCAGTATATAGGAGAAGATAGTGAATTGATGCTAAATCTCCAGACCGTTGTGGAGGAACTTGGTACAAAGTTGAGGGGAAAGGCATGGGTGATCGTTACATCCCAGGCAGATATTGACACTGCTACAAAGGAACAGGTCAAAGGAAGAGATTTCTCCAAGATTCAGGGGCGTTTTGATACGAGACTGAGCTTATCAAGCGCCAATGTGGATGAGGTCATTAAAAAGAGGATATTAGCTAAGAAAGAAGAGCACAGGGAGATGCTGGCATCTTTCTATACTGATAAGAAGATAATCCTGAAAAACCTGATCTCGTTCTCGCGTGGGAGCGCTGAGATGAAGAATTATAAGGAAGAGGAGGATTTTGTAGGTGTCTATCCTTTTGTGCCATATCAGATCAATCTCCTGCAGAAAGTTTTTGATAAGATCAGGCAAACGGGTTTTTCAGGGAAGCATCTGGCAAAAGGCGAGCGTTCGATGCTGAATGCATTTAAAGAGGCTGCTGAAGAATATGGTGAAAGCGGCGTGGGCGTGATTGTTCCATTCCATTTGTTCTATAATACCATTGAGAGCTTCCTTGATCCGATAATCACGAGGACAATAACACAGGCAGAAAAGAATGATAAACTTAAGGAAAACGATTGTGATATCTTAAGAACCCTTTTCATGATAAGGCATGTGAAAGAACTACAGCCCACTCTTGAGAATCTTGTGGCGCTTTCCATATCGAATGTTGATGAGAATAAGCTGAAATTAAAAGAAAAGGTTGCTGAATCCCTCAGTAGATTAGAGGAGCAGACACTTATAAATAAATCCGGTGATTCATATTATTTTCTGACGAATGAGGAGCAGGAGATTAACAGAGAGATAAAGAACACAGATGTTGAGAAGCACTCGATACTTGATGATATCTATGAACTTGTCTTTAATTCTAATGAAATATGTCCAACTAAATATATGGATTATAAATTCAACAGAGCAGTTGATGACAGGATCAAGACACTGGCAAATGCTGACCTGACCATAAAATTCCTGACGCCTCTTTCTGATGAGATGCTGCGGGGAAGCGGGCAGAGGTCACTGCATGGAGACAATTTGAGTAATATCGATTCTACCGATACATTGTTATTCGTATTTCCTGCACTCAGCAAATTTACCGATCAGATAAAAAGCTATCTCCAGATTGAAAAATATAGCAAACAGAATCCTTCCAATAGGAATAATCCTGAGATACAGCGCATAATAGCGGAAAAACATCAGGAAGCAAAGAAATTAAAAGATGACTCGGTTCAGGCGATACATGAAGGCGTGAGGGATGCAAAGATCTTCATAGATAACAAAGAAATGACAAGCATCGTGAAAAAGATTCCAAAGGAGAGGGTTAAAGAAGGAATCGATATTTTGGTGAGAAATGTCTTCAGCAAGTCATCATATGTCACTCTTGACTATGCGTCTGATACAGATATTCTTCGAATACTGAGGTCTGATGACCTTGAGAAGTATGGTATTGGAAAGTCTGATACCAATAAACTGGCGCTTTCTGAAGTGTTGAATTATGTCTCAATTCGCGATGAGAAGAATACGACTGTTGTTTTTAAGGATTTAAAAGAGCATTTCATGAAAAAGCCCTATGGGTGGAAGGATATGACCATATCTGGTCTTATCGCTACTCTATTTGCTGCTGAGGATGTGAAGCTTCGGTATCAGAAGACCTATCTTGTATCAAATGCTGAGGAGATCGCAAAGTATCTTACCAGAAGGGAGGATGCGGATAAGCTTATAATTGAGGTCCGGAAAAAGACGGGAGCTGAAATTATCAGTTCTGTGAGGTCTGTTCTGAGGGATGTGTTTGATAAGACAGATATTCCTGAAAAGGAGAACGAGCTCTATAATTTTTCACATAAGATAATCACTGATGAACTGCTGGCTGTTAAGGAGATATCGGGTAAATATGCAGAAGAAAAGAGGTATCCAGGAAAAGAGGATATTGAAAAATATGCCGCATTCCTGAACAGGGTACAGAGCGTTACAGATCCGTCAGCTTTTTTGAAAACGATGGCAGATGAAAAGAATGAACTGATGGGTCTGCGCCAGAAGGTTGAACCTGTGATGGCATTTTTCGACGGTCCTCAGGTTGGGATATTCAGGCGTATTTCTAAGAAGATAGAGAATTTCAGACGGAACGCCCAATTCCTGAGCGATGAAGCAAGATCACATGTGGATGAGATCGAAGGAATACTGACTTCTGCTGAACCGTATTCGAATATCAAATTACTGCCTCAGCTTGAAAGCGGGATTGAAGCATCTCTTCAAAATTCCTTATCGGTCTTAAAGCAGGATGTTCAAACCAGATTGAAGACTGTTAAAGGAGAACTTGAAAATGAATTCCGGAACCATAAGGTTTTGACAGAAGAGTTTAAAAAGTCTGTGTTTGAAACTTTCAATGATATTGATAAAAATATTATGGGATCTGATGATTGCGCTTTTGTTAAACTCCAATTGGAAGAGATCGTCAATTTACAGCGTGATGCCTATGAACGAATCGAAGAACAGGTACACAAAATAAAGGAAGTAGAAGGTGGATACAAACCTGAAGCTGGAGCTAATCTTGAAAAAATAATCCAGGATACTTCATTGTTCAAAACCAAAAAAATCATTGAAAACGAAAAAGATCTTGATGAGTACATCTCGAACCTGAGAGCCACTTTGAAAGAGATATTGAAGAAGAATAAGATCAGGGTGCTCTGAACATGGACAAAGCCAGTATCATCAGGTTCTCAGATACTGTCAGGGACAGGCTTTATGAAGAAACAAAGAACCGGGCTGCAAATTATGGCATTTTTCCTGATAAGATCCAGAATGTAGATAAGGAGTTCGAGGATTCCATAGTCATAGGCGGCAGGGTTTTTAACAGGAAGATTAAGCGGCAGAGAGAGCAGCTTGTGAGAGAGGTCAGAGAGAAAGGGTACGACCAGTTAATAGATGAGGTCACATATACATGGTTTAACCGTTTTGTGGCTCTTAAGTTCATGGAAGTGAATGGCTACCTCCCTGAGAATGTGAAGGTATTTTCCTCTAATGAGGCGGAGAAGACTGAACCCGATATCCTCTCAAAGTCACTGAAACTGGATTTTTTGAATATTGACAGAAACGTTGTCATCGAACTCAAGTCTGCGGGTAAGGATGAGGAGCTCTACAAGTACCTCACATTGAGCCTTTGCAATTATCTGAATAAGATCATGCCTTTCCTGTTTGAGAACATTGAAGATCATACTGAACTTTTGTTCCCTGATAAGCTGCTGCATACTGATTCCCTATTGCGGGACATAAACAGTATCATCAAAGAGGAAGACTGGAAGGAAGTTGAGGTGATCGGGTGGATATATCAGGATTACATCAATCCTCGAAAGACAAAGGTTTTTGCAGATCTGAAGAAAAACATCAAGATAAGTAAAGAAAATATTCCGGCAGCTACGCAGCTTTTCACACCCAAGTGGATCGTTAAATATCTGGTTGAGAACTCGGTTGGCAGATTGTGGCTTGAATCAAACCCGAATAAAGACTTGCAGGCAAAGTTCAAGTATTTTATTGAGCAGGAAACCAGACCTCCTGAGAAGAGGATTTTAAGTCCTGAAGATATCTCTGTTCTTGACCCTGCGAAAGGGTCGGGTCATATACTGGTGTATGCTTTTGAGGTGCTGTATGAGATATACAGGTCGCAGGGTTATCTTGAAAGCGAGATAGCGCCACTGATACTTAACAAGAATCTCTATGGGCTTGAGATCGATGAAAGGGCGGCGCAGCTTGCAGGTTTTGCCCTGATGATGAAGGCGAGGATGTATGATAAAGAGCTGTTTAACAAGAAGATCTCTTTGAATCTCTGCGCCATACAGGAAACGAGGGAAGAGTGCGTTTTGAACCGAGGGAAGTATCCTGAACTTTGCAGGTTGTGGGATTTCTTCATTGATGCCAAGAATTACGGATCTATATTGAAGGTGGAAGGATTTGATTTTGAGAGGTTGAGTGGGGAGGTTGAACTTCTGAAGAAGGAAGGAACGCTTGATTCTGTTTTTGTGGGGTCAAAATTGGATGAGCTTATAAAGCAGGCGAAGCTCATGAGCAGAAAATATGTTTGCGTTGTGACGAATCCACCGTATATGGGTTCAGGTGGGATGAACTCGAAATTATCTAATTTTATTAAAAAACAATATCCAGATACAAAGAGCGATTTATTTGCAGTATTTATTGAAAAATGCCTCGATTTTACAATAGAAAAAGGTTTTACCTCCATGATTACCATGCAATCTTGGATGTTTTTGTCATCTTTTGAAAAACTCAGAGTTAAAATTTTGGAAAAGTTTAAGATAGATACAATGGTTCACCTAGGACCTCGAGCTTTTGACAGCATCAGCGGTGAGGTTGTTTCAACAACAGCGTTCGTTATCGAAAATGTACAAAACTTAGAACACAAAGGGGCTTACCTGCGGCTCATTGACGGGAGAAATGAGGCAGAAAAGGAAGCTGACCTGAAAGCCAAAAAATCTGAACCATTCTACGCCTCTGCCGCCGACTTCAAAAAGATTCCAGGGAGTCCGATTGCTTATTGGGTGAGTGAAAATTTTGTAAATCCTTTTGTAAAAGCGAAAGAGTTAGTTCACGATTTGACAATATCAGATGGCCAAACCAAAACCGGCAACAATGATAGATTCCTAAGGCAACATTGGGAGGTTTCATTTCACAAGGTGGGTAGTGAAGGCAAATGGTGGCAACACCCTAAAGGTGGGCCATATAGAAAGTGGTATGGGAACGTAGACTGGGTTATCGATTGGTCTGAAGATGCTCGTAAACACTATCGGAGGGATCATGTTGCCAGAATTCTTCCTGAATACTTATGGGGAAAGAGAGGCATTTCATGGACGTTGATAACTAGCGGACAGATATCGTTCAGAATACTTGAACCTAATCAAATATTCAATCTTGCTGCACCTTCTTTATTCTTTCATAACGAAAGCAATATTTTCAAATGCTTAGGTTTTCTAAACACCAAATATGTTGCTAAGCTGCTAAAGGTCATCAATCCAACGCTCAATATGAATTTGGGTGAGGTGCGTTGTTTGCCATTATTGAGCAGTATTGATTCAAAAATAAACCAAATTAACGTAATTATTGAGAGTTGTTTGTTTATTTCAAGAAAGGACTGGGACTCCTACGAAACCTCCTGGGATTTCAGCACCTACCCCTTCCTGCAACCCAAATATCACCAGCCAACCATCCGTGAAACCTATTCCAAACTCCGTGCAAACTGGCGAGAGATGACGCTGGAGATGCAGCAACTGGAGGAAGAGAACAACCGCATTTTCATTGAAGCTTATGGACTGCAAGATGAGCTGACACCAGATGTGCCGCTTTCAGAGATTACGCTGACCTGCAACCCGTATTATCGTTACAATAGTAAGAAGAGCGAAGAAGAACTAGAAATGTTGCTGCTGGCAGATACCATAAAAGAGTTCATCTCCTATTCAGTAGGTTGTATGTTAGGTCGCTATTCACTGGACAAGCCGGGTCTGATTCTGGCTAACCAGGGCGAGACCATTAAAGACTATCTGCAACAAGTTCCTGAACCGATTTTCATGCCTGATGATGATAACATCATCCCGATACTTGAGGATGAATACTTCCCAGATGACATTGTGGGAAGGTTCAAGGAATTCCTGAAAGTCACATTCGGGGCAGAAGCGCTTTCCCAGAACTTTGATTTCATAGCAGGAGCGCTGTCTAAGTCCAAGATGAGCAATGCTTCGCCTGAGAAAGTGATAAGGGATTATTTCCTGAAATCATTCTTTGACGACCATGTCAAGATGTATAAGAAAAGACCCATCTACTGGCTCTTCACATCAGGCAAGGGCAGGGGGTTCAGTGCGCTGGTGTATATGCACAGATATGATAAGACCCTGCTGGCAAAGATGAGGACTGATTATCTGCTTGCATTTGAGGACAAGATTGATGCAAGGATTGCTATGCTGTCATCTGAGTCGGATCGGGATAAACAGGAGAAGGAGAGGCTTAGGAAATTGATGCAGGAGCTTGCTGCATATGATGAGAAGTTGAATAATAAGGCGCTTAGGTTTATTGATATTGATCTTGATGATGGGGTGATGGTGAATTATGCGAAGTTTGAGGGGTTGGTGGAGGGGGTATGAGCGAAGAAGAGTATTACCATATATTGATAATAACCCACTCAAATCCAGGAGTTAAACAAATACAGTTGGATCTATCAAAAGAGCAACTGAATGAGAGATTCCTTAGATTTTATGAAAATGGAAATAATATTTTCATCAATGGAAAGCAAATTGGAACTAATGATATCGACATAATCAAAATAAATAGGACTAAAGAAAATTCTTCGATATTAATTTCAAGAAAAAAAGCTAAAGAAAAATCACTCGGATTTTGTTCATTCGTTTCTGATGAGTGGCATGCTTCAAGTGAAGGTGAGGATATAACCAATGATTTAATCTTAGGTCCTCCCGGATATAAAAAATCAGACTCAACAAATGAATATTGTAAAGAGAAGAAGAACGTCTCTAAAAACAAAAAAGTTTTTATAGTACATGGTCACGACAAGGAAATGAAACAAGCAGTTGCCCGTGTACTCGAAAAATTGGATTTAGAACCGATTATTTTACATGAAGAACCAAATAAAGGAAGAACAGTTATTGAAAAAGTAGAAGATTGTTCTGAAGACACTCAGTTTGCGATTGTTCTTCTTTCACCCGATGATAGAGGATGTAAAGTAAATAACTTTCCAAAATCTGCAAAATTAAGAGCTCGCCAAAATGTAATATTGGAAATGGGCTATTTTATTGGGAAGCTTGGGCGAAATAATGTACTTGGTATTGTTAAAGAAGAAAACGATTTTGAGCGTCCTTCGGATATATTTGGAATATTGTTCACACCTTTTAAAACTGGGTGGGAATTGGAGATGGTCAAAGAGCTTCAATCGTGTGGTTATAATGTTGATGCAAATAAATTACTAAAAGGAGTTAATTCGAAAGCCAAATAAATACACATAGTTAATGAGATAATCCGAAAATGAATCTACCAGACCTCATCAAAACCGGAGAATCAACAACCGTCGAATTCAAAGAAAAATTCGATGAGTGGTGCATTGAATCCTTAGTAGCTTTTGCAAACACAATAGGCGGTGTCATTTTCATTGGCAGCGGTGAATTATGGGAAGTTTGAGGGCTGGTGGAGGGAGTATGAATGAAATTACAGAAGTGCAATAATAAGATGAGGTTTGATCATGGGTGATTTAAAACGTAACCCATTTCCATCAGGGGATCTCGAGGCATTGTGCAAAGTCCTGGCAGACACGAATGCTGGGTTAACTGGTGGCGAGATTGCTCGTACATTAGCACAAATCGGTGTAGTCGATACAGATCCAATGATGACGAAGTGGAAACGCCTATACAATGCGCTTGCGGAAGAACAAAATAAGCGCCAGGTCGGTAATATGGTTCTATCATTTATCGCTAAAGCATTGCATCCCATGAGGTATATCAATAATAGAGAACGGTATGAATCAATGTTAAGCAGTGTAAATACAGTTTTAGCTTTTCATGGATTAGAATTCAGAGATGATGGTAATTTTCATAAAGTCAAGCCTGTTTCTACATTATCAGAAGCAGAAAAGAGAGCAAAAAAATTTAAATCTTCTGTTTCAGATCGTAACCTGCATAATGATCTACTACGCTTTTGCAGAGCTGAATTGCTTCAAGAAAATTATTTCCATGCTGTACTTGAAGCTACAAAAAGCGTAGGATCAAAGGTTCGCTCTATGACTGGACTTTCGAGTGATGGTAGTCAACTCATAGATGATGCTTTTGGAGGACCCAACCCGATTCTTAAGATTAATGCATTCAAGACAGATACAGAAAAAAGTGAGCAAAGAGGATTTACAAACTTGGCGAAGGGATTATTTGGAACATTTCGCAATCCTACTGCTCATGCTCCAAAAATAGAATGGGATCTTGAAGAAAAAGATGCTCTTGATCTTTTCACTCTCGCATCATATGTATTACGAAGAATTGATAATAGCCATAAATGAGGAAATATGAAATGAATCCCCCGATAACTCAAATAATCACCATGCCAGAAGGCAAAACGCTGGAGTTCAAGCGCAATCTCTCCTCGCCAAAAAACATACTCAAAACGATGGTGGCTTTTGCTAACTCAGCTGGAGGGCGCTTACTGGTCGGAGTGGAAGATGGAACCAGAGAGGTTTTAGGCATCGAAAACCCGCTGGATGAAGAAGAACGCTTATGCAATTTGATCGCAGACAGTATCGAGCCACGATTGGTGCCAAATGTGGAACTGATAGCCTGGCTGGATAAAAGTTTGTTATCTGTGGAAGTGTATCCCAGCGGCTCCCGTCCACATTGGCTGAAAAGTGAAGGTCCAATGGATGGGGTCTATGTTCGACTGGGTTCCACTAACCGAAAAGCCGACCGGGCGCTTATTGAAGAGCTCAAACGCACCGCGCAAGGCATCACATTTGATGAAATGCCCATGCCGGAGCTAAGCGTAGATGCACTGGACATCATGGCGGCAAAGGCGCTTTTTAAAGGACAGCGCGACTTAAGTGAAAAAGAACTGCTTACGCTAAAAATAATCACGCAGACACAGGGAAGACTGGTCCCAACCATCGGAGGGATTCTACTTTTTGGGAAAGAACGCGAAGAGCATTTTCCTGATGCCTGGATTCAATGCGGCCGTTTTGCAGGCACCACAAAAAGCGTCATTTTTGATCACACAGATATCCACGAGCATCTGCCCATTGCCGTTGAACGCGTTATTGAGTTCATTAAAAAACACGCCATGCGCGGAGCAGACCTTTCGCAGATCCGCCGCCGTGATGTATGGAATATTCCCCTGTCCATAGTACGCGAAGCAGTTATTAATGCCATAGTGCATGCCGATTATTCCCAGATGGGTGCACCGTTGAGGGTTGCCATCTATGACGACCGGGTGGAAATCGAAAATCCCGGTATTCTGCTGCCAGGCTTGACCATCGAAGATATAAAGCAAGGCGTATCCAAAATACGCAACCGTGTAATAGCCCGTGTGTTTAGAGAATTGAATCTTATAGAGCAATGGGGCAGTGGCATCTGCCGTATTTTTGAAGAAGCTAAAGAACAGAACCTGCCAGAACCTGCAATCGAAGAGATCGGGATGCGTGTACGCTTTACCGTTTATCTGGCAGAATACATGAAGACTGAAGTTTCCATGAGCGCGACAGAACAAGCAGCCGAACAAGTAAGCGAACAAGTAAGCGAACAAGTAAGCGAACAAGTAAGCGAACAAGTAAGCGAACAAGTAAGCGAACAAGTACGACGTTTGCTCATATGCTTGCAACATGGACCATTAGGAGGGCGTGAAGCAATGAAATGTGTGGGCTTGAACCACCGCCCCACATTTCTTTACGATTATCTGCAACCAGCCATTCAGGCAGGATTTGTCGAAATGACACAACCCGATTCACAAAAAAGTCCGACCCAGAAATATCGTCTGAAGGCTAAAGGTAAAGCACTGTTGACCACAGAACAGCAAGGAGGTATGCAATGAGGATTTCGCTAAATCATCACATGGCTTGTGATGTTTTGGAAGACATGAGATTCTTTAAGAACTTCAAAACAAACGAACTCCTGCGCCACAAAATACAAGCTAACAGAAGATAAATATGACAGAAGTTGAAGTCCTAAAATCCACATGGATTAAGAAGGGTGCCACTCTTAGTGATAAGTCCGCTCGAAAAGAATTCGGGCTTACACAGGAAGAAATTATTGAGGGTATTAGGGGTGGCAAGTTGCACTATCAAGAAAATAATGTATATGGGAATCCATTTTTGAGGCTGATCCGTAGTGAAGTGGAAGCATTTGTAGATGAAAAACATGGCAGCAACTACCTAAAGATGAAAAAAATCAAAAAAGAGCTGGCACAGACCATCAAAGAATTAAAGATGTTAAAAATTCAAGTCGCTACATTGGAATTGAAAAGATATTCGCTGCAAGCCAGTCTTGATGAGTTAGAAAAAAAATATTAAGGAGTCATACAAATGGAAAAGAAGTTTAATTGTAACTGTAAATCAGGATGCATAAATAGCCGATGTTCCTGTTACAAAAATCAAGAACCTTGTGATGATAAATGCGGATGTGTTGAATGCAAGAATCCGCTTAATGGTATAGATGTGGAAGAGTATACAATATGTGCACTTCAAAATATTAACAGTGTTAAGAATCTATCACAGGAAGAATTAGATGAGGAACATGAATTGCCATGTGGCTGTGAGAGCGTAAAATTAAAAGATTTATTAAAGGAGTATGAATGCAAAGGGTGCCATACAGAGTATTGGTTTTCATTTTGCTTGAATGATGTAGCTCAGGATGATTGTTCATGGCATTGTGAAATATGCAAAGAGTGCAGAGACTGGAGAGAATGGCATTGTGAAAGATGTAATAAATGTACATATGGAGTAACGCTTCCATGTCAACATTGTGGTAAAAAAGGACCTTATCGAGATTTTGTTTGATATGCTAAACACAGAAAAGACAATCCAGAGCATACTCAAAAAGTTCGAAGTTAAGGATGAGTATGGAAAAAGAAAGATCGTCTTCTGGTATGACAGGGACAGGACAGCAGATGCTGAAGGTCTTGAGTCCATCAAATCTGCACTTGCTGAAAAAGATATAAAAACACACAGCCTGAACAACAACTTCTTTGAAACAAAAAAGCTCATTGAGCATGACGATACACAATCCAGTTATCTTATTTATTCACCTGCTGCAGAACGAGAACATAAATGCAACTGGCTTCTTGATATACAGCTTTATTCCTCAAAATTCGAGAACAGTAAGATTTCGGATATAAAAAGTGAGATTGGCATTGAGGATTACTTTCTTGATAAATTCCTTGAAAAATATTCTAAACCTTAACTCCGCAATTTTTTAGGGAATATATCCAATCCTAAAGATTCTGCCAACTTCTCCACCTTGTTTGGGATCTCACTCATTTTTCTCTTTTCACCAAGATGGATTTCATATACTTTTGAAAGTTCCAATAAAACCTCATTTACAGAAACCTTGTCTACGAGTTTAGCTTTTCGCAATAGGTTGAGGATTTTATAATATAGATAGAGAGAAATGAATGAAATAAAGAAATATCCGCGGACTGCGTCATCATCATCCAGATATGTTTTATCATTTTCCAGTTCATTCTTTAGAGCATCAAAAGCAACCTCAATGTTCTCCCTGTCTTTCCACATCAAATATATTGTCTCCCCATCCTTATCTCTATTTGATAATATTGCAATCTTACCAAATTTCCTTGACTCTTCTTTATACTCTTCTATTGTTCTCTTGTTCTCGCTTCTCAAATGAATAAAGGTCGTTTCTTCTTCAGCCCTTAATTTCACATCCTCAAACAAATAGAGAATATTTGCTCCTATTCGTTTTCTACCCCATTTTATCCCCCTTTTCCTGTATGAAAAAGTATAATCAAGCCTTCGGTCATAATCGATATCTATAAAATTTCTTCTCAAGGGAAGAATAAAATTGAAATCGAACTCTGTCAGCAAATCGGGAATGACCTGAGAGGCAAATCCTCTATCAATGACTACAGTGCTATCTTTAGCATTCACTTCATCGACCACGGCTCTTAATGCTTTTACATCCCTAACTGAACCAGGCAATGGCTTTAGCAAAACAGGCAGTTGTTTGTCCATTGAAAAGAACAACATGAAGTTTATTTGTTTCAAATAGAGGTGGTCAGCATTATGCCCTTTTTCTGCATATTGTAGATTTTCTGAATAGGAAAAAATAGAGCTTAAATCGAATATCAGTGTTTTGCTATCGACCATTAATTCATCAAAAAATTCTTTTTGTGAAGCATAGTCCTTTCCAATATCCCTCAGGACTTCGCTTAATGTATTTGGAGATAGGGATGCATCGATCTTTTGTGAAATGTGTAATTTTTCCCATCGGCTTTTTATCAATCTTAGAGGTAAAGGCTGTATGGTTTTTACTATAGAGCATGCAAGTATCTCCTTCCATCTGTCGTAAAAGGATTTTTTCAGGGGTTCTATTATATCCTGTGCCAAAATATAAAGAAGTTCTGAGTTGCCATATTCGAATATGCTTCTTACATCATTTGATTTTTTCTTTTCAATGATCCCTTTTGGTGTTATTCTCCCGATATAGTCTGAGTCTTTCTTTACTTTTTTTTCTTTTTTATCCCACCGAGTCGTTGAGTGATATAAGTAATAGTTGTTGTTCAGTTTTTTTGCTTCTAACGGTAGTTTTCTCTTTTCTCTCTCTGTTTTCACGATTTCCTTTACCCATTGTTCCATATATACCCTATAGGGTTTATATGAATATGAAGGTTTCGGTGAATAAAATATAGACAAATCAGAAA
>Ga0180015_1000238_pt1 | contig 16326 bp, 13 predicted proteins | sample KR13_S2_MetaG_FD_116508 | JGI IMG/M metagenome (GOLD analysis project Ga0180015, IMG submission 116508) | Groundwater microbial communities from the Olkiluoto Island deep subsurface site, Finland - KR13_S2_MetaG | ecosystem: Environmental > Aquatic > Deep subsurface > Groundwater | place...
ATTGATCGCCCAGGGGGTATCTAAATTTATTCCCCCGTGGGACAGGCTCTAGGTTACGGTCATCTGCTGGTAGCTGCCGGGGTTACCTGTGCTGGTGCCAGTTGCCGGCATCAAGGACAACCAGGATTGAGGGCCGGTCAACCCGGAGATGGTATTAGTGAACCACATGTCATAATAGCCGGTCTTCCAGATGTTGTAGGTCTGGGTGGCGGAATGAGTGCTTCCCCCCATGATGGCGCAGGTGAAACTGGAAGTGTCGCCGGTTATGTTGGGTAACCAGTTGCTTCCATGTTGAGACATGTCCGGCGGATTGGTGGTCATGGTCCATACGTTGTCCATGAAGGTCGTGGTCGAGTTGCCGTTATAGCATCCCAGGCTGTTGAGGCTGGATAGGTTCGTGTTGACGAATCGGATGTTATTGGTGATTAGAATGTAATTAACGAAAAGATCCCAGGTTTTCGTGGTGAAGTCCTGGTGAATATTGATCCGGGCCCAGTTGGTTTCGTTCATCTGTTCCGCGTTTTCGCCGGTGATGACTTTATCCATAACGATCCAGTTGGTAGCAGGGGAAGCCGGGCCGTCGTGGATGACGGCATACCCATTGCTGTTGATATAAAAATAAATAGCGGCATTCGTGTTGACTTCCGGAAGATTCTCGCCATTGTACAGGGCGAGGCGCATGTCGATCTGGAACCAGATGCTGGTATGGGTGTTATTGGTAAACTGGTTGGATAAGGTGCAATCGATGGGGATTTGTACCGATTGTGTGCCAACGCTGTTGGTGCCGGCGATATAAGGGGAAAAGATATTGGTCTGGACGGTGATATTCGTTTCGGACCCATACCAGCCGTTGGTGCCGGCGACCAGGGCTGTGCCTTCGGGATAGCTTTCAAACGTATCGAGGAACGGAATGGGGGAGTTGGTCTGCGCCGTCCCGGGCAGATTGACCAAGAACAATCCCAGCATGACACTGAAAAATAAGGAGTTTTTCATGATCTCGCCTGCTACGATATGTCGACTCCCCGTCTTTTTTTAGAGCAACCCAAGCTTAGCTCACCCCATTCCCATTACGTTTTACTATTGCATTATATATAATCGTTTATTTTCCAATTATTATCAAGGGCATTTCAAAGTTTTTTTTGGCGTTTCGGCGGAGCCGCGAGGGGGACGATGATGATCCTCATGACCTTTAAGCCATGACCGGCCGGTATTGCCCGCCGGCTGTTCACGCCGACATTTCGCCGACCTGGAACCGCGCGAAGCGGCGGATCATCGGCAAATCATCCAATTCTTTGCCTTTTTCTTTCAGCAGGGTGGATACTTTCTTATCCTGGTCCTTGACGAAAGGTTGATCCACCAGGCAAACCTGTTCGTAGAAACTGTTGATCTTGCCATCCACAATCTTCCCCACGATATTGGCCGGCTTGCCCTGAATCTGTTTGGCGAAAATGTTGCGTTCGGCGGTGATGACATCGGCCGGCACGCTCTGGCGATCCGGAAAACGCGGACTTGATGCCGCAATATGCAGGCAGAGATCCTTGATCAGTTCCTTGAAGATCGGATGATCGGCGGTCTCGGCTTTCTGACAGGACACTTCCAGCAGAACGCCGGTTGTGCTGCCGTGATGGATGTACGAAATCACCCGGCCCGTGCCCTGGAGCGCATACCGGATTGTCCTTCGGACGACGATATTTTCACCGATTTCGGCGACCTTGGCGGTCACCTCCGCGGCGGCCGCTTCCGCCAGATTGATGGCGCGCGACGCGCCATTGATCTCTGCCCCGGCGGCGCGCTCGGCCAGATTCTGGACGAACGCCTTAAATTTTTCATTTTTGGCAACGAAATCAGTTTCGCAGTTGACTTCAATTAAGCTTCCAACGCGATTTCCTTCCAGGAGGGCCGAGGCGATGACGCCCTGGTTTGCGGACCGAGTCGATTTTTTCTGGGCAATGGCGATGCCGCGTTCCCGGAGAATTTTGATAGCCAGGGTCTTGTCGCCGTTGGCTTCCACCAGGGCGCGCTTGCATTCCATCATGCCCACATTGGTTTCATCGCGTAATTCCTTGACGAGCTTTGCGGATATAATGGTCATGGGGTCAAACTCCTTTTAGCCTTCAGGTTTGGCTTCCGAGCCGGCTGGCTTGGGCGTCTCAGCGACTGCCGGGGTAGGAACCGGTCTTTCCATCGCCTTGGCCGGCGAAGATGCGTTGGACATCACGGAGGCAGTTTCTGCAAGGGTTTTTTCCCGGGATCGTGTGCCGTCGCGCCGGGGTCTGCGTTCCCGTTCCCGTTTCTGCCTCGGCTGGGATTCGGCGGCGGCTTTTTCTTTTTCCTTTACCGCATCCGCTTCCTTCTTTTGGGCAATGGCTTCAGCATATTCCGAGGACGCTTTTATGATGGCGTCAGCCAGAACATTGACGATCAGTTTGATGCCGCGCATGGCGTCGTCATTGCCGGGAATGGGATATTTGACGAGATCGGGATCGGTGTTGGTATCCACCAGGGCGACGACCGGAATGTTCATCCGATTGGATTCCTTGACGGCAATGGTTTCCCGATTGATATCAACGGCGATCATGGCGCCGGGCATGTTCTGCATGTTGGCGATACCACCCAGATTTCGCTGAAGCCGGGTGAGTTCATGCCGGAGGCGGGAGGCTTCCTTCTGCGGCATGCTGGCCAGTTGGCCCTGCTGGTCCAGCGCCTCAATGTCCCGCATGCGGCGGATGCTGCTGCCGATATTCTGGTGATTAGTCAGCGTGCCGCCCAGCCAGCGGCTGATGACGTAATGCTGGCCGCACCGAATTGCCGCTTCTTTCAGCACCTCCTGGCAGGCTTTCTTGGTGCCGATAAACACCACCTGCTTGCCGCTGGCGATGGTGTTATAAACGAATTGCTGGGCTTCCTTCAACTGGGCCAGGGTTTTGGTAAGATCAATGATGTAAATCCCGTTGCGTTTATCGAAGATAAAACGCTTCATTTTGGGATTCCAGCGCTTGCTTTGATGACCGAAGTGAAGTCCGGCTTCCAGCAGATCGCTGATGCCGACGTCGAGGGGCAGTTCGCTCTTGGCAGCCACAGTTCCTCCTTTGTTGGTCCCGATCGCGATGCGCATCGGGACAATCCGCTTTGGTTTTCCTTTGTGGCAAGGAAAACACTCGCTTCCGTCCCTCTCCGTTCCATTTTCACAATCCCCGGCTTGCGGAAAAGAAAACAAGAAACGGTTCTGGGACCCAATGAGGTGGGAAACATAGCAGAACCGAAGCAGGATGCAAGCTGTAAATTATCGAATTATTTTGGCGCTGCTTTACCGGCAAGAAACCATGACGGCAGATGAAGTTAGTGATGGGGCAGTTGTTGGACCAATTGCCGAGGTGAAAGCTCCATGCTTGACGCCCCGGGCTTCTTGGTCTATCTTCAGCGCCATGAAGACGCCTCTTAAGGCAGATTCAGTTTCACCAGCCTGTTTTGCCGAAGAAGAATACACAACCCCGCGCTCAAAGGAAGCCTGTCTTGCTTACCGGGCCAGCCCATTTGCCAAATTGTCTATGGATTATTTCGCCCGCTTCAGTCGCGATCCCCAGGCAACTGCTTCCGAACAAGAGATGTGTATCGGCAAAACCTGGCGTATCCTTCTCCCCGTCGATGCGCCCCCCCTGATTGAACTCATGGCAGGCCACCTTAAGGATTTCCTCAACCAAGCCATGGGCCTTAACGTTACTGTTGAAAGACCGAATCCGGAATTAGTATCCAAGGCTGCGAATGAAACAATCACCCTTTGTGAAACGAAAGGTGGCGACCCGAATACTGCCGAATCTTTCACCATCACCATCGAACCCAAAAAAATCCTTGTGCAGGGCAAAGATATCGACGGGCTTCGTGAGGGGGTCGTCAAACTCGCAAGTCTGATCGGCCTGCGCCAGGCGCCGATTCTTGAATCTGGTCAACAGGTCTATAAGCCGCGTGTTCCAATCCGGGTCGGTGCAGTCCCTTGGATGGGCTCATACCGGGACCTTGTCTTTATGGGCTACAACGCTGTAATATTGTCCGGCGCCGAAAGTAAAGGCAGCTTCCGAGCCGTTTCCGATCCTATTTTCAGTGTATATGGCCTCTCCACAAGTGATGCCATTCCTGAACTGAAAGACCTCCGAAATCCAGTCGCCTTTGCCCGGCTAAACCAGTACGCCGAAGGCGCCCGGAAATATCATCTTAAATTCTACGCCTTCTTAGATATGAGGCCGATATTCGTCGAAGACCACCCCGCCTTTAAAGCTCACCCCGATATCCGCGGCTCCCTAATATACGATGACGAGACTTGGTACGAAAAAAAGGGTAAATACATCCTCTGCACCGAGTCTGCCCTCGTCCGTCAATACATCTCTGAAACCGTAAAAGGTCTTTTCCATGCTCTTCCTGGCTTGGCGGGGATAGGCGTCATTATCGGAGGCGAGGTGTTTCACCACTGCTTTATGAGGCCCTACGGCGCTGAAAAAGGCCACACAACTTGTCCTCGTTGTGAAGCGATTGGCCACGATGCCGTCGTCGCAAATCTCTGCAATTACATGGCCGATGCCGCTCGCCAGATCAACCCCGCCGCCGAAGTCCTTGCCTGGCCGTATTCAGCCTCCTCCGTCTGGTCTATCGGTGACCCCGCCCAGTTGGGCTTTATCGGTAAGCTCAAACCCGGCGTCGCCATCTTTACTGACATTGTAAAAGATAATACCATCAATAAGCCCGATGGCGTAAACAAACTCCTTTGGGACTACAGTATCGACCTTCCCGGTCCAGGCCAGATTCAGAAACAACAACTCAAGGCCTGCCACGATAAAGGCCTCAATATATATTTCAAAACCGAACCCGAACTTGCCTTTGAAGCATCCAAACTGCCCGGTCTGCCCTGTATGGATCGCTGGGTAGCCCGCGCCAATGTTATGGCCTCCAGCGCTGGCGATGGCGCCTGGGTCTTCCCCTGGTTTGTTCCCTGCTTCGGAGCCAGCACCGCCGAAGTGTTTAACTATTTCTGGTGGCAGCCGGCGCCGGATACGGAAAAATTTCTCCAGCAATTTGCCGTCCGGATAGCAGGCCAACAAGCGGGCCCGCATCTCAGAAAAGCCTGGCACTTTGCCTCACAGGCCATTGACTTCTCTCCCGAACTGGGCCCTTATTTCACCGGCGTTTACTATATTGGCCCCGCTCACCCAATGTGTGCCGACCCCAACGCCAAATTACCCGATGAATTCAAGACCGCAGCCGGCGCAAGTTTCGTCTGTGCTCCAACAGGCAATATACCCATTTTTGCCAAGTTTTATCGCAAAATGGCTGCTGCCCTCACCCTGGCCGCGAAGGAAATTGACCAAGCCGACAAAGTTGTCTCGAAGACGAACCGTCTCGCCTATAACGCCGAGACCTCAAACATCCGCTGGTTCTACCATACCTTCAGAAGTACCGCCAATTACTACGAGGCTTGCCTGCTCCGCGACAAACTTCTCGCTTTAGTGAAAAAGCAGGATAAGTCTCCGGAAGAACTTGCCGAAGCCAAAAACCTTTATACCCAGTGGCGCAAAATCCTCCTCGACGAAAAGAAAAATTCTATCGAATCCATTCCTGTGATGGCCGCTGATATAAGATTGGATTTCTACTATGGCTACAATGGAGCACCCGGTCAATTCCATGGCCCTGAAATGATTCGCAAAAAACTCGAAATCCTCGAAACCGAAATCAACGAATTTCTCCCCTCGGTGCAAGCGAAAAACCGTTGACACGATCAAGTCTTTTCGGCATAATGTCTTTATTTATGTAACTGTTCAAGTAATCGTGGTTTTTGGCGGCTGACGGATTGCAGGCGGGCGCACTTAAGTTGGATGAACTGGTAAGTTTCCTTTTTATTAAAACCAATGCGGAACAGGAGGTGAGAGGAAAGAGGATGCTTGGATCGATGTTCGATTGTTGAAGGATCATTTTTTATCAATAATGCAGGAATGGAAAGAAATAATAATCATGAAAAGCAATACGATCAAATTGTTTACCGTTTCAATTGTCATGGCGTATGCCCTGTTGGTCGTCGGTTCCGTCATGGCGCAGGATGCAACAGCTCCGGCAGCGGCTCCGGCAGCGGCGACTGCCGCGGTGGAATCTAAAGCGCCGCCAATGCCCCCGCCACTGGAACTGCGGAAAACGGGTGTGGTCAGCGTGACGAAGGACGCTTCCGGTAAAATAACGAGCATCAAACTGGTCGTCACCAGCTATGATATCATTCTCGATGAAGGCAGCAAGCCGCTTGAGAGTATGGATGGTCAGAAGGTCCGCGTGACGGGCACGTTCAGCATGCAGGATACCCGGCGCTGTTTCACCGTGAAAAACGTGGAACCAGTTGCGGATGCTTCTGTCCCGGCGGCTAAGCCTGCCGCGGCGCCCGCCGCTCCGGCGCAATAAAGACCTGTTCAAAAGGATCGCAATAATGGCCGTCCCGATCCGGATTGGGACGGCCATTTTACTGTGGCGCCCGGCGCCATTATCTTATAGAGTATTCACCCCAGTGGGCTATATTCCATGACTGCATCCAACCCCATCCGCACGCGCATTGCGCCGTCACCGACCGGAGCGCCGCATATCGGGACAGCGTATATTGCCCTTTTTAATTACGCCTTCACGAAGCGGATGGGCGGACAGTTCATTCTCAGGATTGAAGACACCGATCAGACGCGCTATACGCGGGAATCCGAGAATGCAATCCTGGAGGCTTTGCGCTGGATGCGCCTGGCCTGGGATGAAGGTCCCGACGTGGGCGGTCCCTTCGGGCCCTACCGGCAGAGCGAACGTTTTGCTATGTACCGCGATCACGGCCTGCGGCTGGTGGAAGCTGGGCATGCCTATCCCTGTTTCTGCACTGGCGCGCGCCTGGTCAAGCTTCGCGAGGAACAGGTCAAGACCAAGGCCAATCCAGGCTACGACGGGCATTGCGAATCCATTCCGCCGGAGGAGGCCCGCCGGCGCGTGGCTGCCGGCGAACTGCATGTCGTTCGGATGAAGATTCCCGCGGACGGTGAATGCGTTTTCCGGGACCGGATCCGCGGGGAGATTAAAATAGCCTGGACCGGCGTGGACCGGCAGGTGCTCCTGAAGTCGGACGGTTACCCGACCTATCACCTGGCGAATGTCGTGGATGATCATCTGATGGGGATTACCCATGTCCTCCGCGGCGAAGAATGGATCAGCTCCACCCCAAAACATGTCCTGCTCTATAAGTATTTCGGATGGGAAGCCCCGGAGTTCGCGCATCTGCCGCTTCTTCGGAATCCCGACAAGTCCAAGTTGTCGAAACGAAAGAATCCGACCGGCATTCTGTATTACCGGGATGCCGGCTACCTGCCGGAAGCCTTGAACAATTACCTCGGACTCATGGCCTACAGCATGCCGGACGGCCGGGAAATATTTTCGTTCGATGAATTGGCGGCGACGTTCGATCTCGACCGGGTCAGCCTGGGCGGCCCCGTTTTTGATCTGCAGAAGCTGGCGAATTTTAACGGTCAATATTTGCGCCGGATGGATGTCCGGGCGTTGGCGGATCGCGCTACCAGCTGGAAACTCAATCCATCATTGTGGCAACGCATTCTCCCGCTGGTCCAACCCCGGATCAATACTTTTTCCGAACTGGTTCCCATGACCGCCTATTTCTTTGCCGACCAACTTCACTATCCGCCGGCAGCGCTGATTACCGGGGACATTGACGGGTTGCGAACGGCCCGGCTTCTCAAGATCGCCCAATGGGAAATTGAAAAAACCGCAGCTTGGACGTCCGAGGTTATCAAGGCCATTTTTATCGGCATGGCAGAAAAAGAAACGCTCAAGCTGAAGACGCTTCTCATGCCATTTTTCGTGGCCATCACCGGCGCGCCGGTTTCCCTGCCGCTCTTTGAGAGCATGGAAATCCTGGGCAAGGACATGGTCCTGCGGCGCCTGCAATACGCGCTGGAGGCGCTCGCGGGACAGGGCTTTACCATCAAGGGCAAGGAGCTCAAGCAGTTGGAAGCGGTCTACGAAGCCGCCTGTGCGGCGAGCAAAACGTTCATAACATCATAAGGCGGTCTTTCCATTGAAACTCAAAGTTTCAAAAAAATTAGATTTTATTGATAAGGAATCGAACACTGATGAAAGCCGGTTTCGCGAAAGCCTGCATAAATCCGCCGTTGGGAACGGCGCTTGAGGGGTTGGGACAGATCGGTGGGTGTCAATCAATTCATGATGATCTGCACGTAAACGCACTTTATCTGACTCACGCCGATAAGGCCGCGCTAATTTTAGGGTTCGACCTTCTGTTTTTCGAACGCCAAGAGGTGGACCGCTTCAAAGGGACGATTGGCCGTCACTGGGATTTGAATCCCGACCAGATTCTCCTGAACACCTCTCATAATCACGCGGGACCTCGCCTTACCCGATGGAATTACAGCGGTCAGGCGGCGCCAGCTTACCTTGATCAGATTGCAGCGGCGATCCTTCGCGCGGTTGAAGCGGCGATTGCCGATGCCCGCGCGGTGACTGTTTGGGGCGGGAAAACACGGACGCAAATTCCTGTCAGCCGGCGAAAACCGGATAGAACCGGCAAAGTCCAGTGGGCCCCCTATTGTAACGGCATAATCTGCGACGTATTGCCTTTTTGCCTGTTCCAAGATCATACTAACCAAGTCGTATCTCTCCTGTATTCTGTTTCATGCCATCCGTCCATGATTCGTGGATTGGATATTTCTGCCGAGTATCCGGGAGCAGCGACCCGTCAAATCAATGCGCGCTTTCATACGGAAGGAGCGTTTTTTCTGCAAGGGGCGGGAGGCGACGCCAAGCCTCGTCAAATAGCGGTTGGCGAGGAACGTTGGCGATTCGGAACTTGGGAGGAAATGGAGGCCGTTGGCGTTGAAATCGCCGCCACCATTACAATGACGGCTCAAGAACAACTTGTTCCCATTACCCCTGATTTACGGGCGGTTTATAAAGAAACGCAATGGCCGATGCAGGATATTCCTTCACGGGCTGCCTTTGAAGTAATTAAAAACGACCCTGACGAAAGAAAGGAACGGCGACTTTGGGCGGCCGATATGCTCCAACGCCTGGAGCGGACGGGGAGCCTGTCTTCTTACGCGCAAGTCGGTCTGCATGCGTTACAGATTGGCAAAAACCTTCGTTTAATTGGATTTGAGGGCGAGTTGGTTGGAGAACTGGGCAATTTAATTCTCAAAGCTTATGACTGCGGCATTACCTTTCCCCTCGGCTATTCGAATGGCGCCGTGATCTACCTCCCTTCCTCAAGAATGATTGCGGAAGGAGGATATGAGGTGACGAGTTATTGGGAATATCACCACCCGGCTCCCTTGGCGCCCCAATGTGATTCGGTCGTCGAAACCGCCCTTAATGACCTAAAAAACAGCGGGATCATTCAAAACGCATAGCATGTAAAAACAACGATTCATTTTCCGATAATTTGAAAGGAAATCAAAAAACATTCGAGGTCAAAATGGGGGGCGGGCCGGGAACGGAAATATACACGGGTTATTCCCCCTCGCATCTTAAAGGAATATATCTTCCTTTTATTCTGGTCCGTAGAAAAGCAAGGGGTACAATTTTCCGCTGTGTCATGCAAACAATATCAATATCAAAAACGGAATAAACGGAAAACCGATTTATTTAAAAAATAAATTTCTGTTAAAACGCTTCATAGCTATTACAGCGACGGACACTCATATGAATACTCCCGAACCTGCATCAACCGGTCATTTTATCCGGCGCATCATCGAAGACGATCTCAAAACCGGAAAAACCGGCGGCCGGGTCGTGACCCGGTTTCCGCCCGAGCCCAATGGCCCCCCCCATATAGGCCATGCCAAGTCCATCGGCATGAATTTCGGGTTGGCGGCGGAGTTTGGCGGCGTCTGCCACCTGCGGTTTGACGACACTAATCCCAGCACCGAAGACGTGGAATATGTGGATGCCTTCCAGCGCGACATCCGCTGGTTGGGTTTTGACTGGGGCCAAAACCTTTTCTACGCCTCGGACTATTACGAACGGCTTTACACGTATGCTGTGGAGCTGATCAAAAAAGGCAAAGCCTATGTATGCGAATTGAACACCGGGGAGTTTAAAGAGTACCGGGGCGTGCCGACCCGGCCCGGCAAGGAGAGTCCCGGGCGCACTCGTCTCGTTGAAGAGAACTTGGATATCTTTGCCCGCATGCGGGCCGGCGAATTCGACGAAGGCCGGTACGTGCTCCGGGCCAGAATCGACATGGCATCGCCCAATTTGCACCTGCGGGATCCGGTGATCTACCGCATCAAGAAGGAAGTTCATCACCGGACCGGCGCCGTCTGGTGCATCTACCCGATGTATGACTTTGCGCATTGCCTTTCCGATTCCATCGAAAAAATCACCCATTCCATCTGCACCCTGGAGTTCGAAGTCCATCGTCCGCTTTACGATTGGATTCTCGACGCGTTAGAAGTGTATCACCCCCGGCAGATCGAATTTGCCCGTCTGAATTTGTCCTATACCATCATGAGCAAGCGCAAGCTCCAGCAGCTGGTAGAGGGTAAACAGGTCGCCGGCTGGGACGATCCCCGCCTGCCGACCCTGGCCGGTTTGAGGCGGCGGGGCTATACCCCGGCGGCGATCCGCGATTTCTGTGAGCGCATCGGCATTACCAAGTTCAACAGCCTGACCGACGTGGCTCTGCTGGAGCATTGTATCCGGGATGAATTAAATAAAACAGCGTCGCGGGTCATGGCCGTTCTGAATCCCTTGCGGGTGGTGATTGATAATTATCCCGAAGACCAGGAGGAATTCTTTGACGCTGTCAACAACCCGGAAGATCCGACAATGGGTTCGCGGAAAGTGCCTTTTTCGCGTGTTATTTACATCGAACGCGACGATTTCCGGGAACAGCCGCCGAAAAAGTTTTTCCGCCTGGCCCCGGGCCAGGAAGTTCGCCTGCGCTACGCCTGCTATATCACCTGTACCAGTGTGGTGAAGGACGATAAAACCGGCGAGATTGTCGAACTGCATTGCACCTATGATCCCGCCTCGCGCGGCGGCGCCTCACCAGATGGCCGGAAGGTCAGGGGGACGATCCACTGGGTATCCGCCCGGCACGCGGTTCAGGCGGAAGTCCGGCTGTATGACCGGCTATTCCTGCACGAAAATCCGGCGGAGGCGGAGGGCAACGATTTCCTGCGGCATCTCAATCCGAATTCGCTTCAGGTTGTCACCGGCTTCTTGGAGCCCGGCCTGGTGTCGGTGAATCCCTGGGATCGTGTCCAGTTCGAACGGCTCGGCTATTTCTGCGCGGATGGCGTGGATTCCAAGCCTGGCCAGCCCGTCTTCAACCGCATCGTAACCCTAAAGGACTCCTGGGGTAAGATCGAAAAAGGTTCAGCGGGTTAAAGATTCCGCTGAATACCACGGTTCAGCCGGTCGGGAAGAAATCCCGACCTTCCCATAGAATTAAACGTGTAGTGCTTTTGTACATCGCTAATGTATAATTGCATTGCTTTTATACATTAGAGTTGTAGATTATCCGCATGACGAAGAGATTCCATATCCGGCGATTACTGCGCGCGCCGCAGCGATCATTCTTCCTGTTCGGGCCGCGTGGCATAGGCAAAAGCACGTGGCTGAAAGAGGTGCTGAGAACGGCCGTCTATGTGGACCTCCTTGACGCATCCCAATTTCTGGAACTGTCCCGGGACCCGCACGCGCTGGAGGCCATGGTCGGCAATCGTCCTCCAGCGGACTGGGTTGTCGTGGACGAGATTCAGAAAATACCAATATTGCTGGATGAGGTCCACCGCCTGATGGAATCCCGGCAGTGGCGGTTTGCATTGTGCGGATCCTCAGCCCGCAAACTCCGCCGGGGTGGCGTCAATCTTCTGGGAGGACGCGCCTTAACGCTCAATATGGAACCGTTTTCGGCGGCGGAGCTTGGGAATCGCTTTGACTTGGCCTTCGGACTCCAGTGGGGCATGCTCCCCATCATCCAGTTCGATCAGGCTAATGCCGCTGGTCTTCTGAGCGCGTATGTGAATACCTATCTTAAAGAGGAGATTCGCGAGGAAGGATTGGTCCGCAAAGTGCCGCCTTTTATCCGTTTCCTGGCTATCGCCGGACAACTTAATGGCCAAGCGGTCAACGGCCACAACATTGCGCGCGACGCGTCCGTGCCGCGCAGCAACGTGGAGACATATTTCTCCATTCTCGATGACACGCTGATGGGTTATTTCCTGCCAACTTGGAAACCGCGCCTTAAGGTTCGCGAGCAAACGCACCCTAAGTTTTACTGGTTCGATCCCGGTGTGGCCCGGGCGGCGGCCGGCCTTCAGCACGATCCCGCGGACCGGACCTGGCTGGGGACCGCCTTGGAAACCCTGATCTATCATGAACTCCGCGTGTTCAACGAGACCGCCGGCCGGCATCGCGCCATTGCTTACTACGCAACCGCCGCAGGAACGGAAATTGACTTCGTGGTGGAAACCCGCAAGGCCGGTGCGGATAAACCCGCGCATGTGATCTGCATCGAGGTCAAACTGGCTGAACAGTGGAGCCGCAAGTGGGAACGACCTATGCGGGATTTGAAAAGTTGTCCAGGAGTGATTGTCGAGCGCATGATGGGAGTCTATACCGGGCCGCGACCCTATCACTATGATGGGCTGGATGTGCTTCCAGTGCCACAGTTCCTGGACCAGCTGCATGCCGGGAAAGTGTTCTGAATGCAGGCCACGGTGGCTGGCTAATAAAATAGGAGAAAAAGGAGATTAAAATGGCGAATCTATTTTGGAGAACAAAGAAAAGAACAAAGGCGCTCGTGGACAGACCTTTCAAGACCGAAGCGGAATTTGAAAAGACAGTTTTCGAGTCGTCCGAACTGCTGAAGGACATATTTCAACTGAAGCGGCAGATCAGGGGCGGAAACAAGTCTGGAATTCCTGATATCATCGGTATAGATGCAGACGGCTCCGTTTGCATCATCGAGATGAAAAACTGCGAGGTTGACGCCTCGATCATCCCTCAAGTCTTGCAGTATGCATTCTGGGCTGAAACCAATCCGGATTCCATCAGGGCCCTCTGGCTCGAGTGTGAGAACAAGCCGGAAGACATCCAAGTCGCGTGGGATGATTTGCAGGTGCGTATTATTGTGATTGCTCCCACCATTCTTCGATCCAGTTTGCACCTCGTGAACAAGATCGGGTATCCAGTGGACCTCATTGAGGTGAAACGATGGGTTGAAGGGGATAATGAATTCCTTCTTGTCAACCGTTTGGAAGAAGAAGCGCCGGTCAACAGACAGCGTCGCCCTGTATCTGGATTGAGGGTCTATGACGAAGCCTTCTACAAGACTGAACGGAATAGCAAGAGTGTTGATGAATTTATCCGATATGCTCGGGAAATTGAAAGGCTTGTGGCTAAGAAGGGATGGCAGTTAGAGACGAAGTTCAATCGGGGTTACTGTGGTTTCAAGGCCGGGTTCTTCAACGCATTCGGGGTCAAGTGGTGGGGCACGAAGAGCTTTGGTATATTTGTGAAGATTACACAATCTGAGGCAAAGAGATTCAATCCATCGCCCGCGAATTACGCCAATCTATGGAAAGAAGCCTACTATAAAATTGAGACAGGCAAAACAAAAACGAATAATTTCCTTCCCATTTTTGAATTTGCATACCGCAAACTGGCTGGCCGTGGCGAGGGCTGAGAGAAAATAACGACGTAGCAACGAGTAGAAAATATTCGAAGACTTGCTCCGGTTTGATTTCAGGGGCCGGGATTAAGCGGGTCGTCGCCCGCCACGGCTCGCCGTTTCCGTTCGAACAGGCGGATGCTCCAGATGCAGAACTCGTAGAGCAGAATCAGGGGAACGGCCATGACCACCTGCGAGAAGATGTCCGGCCCGGGGGTCAGAATCATGGCCAGGATAAGCAGAATAACGATGGCGTGAGGGCGCTTCGCTCGCAGCATCGCCGAAGACACGATTCCAAGATAGCCCAGGACCATGAGTACCATCGGCAGTTCGAAGGCCAGCCCGAACGCGATCAGCAGTTGAACGGTAAAGGCGACATAGCTGGTGATGGTCCACCAGGCCTGGATGCCCATCCACTGATGAAGCCCCAGCATCACGCGTAGCGCCACGGGCAGGACGATGAAGTAACCCAGCGCGACTCCGAATGCAAAGAGAAATAGGGCGAATGAGAGGGCAATGGAAATGGCTTTCCGTTCCCGCCGCCTCAGGCCGGGGAAGATAAACCGGCCGATCAACAACAGGATGACGGGAGCACTCAGCAGGAGTCCGCACCAGAACGTGGTCTGAAGCGCAATCGAAAACCCGCCAGTGATTTCAAGAGATTGCAGGAACTGGTTCGGATGAGCAATGATGCCATCCAGCGGCGCCCGGAGCCATTTGAGGATCACGGGCGCCAAGGGGGCGGCTACCGCCATGCCCAGCGCCAGTGCGATGAGACACCCGAGCAGGGCCCAACGCAGTTCTTCCAGGTGTTCCAGGAACGGTTTGGGCTCATCCCGGCACCCGTTATCGTTATCCACGACGGTCATAGGTAAATGGCAGGAGCGGGTTCCTGAAAATAACGGCCGATATGAAAATGCGGAATGGGTTTAGTCATTTCTAATTCCGCATTGTAATTTTTTCATTTCTTTGCCGCCCATAGCTTTTTTGTCAGGTTGGGGCGAACCAGCAGTTCCCTAAGCTTTTTGGTTGTCATTTTGGCGATGGCCGTTTCGGGCACGCCCAGGGCGATCAACCGCTTTTTCTGCAGTTTCTCGCGCCGCCGGCACTCTCTCGGTTTCTTTGCCCCTTGGGTGAGTTCATCATTTGCGCGACCAGAGCCCATAAATAATTTCCTTTCCTTCGCGATAACCTTCCATGACTGTATTAGCGGCGGCATGGTAGCGCACTGAAGCATGAAAAGCAAGCGTCGGGAACTGGGCCAGCCGGCTGGGTGGGGCAGGTGGTCTTCTTATTTCTGTCATGACGGCCGTCAAAACTGATAACGTTATTGAGGCGCGATGAACTTGCGCTGAAACTCATTCCAGAGAAGTTCCTTCTGCCAGTGGCGGAGTTGGGAAGCGATGGGGGCGGGCAGCGGCGCACCGGGATTGCGCGCGCACCATTGCAGGATGTCGTTGGATAACAGCAGATAGGGTTCCAAGTCCAGCGGGGCGGCGATTTGGCGGCGCCAGTCCTGCATGGTTTTCAGGCGCTGGGAATAACCGGCTTTGATTGGCGGCCGTTTCTTGCGAAGCGGATGCAGTTCCTCCGGCGCCGCTTGTCCTTGGGCCACCGCTTGCATCAACTGGCGGATGGTTTCCGTCCGGTACATGACGGGATGCAGTCCGCGGATACTACGCAGGGCGTTTTCGCCGGCGGGCGGATGCGCAGCGAGCTGGAGCAGAATCGGGTCCCGCATGATATAATGGACCGGCCGGTTCAGCCGGCGGGCCACCTGGTCACGGAAGACAGTCAGCGAGCGCAGGATGGTCAACTGACGGGGCGATAGCAGGGAGCTTTTCTTGATGCGGTAGTGCATGGGCTCGGCCGGTTCAGCAGGAGCGATGGTTTCCAGGCGGATGAATTCTTCCCGGGCCCAGGCCAGGCGGCCCAGCTCAGTCAAACGCCGGGTCAGGATGGCTTTCAATTCATGCAAGGAGGCGGTGTCCCTGGCGGCGTAGTCCAGGGCGTCTTTCCGGATCGGACGTTTCAGCCAGTCGAAGGTTTGAAATTTCTTGTCCACATGAATGTTCAGCAGTTCCTTCAAAAGACTGCCCAATCCGAACTGCCGAAAACCACAGAGTTGCGCGGCGATTTTGGTGTCGAACAGGTGATTCAGTGTCCAGCGGTACACTTGAAAGCAAGCCCGGCGATCGAAGTCGGCATCATGCACGATCAGCTCCGTGTTCCGGTGGGTCAGGAGTGCGCCCAACAGGCGGATATCGATGCTGGAGAGCGGATCGAAGATATAATTCTTCCGTTCCGGGGTTGAAACCTGGATCAGGGCGATGTGTAAACCATAACGGCGATAGGAGTTTTCCATTTCCAGATCGAGCGCCAGGGAGGTCACCGGGGCCAGGTCGGCTAATGCCACCCGCAGGGCATCAGGGCGGTCAATCAATGTGTAATGCACTGAAGAATCCATGGGCCATATCATCTGCCGTATCACACGAAGACACAAGATAAAGATGCCGTTCTGTCCACCAGAGCAGGCGGACAAGGCGAACGGCCACCAGAACAGGCGGGTGACAATTTCTAGTCAGCCTAAACGAATCGCGATGTTTAGGAATTTA
>Ga0180015_1000239_pt1 | contig 16285 bp, 12 predicted proteins | sample KR13_S2_MetaG_FD_116508 | JGI IMG/M metagenome (GOLD analysis project Ga0180015, IMG submission 116508) | Groundwater microbial communities from the Olkiluoto Island deep subsurface site, Finland - KR13_S2_MetaG | ecosystem: Environmental > Aquatic > Deep subsurface > Groundwater | place...
AAGAATGGAAGAGAAAGCTGCGCGTGAAGAGAAGTTGAAAGCCGATGCGCTTAAAGAACTGGCCGAAAACAAGGCTGCCGCAGAAGCGAAGGCCAAGGAGGAAGCCGGAAAGAAGGCCGCCCAGGAAGCAAAAATCAAGGCGAAAGTGGAAGAGAAAGCCAAACGCGAGGCTGAATTGAAGATCAAGGCGGAAGCGGAAAAGAAAGCGGCGGCAGCCAGGGCGGCCAAAGAACTGGCTGAAAAGAAAGCCGCGGAAGAAGCCAGGATTAAAGCGAAGGCCAAGAAGGAAAAAGAAAAAAAGGCCGCCCAGGAAGCAAAAATCGAGGCGAAAGCAAAAACCGAAATCGATGCCTTAAAAAAGATGGAATCGGAGTTGAAGGCCAAAGTTGCCCAAGCGGAAGCGGAACAGAAGGCGGCAGACGCGCAAGCGGCGGCATTAGCGGGTGAGTATCAAAAGGCGCAGGCCGATGCGGATGCGAAAGCGATGGAAGAAGAGCGATTGAAGCAGAAGGTGAAAGAGGGGTTATGAAAACAATCATTATTATCGTTGCCGGAATCAGTATCATGTCAACATTCGCGCTATTTTCCATTGCCCAGGATATTGCGCAGGATGCTAAGACGAATCAAGTGACGGAAGCGGCCAAAAAGTCCGCGGAAGAAGCGCAAGTCAAAGCCAAGCGGGATATTGAATTACAGTCCAAGGCGGCGGCGGAAGCCAGAAAGAAAGCGGCATTGGCGGCTAAGGCAAAAAAGAAGGAAGCTGATTCGGCTCAACGTGATGCAATGGTGAAGGCGGAAAAAGCCGCCGCGGCCAAAGCGGCAGTGGCGCGAGTGACCAAGGCTATTGCAGAGCGGAAGTCGGATGAGGCGGTCAATGTGCAGAAAGCGGCAGATGAACCGGCGTTGGCGAATGCAAAGGTGAAAGCGGAAGCGGATCAGGCAGCGCGGAAAGCAAAGGTGAGATCCCGCATCGCAGAAGGTACCGTGGCAATATCCGGTAGTCAGCCGGAGACCGAAGCACAATTGGTGGCAGGGAAAGCGACGACGATTGCATCCAAGGAGCTTGAAGAAGGTAAATGGCGCGTGACTGTCGGCATGCTGTATCGCCGGATTGGTGTTCAGCGATTCAAGGCGGGATCGTATTCGTCCGGCTATAAGATCGGATCAAAATCGGGTGATGATCATTGGGATGGACCGGCGGACCAGGATGGCAACCGAACCTATGATAATGGGTATGTGCGATCCGATGATTTTACGGACTTGGACGGTGGGACTTGGAACTGGGGCTACACCAGCGGGCGGCAGGTAGAGGGGAATACGATCGATTTTTCCGGGGTGAACCGGGTGTGGCGGGAATACAGCCGGCAGGTGACGGTGGTGGAGGGGGAAACCAGTGATAACGCTGACTCCAGAGGCGGTTTACTGGTGGAAGCGGAACGGTATCTGGCGCAGACGCGGTACTTGGATTGCGGATTGAGGCTGGGGGTGTCGCGGGAGCAGACTTTTCAGGCATCAGGGGAGATGAGTACGTTTGAAGATAAACAGCAATGGGATACCTTGGAGAATCGGGTGGTGGATACGTATAATATCTCGGGGACAGGGATTACTCCGGATAGCACCGTGTATCGCGGAAATCGGTCCGACCAGGGGCCGGTAATCGATACGGCACCGATGATCCGGCGCGAGGCAGGGAGCGAGTTGGTATCTTCGGAAACGTACCGGGCATATAATATAATCGCGGATTCGCTGGATATGGATTTATCGACGTTCTCGCTGGGCTTGAGTGTGAAGGGTAAATATGGACGGGTTTATCTGACGGGATCAACCGGGCCGACGCTGAACTTGGTGAATACGGATGCAACGTATGCCGAGACTCTGTACGAGTCGAGTAACGGAGGCGAGTCGCGGCCCTTAATGTACTGGGAGGACAGCACGAGCGGGACGGAGTGCTTGTTTGGATATTATGTGCAAGGGGAAGTTGGGGTGAAGATTTACCGGGGTTTGCAGGCGGGGGTGTTTGGGCGATATGATTGGTTGGAGAACATTTCGGGGAACGTGGGGCAATCCCGGTATGAAGTCAACCCGGCGGGCGGCTCGATGGGCGGTACCGTGGGTCTGCAATTCTGATGGCACGTCATCATCTCTGATCGCCGGTGCTCAAAGGTCTTACGGCGCTTGCCTTGGCTCTGCCAATGGTCTCATTGCTTTCATCCCGATTCCATTCCCCGGGCAGATTTGGCTCATGACCTGACTATCGTCACGCACTCCGACGTTTTCAATGCAAGGCCTGTTTATTGACTTGTGTTTTGGTGTTTGATGAGATAAAAACAACATTTTAGATGGTCGCTCATCCCCATAGGTAATTGGGAGAGCAAGCGGGCCGAAGGCGCCTTTTATTTTGCGTCAAAAACACTTACACACCGTGCAGGAGACAAAGGCTTATGACGACTCAACCCGGGGATTTGAAATACACAAAAACTCACGAATGGGTTCGGCGGCGCGGCCAGCAGATTGAAGTGGGTATTACCGATTTCGCCCAGCACCAGCTTTCGGATATCACCTATGTGGAACTCCCTGCAGTCGGCGAAAAATTTACGGTCAACAAAGAAGCAGTGGTCGTGGAGTCCATCAAGGCCGCCTCGGATGTCTATGCTCCGGTTGCGGGGGTAATCACGGAGGTCAACGCGAGCCTGGCCGCCACCCCGGAGGTGATCAACTCGGATCCATATGGCGCGGGTTGGCTCTTCCGCATGACGCCTGACCTCATGACTGATGTGGAAATGCTGATGGACGGCGGCCAGTATGAGTTTTTACTACCGAAAGAGCATTGATTTTCGATGCTGATTGGTTTCAGCGTGTGTCAAACCTGAAAGAATGAAGAACAATGACCGTCCTGTACCGGCAGGACGGTTTTCTTGTAGTCAGATGATCTTGGGATCCTTTACCTGGAGAATAAGCTATGCCGAAACGTGTTGATATTGAAAAAGTCATGATCATTGGTTCGGGCCCGATTATCATCGGGCAGGCCTGCGAGTTCGATTATTCCGGCACTCAGGCGTGCAAAGCGCTGCGCAAGCTGGGGTATAAGGTCGTGTTGGCCAATTCCAATCCGGCGACCATTATGACCGACCCCGGCATGGCGGATGCCACCTATATTGAACCGCTTAATCTTCGGCGCATGACCGAAATCATCGAGAAGGAACGACCAGATGCGCTCCTACCGAATCTGGGTGGGCAATCCGGACTGAACCTCTGTTCCGAACTGGCCAAGGCCGGCATCCTTGAGAAATACGGTGTCAAGGTCATCGGGGTCCAGGTTGACGCGATTGAACGGGGAGAAGACCGGATCGCGTTCAAGGAAACCATGAACAAGCTTGGTATTGACATGCCGCGGAGCGCGCCGGCCTACAGTGTGGACGAAGCGGAAAAGATTGCAGCCGAGCTGAAATATCCTGTCGTCATCCGGCCGGCCTATACCATGGGCGGCACGGGCGGAGGCTTGGTTTATAATGTCGAGGAATTGCGCGTTATCGCGAACCGTGGTATTGCCGCCAGCCTCGTGGGCCAGATTCTGGTTGAGGAATCGGTACTGGGCTGGGAGGAGCTTGAACTGGAAGTCGTCCGGGATGCCAAGAACCAAATGATCACGGTCTGCTTTATCGAGAACATCGATGCCATGGGAATCCACACGGGCGATTCCTTCTGTGCCGCGCCCATGCTGACCATCGGTGCGGAGCTCCAGAAACGTCTCCAGAAGCATTCCTACGATATCGTGGAAGCCATCCAGGTTATTGGCGGCACCAACGTTCAGTTTGCCCACGACCCGAAAACCGACCGGGTCGTGGTCATTGAAATCAACCCGCGCACCTCGCGGTCGTCGGCCCTGGCCTCGAAGGCGACGGGTTTTCCCATCGCCATGGTCTCCTCCATGCTGGCGGTGGGGCTGACCCTCGATGAGATTCCCTACTGGCGCGACGGGACGCTGGAAAAATACACGCCGTCCGGCGACTACGTTGTCATTAAGTTTGCCCGCTGGGCGTTCGAAAAATTTAAAGATGCGCAGGACAAGCTCGGGACCCAGATGCGGGCTGTGGGCGAAGTGATGAGTATCGGCAAGACCTACAAAGAAGCATTGCAGAAGGCGATTCGTTCGCTGGAAACCGGCCGGTACGGTCTCGGCTTTGCCAAGGATTTCAACCGGCGCTCCCTGGCCGAACTCATGGATATGCTTCGCGAGCCGACCAGCGAAAGGCAGTTCATTATGTACGAGGCCTTGCGCAAGGGCGCTTCGGTGCGGGAACTCGCGGAGCGGACCTATATCAAGGCTTGGTTCATCCAGCAGATGAAGGAACTTGTGGAACTGGAGGAGAAAATACTCCAATGCAAGGGCAAAACATTACCGGAGGCCTTGCTGGTTCAAGCCAAGAAAGACGGGTTTGCAGACCGTTACCTGACGAAACTCCTGGGGCTCAAGGAATCCGATATCCGCCGGCGCCGTGCGGCGCTGGGCGTTGTCGAAGGGTGGGAGCCGGTGCCCGTCAGCGGAGTGGAAAACGCCGCCTATTATTTTTCCACCTATAATGCGCCGGATAAAACGTCCGTCAACAACCGGAAAAAAGTCATGATCCTGGGCGGCGGGCCGAACCGGATCGGGCAGGGGATTGAGTTCGACTACTGCTGTGTCCACGCGGCCTTTGCCCTGCGTGATGCCGGGGTGGAAACCATCATGGTCAACTGTAATCCGGAAACCGTGTCCACGGATTACGACACGTCGGACAAGCTCTATTTTGAACCTCTGACGGTCGAGGACGTGCTGAGCATTTATGAAAAGGAAAAGCCGGAAGGCGTGATCGTTCAGTTCGGCGGTCAAACGCCGCTTAATATCGCCGCTGAACTGGCCGAGGCCGGCGTGCAGATCCTTGGCACCAGTGTTGAAACGATCGCCCTGGCCGAGGATCGCGACCTGTTCCGGAAAATGATGGAGAAGATGGGCATCCCGATGCCGGAGTCTGCCATGGCGAGCTGTATTGAAGAGGCGCTGGCGGCCGCCAAGCGGATCGGATATCCGATGATGGTCCGCCCCTCGTATGTCCTGGGCGGCCGCGGCATGGAAGTGATCCACGACGATGACATGCTCCGGCATTATGTGGCGGCTGCCGTGGATGTCACGCCGGAGCGGCCTATTCTCATTGACCGGTTTCTGGATAATGCTTTGGAAGCGGAAGCGGACGCCCTGGCCGACGGCACCGATGCGTACGTGCCGGCCGTGATGGAGCATATTGAGTTGGCCGGCATCCATTCCGGAGATTCAGCCTGCGTGATTCCGCCCGTCAGCATTCCTTCAAAGCATTTGAAAACAATCACCGACTATACCCGTCGGATTGCCCGGGAACTGAAAGTGGTGGGGCTGATGAACATGCAGTACGCGATTGCCAATGATGTTGTGTATGTGCTCGAAGCCAACCCGCGGGCGTCGCGCACGGTGCCTTTGGTTTCCAAGGTGTGTAATGTGTCCATGGCCCGGATTGCAACCTTGTTAATGTTGGGTCAAAAACTCTCCGACATGAACCTGAAACCGAGAAAGATACCGCATTTCGGCGTCAAAGAAGCCGTCTTTCCGTTCAATATGTTCCCGGAAGTGGACCCGCTTCTGGGGCCTGAAATGCGGTCCACGGGCGAGGTGCTGGGGATGGCCGAATCCTTTGGACTGGCCTTCTTCAAGGCCGAGGAGGCCGCCCAACCGGCCTTGCCTACGGAAGGCACCGTGTTGATCAGCGTGGCCGAAAAGGATAAGGCGGCTATTGTGCCGGTGGCGCGCGAGTTTGTCCGGTTGGGATTCGCGATTTTAGCCACTCAGGGCACGCGCCGCTTTCTGGCTACGCACGACATCAAGGCGGAACTGATCGGCAAACTGCATGAAGGCCGTCCAAATATTGTTGATGGGATCATGAACCGGGATATCCAACTGGTGATCAATACTCCTGCCGGTAAACGGAGCCAGGATGACGATTCCTATATCCGCAAGGCGGCCATCAAATACAAGGTGTCGTATGTGACGACCGCCGCGGCGGCCCTGGCATCCGTCAAAGGCATCGCGGCCTGCCGCAAAGGCCGCAGCGGGGTGAAATCCCTGCAGAGTTATCATCGCGATATCGTGTAACGACGGCCCGGAGGGTGATGCTATGTATCGCTTGGGACAGAAAGAAATTGACGAAGTCAGCAAGGTGATCAAGGCGCAGAAAATGTTCCGGGTGGGCGACCCCAAAACCGGTCACCTGCAGGAAGCCAACCGCTTTGAAGTAGAATGGGCGCAAACTATCGGCGTCAAGCATGCCCTCCTGCTCTCCGGCGGCGGCACGGCGGCGCTGATGGCCGGGCTGGCCGGCATGCTCGCCGATCTGCGCCGGATTCGCGCGCGGTTCGTCGTCGAACTGAAAGGCAATCCCGGCATTCGCTTCGCGCCATCCAACGATCCGCGGGGTGATTGCGGCGTGGTGGTCGGCTTTCAATTCGAAAGGGAAGCCGCAGCCCGAGCGTTTGCCAAGGCCGAAGGCGTTGGCGGTGGGCTGCCGATTGATAGCGGCAAGCATGTGTATTCCAATTGGGATCCGATTCTTAAACATCGCGTGGGCCATCACCCGGTCATGAACCCCTATCGCATGCCGAAGAACAAGGGCTTGCGCCTGAATTACACCAAGAATACGTGCCCGCGCACTCTGGACATCCTGAAACGTACCGTCTTCATCAGCCTGCACCCGGATTGGACCGAAGCGCAGATCAGCAAGCGGATCGCGGCGTGTCGCGCGGCGGGGGCGCACGGATGAGACTGAAGTTCATTGACATTAATCTGGCGTTCGGCCAGCCCGTGCGGGCGGGATACCGTCCGGCCTTTACGGCGGGCGATGTGCGGCGGGTCATGAAGCAGGCCGGAATTGCCAAAGCTCTTGTCTGGCATGTTGCCCAACACGATCTGGCGCCGGCCGACGGCAATCGCCTGTTGGCCAAAGCTATCGCCGGCGCATCCTCGCTGTGGGGTTGTTGGACGATCCTGCCTCCGCAGACGGATGAAGTCATTACGCCTGATTTCTTCCGCCGCATGAAACGCCATGGAATTGTGGCCCTGCGCGCTTTTCCGGATTATCACAAATTCCTGATCAATCGCGTGACCTTCGGACGGTTTCTGGATGAAGTGACCGAGCGCCGCATCCCGCTCCTGCTCTCGCTGGAAAAGGGCGGCATCACCTGGCCGGCTGTCTATCAGGTGATGGCCGATTTTCCGAAATTGACCTGTATCCTGTGCGATATCGGTATCTGGGGCGTGGACCGTTTCACCTGGCCCCTGCTTGAGACCTATCCGAATCTATATCTGGAAACCAGCCTGCTGGCACTCGATGATGGCGGTTTTGAAAGCATGGTGGCGCGCTTCGGCGCCCGGCGGATGGTTTTCGGCACCAATTTCCCGGAGCGCTATCCGGAAGCCGGCATGTTGTCCCTGATCCGCGCCGATATTTCCCGTTCGGATAAACAGAGGATCGCCGCGGCGAATTGGGAGGTCGTGCTGAACCAAATGCGTGTGTGAATTTGGAATCGAATCTGTTCCCCTGATGAAGAAAACGCAACACTTACGAACGGCATTTTTCTCCCGCCGGCGGGTGCCTGATTGCCCGGTCTATGATCTGCATGGTCATATGGGGCCGGTGTACGGTCTGCATATCAATCGGGAAAGCGCCGCGCAGGCTGACGCCGTGTTGAAGCGCAACGGTGTCCGGCTTCTGGTTTTCTGCCATCATGCGGCGTTGTTATGCCCGGATATCGGCAATGCGGCCAATATCGTTGCCGTGCGCGCGTTTCCGGAAAGACTGCGCGCCTATTGCGGCATCAACCCGAATTATCCTGACCAAATTGAGAAAGATTTAACATCCTTCGATCGCTATCCGGATGTCTACGTGGGGTTCAAATTTCATGCCAGTTTTCATGCAATCCCGATTACAGATGCGCGCTATGAACCGGCCTGGGCATTGGCCGATGAACGCGGACTGCCGATCCTTCTCCATACGTGGGGCAACGATCCCCAGTGCGGTTATACGGTCATCCGGCAGGTGGCGGAACGCTATCACCGCGCGCCCATCCTGCTGGGGCATTCCTGTCATGGCGCTTGGGATGAAGCCATTCGGCTTGTTAAGGATTTCCCCAATGTTTATTTGGAACTCTGCGCGGTGATGGATGAGCGCGGAATTCTCGAACGCTTCGTGGAAGAACTGGGTTCCACCCGGATCGTGTTTGGGACAGATTACCCTTGGTTCAGCCATCATTATTATATCGGCGCGGTGCTGGGCTCGGGCATTGGCGATGAGGATTGCCGCAATATCTTTTACCGGAATGCAAAACGGATTCTTGGCAAATAAATATTCGGCAAAACCACCGCCGCAGTGGTTTTACCGAATGTTTATGCAGGAGGAAAATAATGCAAACCTTGACACGCTTTGCGCCCTTTACCGCCACCCGATCTTTGGATTACGAAGCCTTGATCCGGAATTTGAGGCGCCAGGAAACACCCCGGCGCGTCTTTTTCATCGAACTGTTCCAGGATCGCGGCATCGAGGATGCCATTGACTGCCAGTTTGGCGTCACCGCCGGTCTGGACCGGAATAAGCCCGAGTTTGAATGGGCGCGCGCAATAGCGATGCAGCGGTTCCTTGGGTATGAGATTGTCCACTGCGGATTGCTCAATCTACCGACCGGCGGCAGACTGACGGCGGCCGACACCGCCGTGTCTTCTCAAACGCAGGGTGACCGCAGTTGGCTCAATGAGCATAAGGGGATCATCACGAACTGGGAAGAATTCGAGAAATACCCGTGGCCGGACGGCAAGACTTGGGATACCCATCAATTGGAATGGTTTGACAAGAATCTTCCCGACGACATGTGCATTGTTCCGCACCAGGGGCATTTCTGCGAATACCTGTGCTGGCTGATGGGCTACGAGACGCTTTGTTACGCGCTCTATGAAAAGCGGGATTTGGTCACGGCCTTGGCCCGTAGAATCCTGGAACTGGAGGAAGCCGCTGCGCGGGTCGCGCTTCAATGCCGGCGGGTGAAGATCCTGTGGGGCAGTGACGACCTGGGATTCAAGACGGGGCTTCTCCTGAGCCCGGACGATATGCGCGAGTTTGTTCTGCCGGGGCATAAGCGATTGGCGGCGCTGGCGCACGCGGCCGGATGTCCCTATCTCCTGCACGCCTGCGGCAAGCGCGATGCGATTTTGGAGGATCTGATTGAGGACGTGAAGCTGGATGCCGTGCATTCCTGGGAAGATACCATCGAGCCGATCACGGAAGCCAAGAAGCGCTACGGACATCGCCTGAGCCTGCTCGGAGGTATGGATGTGGATTTTCTCTGCCGGGCCTCCGAAGCTGAGATTCGGAAGCGAGTTCGGCAGACCGTGGAAATCTGTCAGCCCGGCGGGGGATTCTGCCTGGGCTCGGGGAATACGGTGGCCAACTATATCCCCATGTCAAGTTACCTGGCCATGCTCGATGAAGGCCGCAAGCTGTCCTTCTGATATGGCATTGCCCGGCCGTAGTCCCGATCCGGATCGGGGCCTAATTGAATGGTATGATTCTCCGGCGGCGTATGATTACTCTTTTTATGTCGGAGGCATCGGAAGATCATGGAGATAATATCGTGAATATGGGACAGGCATCCAGTACCCCGCGGATATTGGTGGTCAAACTGAGCTCGCTGGGGGATCTGTTCCACGTGTTGCCGGCCGTCCATGCGCTCAAGAACAGCTTGAACGCAACGATTGATTGGGTCACGCAGGCATCCTATGTGGATCTGGTGAAATGTTTTACCGATGTGGACCGGGTGATCCCGATTCATCGCCGCGATTGGATCCGGCATTTGGCCGGCGATTTACGTGATCTTCGGACGTGCCGTTATGATGTGATCGTGGATTTTCAGGGGATTCTCAAGAGCGCCGTGGTGGCGCGCCTGGCGCGTGGTGACCGGCGCATCGGCCCATCGTTCCATCGGGAAGGCTCTTGGTTGCTGTATTCGGTTTTGGCCGGCCCTCGGAATAGACAGCGCCATGCCGTGGAGGAAAGCCTGGATATCATCCGGTATCTGCAATTACCGGTGATGCCACCAGTGTTTCCATTGTCGTTTCCACTTCAGTTGGTCAGCGAACCCGCGCCGCGTGTGGCGTTGATCCCTTTTTCACGTTGGCCGAGCAAGAACTGGCCGCTGGCGTCATTTGTGGAGCTGGGCCGGGAACTCCAGGAACAGATGGATGCATCGCTTTTTCTTCTGGGAACACCTGGTGAGTCTGCGGCTTGTGCCAAAATTGAAAAGGAACTGAAAGGACGGGTCGTTAACTTGGCGGGCAAGACGGCTTTGCCGCAATTGGGCGGCCTGTTGCAGGCCATGGATCTTGTGATATCCAATGATTCCGGGCCCATGCATATGGCGGCGGCCGCAGGCACTCCGGTATTGGCCATCTTTGGTCCAACCGATTCCCTGCGGACGGGTCCCTATGGCCCCGGTCACCGGGTGCTTAAAAGCAAATTGCGATGTCAGCCCTGTTTTTCCAGAAAATGCTCCTTTGAAGATGGTTCCTGCCTGCGCGCGGTGACCCTGGAAATGGCGGCTTCAGCGGCAATGGAAATACTGCGTGTGCATAATTCATCGAAGCGCAAGTCTTTATGATTGTTGTTTGTTGAAATGAGCAGGGAAATATCTGTGAAAAAAAAAAGACAAACTAATGATGGACGTTTTAAGTGATATTTGTTAATTATATGCGCGTTCATCAGGTTATCCCTTGTGGTTTTCAAGTGTAAAGCCTTGATTTTGCCGGATAGACGGGGGACTGACGAAGGACTGACGAAGGACGTGTTTATGCCAATATTAGAGGGGAAAGTAGCCTTGGTTACGGGAGCGGCTCGGGGCATTGGCCGGGCCATTGCAGAAAAATTTTCGGCGGAAGGCGCCGATCTGGCTTTATGTGATTTGAATAAGGATTGGCTTGCCGATACCGCCAAAGCGGTCGCGGACAAAGGCCGCAAGGCTGCCTGTTTTGCCGCGGATGTCAGCAAGTCGGCTGACGTTCAAGCCACGGTCGATGCCGTGCAGAAAACCTTTGGGAAAATCGATGTATTGGTCAATAACGCGGGGATTACCCGGGATGGCTTTCTTATCCGGATGTCGGAAGCGGATTGGGATGCTGTTCTGGCGGTGAATTTGAAGGGGACGTTTTTGTTTACGAAAGCTGTTTCCAAAATCATGATGAAACAGCGGTCAGGGGTGATAGTCAACGTGGCTTCGATCATTGGCATCGTCGGTAATGCTGGGCAATGTAATTATGCAGCTTCGAAAGCCGGAGTGATTGCGTTCTCCAAGTCGGCGGCCCGGGAGTTGGCGTCACGCAACATTCGGGTGAATGCCGTGGCGCCAGGGTATATTCAAACGAAAATGACGGAAACCTTGCCGGAAGACATTCAAAAAAAGATGTTGGCGGCCATTCCCATGGCAAGGTTTGGTGTGTCGGATGACGTTGCGAACGTGGTCCTGTTTCTGGCGGGCAATTCCTCCGCCTATATGACGGGCCAAGTTCTGAGCGTCAGTGGTGGAATGGTCATGTAGCCATAACTTAAGGAGGATAATCAATGGCGCTTGAAGATAAAGTCAAGGAAATCATCGTGGAACAGTTGGGGGTCAATGCGGAACAAGTGACGCCTGAAGCTTCGTTCATTGAAGATCTGGGCGCGGATTCGCTTGATACCGTCGAACTGGTCATGGCGTTTGAGGAGGAATTCGGCGCTGAAATTCCAGATGAAGATGCGGAAAAATTGCAGACCGTCGGCGCTGTGATCAATTACTTGAAGGAAAAAGGGTTTGGCGATTAAGCCCTGATGATGTGGAAAGGCCGAGGATGCGGAGTGTTCCCGCCTCGGCCTTTCAATCATTTCCTCGATACCTCGTTGTCGGCAGGAGTCATTATGCGAAAAGTGGTCATTACTGGATTGGGACTTGTCAGTCCTCTGGGCTGTGACGAATCCCTGTTCTGGCAGCGGATCGTTTCGGGCCAGTCCGGCATTCGGCGCATTCAACAGTTCGATGTTACCTCTTATCCGTGCCAGATTGCCGGGGAGGTGGTGGAATTCAACCTGGACGCCTTCATGCCCAAGAAGGATCAGCGCCGGTCGGACCCGTATTCCCATTATGCTATTGGGGCGGCAAAAATGGCTATTGCCTGTTCTGGACTTGATATGAGCCATGAGGATCCTTGCCGGGCCGGCGTGATCGTCGGATCCGGCATCGGCGGCCTGCAGACCCTGCAGACCCAGCACACGATCCTCAAGGAAAAAGGACCCTCCCGTTGCAGTCCCTATATGATTCTCCAGATGATCAGTAATATGGCCGCCGGTCTGATTGCCATTGAATATCAGTTCAAGGGCCCCAATTTCTCGGTGGTGTCGGCCTGTGCCACTGCCGCCCATGCCATCGGCGAGGCGTTGCGGACCATCCAGCATGGCGATGCTGATATCATGGTTGCCGGCGGTTCCGATGCCAGCGTGTGTGAACTTGGCTTTGCGGGATTTTGCGCCTTGAAAGCGCTCAGCACCCGCAATGACGAGCCCCAGAAAGCCAGCCGCCCGTTCGACCTGAACCGTGACGGGTTCGTCATGTCCGAAGGCGCTGGTATTCTCGTGTTGGAGGAATTGGAACACGCGCGTCAGCGCGGGGCGCCGGTGTATTGCGAACTGTCCGGGTACGGGGCCACCTGTGACGCCTTTCACGAGACGGCGCCGTCAGCGGATGGAGAGGGCGCCGCCCGGTCCATGCAATTGGCCATGGCGGAATCCCAGACCAATCCCGCGGGCGTGGATTATATAAATGCCCACGGTACCAGTACGTCGTTGAATGATAAGTGTGAAACCCTCTCGATCAAGAAGGCGTTTGGCGCGGAACAGGCCCATAAGGTCATGATCAGTTCCACCAAATCCATGACCGGTCACCTGCTGGGCGCCGCCGGCGGTGTCGAAGCGGCGATCTGCGCCCTGGCTATCAAACATGGCGTGGTGCCGGCGACGATCAATTACGAGACCCCGGATCCGGACTGCGACCTGGATTACGTTCCCAACACGGCCCGGGAAAAGAAAATTAGCGTAGCACTCAGCAATTCCCTCGGATTCGGCGGCCATAACGCCACCCTGGCCTTCCGGGCAATCTGAGTCTGCGCTTGCGTTGGCCGATTTGCCCGGCAAAGGCCATCCGGCTTATTCTTGGTTGACCTTGTTTTGCAGCTCTATCCCGGATTTTTCACAGGCAGCCTTCGCCTGTGAAAAATCCGGGCAGTGAGCTCAGCATGGCTGACGGTCCGCGTTTTCATCCGCCAGAGTGTCATCCTTCCTGGTCAGAATGCTGAGGATGTAATACCCGATCGGCACGCCGACCACCATACCCCAGATACCGAAAAAACGTTCCCCAATCAGAAGGAGAATCAGGACCAGGATCGGATGGATATGCAGGATATTGGATGTGATCTTCGGGTTAAGCACATACGCCTCAAAGCCGTGAACGATGGCAATAAGAATAATCAGCTTCAATACCAGGACCAACCCTCCAACCTGCAGTCCGAAAATCAGAATCGGAATGGAACTCAGGAAGGTTCCAAGAATGGGAATGAACCCGCAAAAGAAGACCACGGTCGAGAGTAGGGCAATATTGGGCACGTCGAAGACCCAAAGTCCGATAGCCGTAATCAGTGTGTTGCAGGTGGCGATGATGACCTGGGCGCGGAAGGCCTTGCCCAGGACATCGGCGAAGGCCAGGAGATGCGGCGCGGCGCCCAGATAGAACGATCGGATGGGGCTTTGCTCCAGTTCCTTGACTTTCTCGACGATCCGCTGCCAATCCATGACCAGGATGAAAGAAAAGATGATGGCCAGAAACAGCGAAATCAGGATCTTCCAGCCGAGCTTGACGATGAAAAGCAGGCTTTCCAGTACCCGGGGCAGGGCGGCGGTCACGGCTTTGGTGGCCTCCGCCTTCATGGCTTCCATCAGCGAGGTGTATTCCGATGATCCGATGACGGCTTGCGCTTTTTGTTCTCCCACGATATTGATCACAATTTTCTCGGCGAAGCGGTTGATCTTTTCCCGGGTTTGTTGATCGCCATCGCCGGCGAAATCGGCGATGATCTGATTTGACTCAACGATGAGCTTCGGCCCTATCCAGGCGCCGACCGTTCCCAGCAGACTCACAAACAGCAGGAAAACCATCACCGTGGTCATCCGGTAGTTCAAGCCCAGTCGCTTCACGGTCCATTGTACGAGGCTCTTGGTGATATAGGTGATCAGGAATGTCTCGAAGATCAGTAGGAAGAATGGCTTCAAGAGATAGAAGAGGCCGATGAGGATTGCCCAGAGGACCATCGGCTCCCAATTGTTCCAGAAAAATTTTTTGACGCCGGACCCTTTAAACATACTCAATTCCCCGGGGTATCTGGTGGCATAAACATTTGTTTCCGAAGGGAATGTTGCCCGACGACTGCAGCGACTGCAAGAGAAAAGTGCAGGCTTTGGCAATGGGTCAGAGGCCTCGCCCTACCCGGAAAATCAAGCGGTAGCATTCCGAAGGTAGGGCGAGGCTTCTAGCCGAGTCGTCCGTTTGTGTCATGACGCTGCCTGTGCCTGGAGACTTGTTAATTGTCCTGAATCCCGGTATGGTCTGGCCGATGGACACACCCATCCATAAACAAATCCCCTTGTCATTCCTGGAAGCCATTGGCCTGAGCGTGTTGTTCCTTACCGTCGGCGTCTGGGGTGCCGCCGTGACGACCATGGCGCTGATGGCCCTGGTCCAGCACATCGGCGGAGCGTTCAGCGCCTATCTGATGGAGACCGGCGCCGACCGGGTCATGCGGCGCTGTCTGATGGGGTGGGCCGCGCTGTTTATCATCGTTTTACTCAAACGGGCCGGGTGGCGGGGGTGGCGGGACTGTGGGTTTTCGATCCGGGATCCCGAGGTGTCGGCGTATCCTGTGTGGGGATATGTCCTTGTCGGCATCAGCCTGGGCTTGATCACGATGGGAGGCCTGAGCCTGATGACATTGCTCCTGGATTTGCGCGTTGTGACGCCCGTGGCCATGGTCTCGGAGGGCATAAGGCGGGCCATTTCCTTTATCGGTTCCGGTATTGCCGTGGCCGTGATCGAGGAAACAGTGTGCCGTGGTATGCTCTTCCGGGTCCTGGCTCGCAACTGGAGCAAATGGCCGGCGGCGTTGCTGACCAGTGCGCTGTTTGCCCTGGCCCATTTTCTCAGTCCTGATCCCCAGTCTTTTCATGGGGCGTCGTTCTTTCAAAGCAGCATCAATGTTTATATTTCAACCTATACCGTGACTGACTTAACCCCGGCCAACCTGAGGACATTTGTTAATTTAACCTTACTGGGCATCCTTTTCAGCGGATTTGTCGTCAGAACGCGGACGATCTGGCTGAGCATTGGATTGCATGCCGCTTGGGTATGGGGCATAAAATTCTTTCATTTGTGGACCGCGGCGGCGCCCAATGTTGCACCGACACTATGGCTGGGCCAAAGAAGCGATTTCATGGATTCCTTGGCGGTGACTGGGATGATGGTCGTGTTGATCGCCTGGGCCTTCAGCCGCCCGCGAAGGGTGGGGAGCGTCATGCGTCATCAGGATTTGTGCTGGCGCGTTCTGCCGGCGGAACGCGAATCCCTGCTGGGTTGGCTTAATCAGTATTATGACAACGGTGGCTTGAAAAAAGGAGTTGTCTTAAAAGATCATGACGGTTCCCGGGTCATGGCACAGGCGGGGCGGGTCTTGAAATTCTATGAATTAAAACAAGGCTGGGCGGGGGTCCGGTTTGCAATCCGTCCGTCCCGGGCCAGGCGGGCTTTCCTGCTTGGCCGGGACCTGCGGGCGTTGGGCATTCCCACGCCCCGCCCTATGGCCTGGATGGTCAGCCGCCGGTTTGGGCTTCTCCAGGCTGAAGCCCTTATCATTGTGGAAGCGATTGGAGCCGAGCCGTTGACGGATTGGTTGCTGCGGAATGCTGGCGATCCTTCGGTGCGCGCCGGAGTCATGGCGGCCTATGGCCGCCTGACAGCGATGGTGCATCAGGCCGGCTATTCCAACCGGGATATGAAGCATGACAACGTCATGTGTTCCATCAGTAACCCTGTGATCCTGCAGGTCATTGATCTTGATGGTATGCGCCACTTGTATTGGATTTCCCGGAGGAGGGCCGGGCGTGATCTG